>Ga0256839_1003065_pt1 | contig 17682 bp, 19 predicted proteins | sample 354166metaG_FD_185968 | JGI IMG/M metagenome (GOLD analysis project Ga0256839, IMG submission 185968) | Hydrothermal vent microbial communities from Mid Atlantic Ridge, Atlantic Ocean - 354-166 | ecosystem: Environmental > Aquatic > Marine > Hydrothermal vents | place: Atlantic Ocean: Mid... | reverse complement strand
CTTGAACTCCGCGTTATAGCTCTTTTTCTTTTTACTTATTATAAAACTCCTCTTTTCTCTTCTCTTATTGTATCGAATCTGAAAGATCGAGCGAAGAATAGTTGTCTAGGAATTTGGGGGCATTATATTCAGCGTGTGAAGTACTGTATGAAGTAGACCGGAAAATTAATGAAGAGCCTATCTTAAGACTTGACATTATTTTGGCATGTGAATTGGATTTTACAAAAGTGTTTAAAAAGTTTAGAACATAAAGATAGAAAATCTAAAAGTTGACAATAGTTAAATTTTGATATAATTTCTAAAAAATTAGGGATATAATGCACTTTGAAACCTACCCTTTTGAGAAGCTCAATATTTTACTTGAGGATATTATACCCAGCAGTCATTACACACCACTCTCTTTAACCATAGGTGAGCCGCAGTTTGATACGCCGCAGTTTATACTCGATGCACTAAACAGACATGTGTCTTTGCTTAATAAATACCCTAAAACAGTAGGGGAGAGCATACTTCGAGATGCCATGTTAAAGTACAATAAAGAACGATTTGATCTTAACTTGGATAATACTCAGATTATCCCTACTTTCGGTACACGTGAAGTACTGTTTAATTTCCCTCAGTTTTTACTGCATAATAGCAAAGATGCGGTGATGGTTTTCCCCAATCCATTTTATCAGATATATGAGGGAGCAGCCAAGGCGTGCAGTGCAGAAGCGATCTATCTCAATCTTACTGCCTCAAATAATTTTCAGCCTGTAGTAGATGAAGAGACATTACGTAAAGCAGATTTTGTGATACTTAACTCTCCTAACAATCCTACCTCTTCCGTGATGGATATGGAGGCATTAAAAAAGTGGGTGAGACTAGCACTCAAGCATGACTTTGTATTAATGAATGATGAATGTTATATTGACTTGTATCTAGATGAGCCGTTGCCGTCACTTCTTAATGCAAGTATGGAAGCGGGTAATGATCGGTTTAAAAATATACTTGTAATAAACTCTGTTTCCAAACGCTCCTCTGCTCCGGGGCTTCGTTCTGGGTTCATAGCCGGAGATGCAGACATACTTAAAGCCTATATGGTTTACAGAACCTATGTAGGTTGTGCCTCACCACTTCCTTTACAACATGCAGCAGCAGCAGCATGGGCAGACCAAGAACATGTGGCTATTTTTAGAAAAAAGTATAAGAAAAACTTTGAAGTAGCCAAAGAAATTTTAGGTTTAGATGCACCAGAAGCTACATTTTACATATGGTTAAAAGTAGAAGATGAGATAGACTTTACAGTGAAACTTTATGAAGAGTATAACCTTAAAGTTATTCCCGGGTCTTTTTTAGGTAGAGAGGGTGAGGGTAAAGGGTATGTGAGGCTTGCACTTGTATATGAAACAGAGAAAACAAAAGAGTGTTTGCAACGCATAAAAGCCTGTTTGGAGAATCAATGATGCATCATAAACCGGAGATACATGTAGAAGAGCTTAAAAAGGATAAGGAGTTTTTAGCCAATATAAAACGGCTTGAGGCAGAGTGTAAAGAGCAAGAGAGTGTTGCAAAAGGTTATCAGCTACTTGATGCACAGTTGATTATCGAGGCAGCAGAAGATGAGATAAATGAGATATTTACTTTTATAGTTAATACGGCATTTGATAAATTGGCACAAAAGCTTTCCACAGATACGGCACTTTTTATGGATGATGATGAGGATAGAGCAGTTGCCCGTGCAATCTATGAGCATGGTATGCAACTCTATAGCGAAAATAACCAAAAAGGTGCGAAAGAGATATTTTTGATTTTAAGTTATGTCATAGATAAACTCTCTTTAAAAGATGCGATGCTTCTTCATGCCGCAGTAGTGATATCCGGAAAGTCGTTTGACGACTTTATAGCCCAATATGTTGATGTAGAGCAGGTAGATATAGATGATCCCTTGGCTTTTTTTGTGCAGACTTTTACGTTTTCTATCTCTGAAATGTTTGATCTTTTTGTGGAGGAGGTAGCCTTGGGACGTAAGGAGATAGAGGTTTTTGCCACGTCACAAAAAGGATATAAAGAATGAAGATACATTTTATAGGTATAGGAGGTATAGGACTTTCGGCACTGGCAAAATTTTTGGTCAATGATGGGCATAAAATTTCAGGTTCTGATATCAAGCAGACCGAAATTACCAATGATTTGGCATGTAACTTTGATGCTAAAATTACTATTCCTCATCATGCAGATGCAGTTGAAGGTGCAGATAGAGTTATCTACTCAGCCGCAGTTCGTCCCAATAATCCTGAGTACCAAAGAGCTAAAGAGTTAGGTATTGAACTGCTCTCTCGTAAAGAATCACTTCAGAGTATACTTGGGCAAAAAGAGGTGTATGCAGTAGGGGGGGCTCATGGTAAGAGTACCACTTCTGCAATGCTTGCTTCTATTCTTCCCAACTCAAATGCACTCATAGGGGCTATTAGTAAATCTTTCGGTTCAAATGTGCGTTATTATCCTAACGATAAAGTAGTCTTTGAAGCAGATGAGAGTGATGAGAGTTTTTTAAACGCCAATCCTTACATGGCGATTGTGACCAATGTCGAGCCTGAACATATGGAGTATTACGAGTATGATGAAGAGCGTTTTTATAATGCCTATAGAAATTTTTTAAAGCTAGCAAAAGTCCGTGTGATCAATGCAGAAGATGAGTTTTTAGCCTCACTTGAACAGGAGAGTATCAAGCTCTATCCGAGCAAGGAGATTTCCGACATAGAGTTTGTACTGGTAAACGGTGAGCCCCATACCAGGTTTAGTCTTTTAGACTTGGGAAGTTTTGAAGTCTTTGGTTTTGGATATCATATAGCGCTGGATGCATCGTTGGCTATACTTGCAGCACGTCAACTGGGTGAGAAGATAGAGGATATACGTACCAATCTGCTTCAGTATAAAGGCATTAAAAAGCGTTTTGATATTGTACAAAATCAAGAAAACTGTGTAGTCATAGATGATTACGGGCATCATCCTACAGAGATAAAAGTAACGATAAAGTCACTTCAAACTTACAAGAATTTACGTAATTTTACAACACTCAATGTGATTTGGCAGCCACATAAGTATTCACGTACAATGGATAATCTACACGCTTTTGTAGAGTCCTTTGAAGGCGTAGATGAATTAGTTATTTTACCTATTTGGGCAGCAGGTGAATTAGAAGTCGATATAGATTTAAAAGGTGCTTTTTCACGCTATAATCTCCTTATGGCAGATGCTGTTACCAAAGAAGACGGCATTGTTAAGGTATTACATAACGGTAATGTGGTTCGTGAGTATAAAGAGGGTCTTATTACAGCTTTTGGTGCAGGGGATATTACCTACCAGATACGTGGAGAGATCTAATCTTTGAGCCATCCTTCTTTTTTTAATTTTTCATAGATTTGTTCAGCCATGATTTTATACCCTTTGGCATTAGGGTGTATCCGGTCACTTTTAAGAGAGGGTGTCTCTAAAATATCTGTCATCATCCCAGAAAGCAGCGGGAGTTCTTCTTTTTTGGCTATTTCTTTATAGAGTTCTAAGGGTTTGAGTCCAAAAAGACTAAGGTTTGGCACACTAATAAGCAGTATATCTATCCGTTTTTCTTTTGCCATGCGTATCATGTTTTGAAGGTTTGATTTTAAATGTTTAGTAGGTAGTTTTTGTATGATGTCATTGCCTCCAAAAAAGAGTATTATCAGTTTGATACTCTTGTCTTCAAGCAGTTTTGGCAAACGTATTAATCCCTCTGCCGAAGTCTCGGCAGGTATACCCGCATTAATTACCTTATGTCCCGAAAGCCTGGCAAGCACGGCGGGGTAACTCTCGTTTGGCTTGGCGTTGTAACCATAGGTGAGTGAATCTCCGAAGGCTAAGATAGTGTCATTTTTGTTGAGGACTTGGACGGGGCTCTTTTTTGGTTTGAATAAAAAGAGTATCAGCATGATAGTTATGGCACCTAGTAGATATTTCATAGTTTTCCTTATGTTGAAAGTATTATAGTATAATTCTTGTGATTCAAAAGAGAGGAAAAGATTGGTGTTACCGGAAGAAGCGAACGAAAAATCTATGATTCAAAAACTAGACCTTGATGGATATATTAGAGAGTTTCAAACTTTTCTAGCCAGAGAGAAGCCTATGGAGATGATGGGGGATATCAATCAACATTATCGTTATATTCAAGCGCTCTTGCGTACACGGTTTCCTGTACCAAAGCCAGTGCCTAATTTAGATAATGCACTCATACGTATTAAAAAACAGGCGATATTGGGTCTGGATGAGATTTACGCTTTCGTGACCATGTTTTCTTATTTTAACACACTTTCTACCGTAGGATTTACTGAGCCTCTCATCTCATGGATACAGGGTATTGAGATACCCGATGAGATAGTAGAAATCATAGGATATTTTACCCAAGAAGGAGAGATAAATTCCGAACGTGATTCTGAGCTTTTTGAATTGGAACGTGCCATCAAGCACAATAAAAAAGATATTAAGGATACGCTCTATAAGCTGGTACACTCAAGCAAACTTAGAGAGTATCTTGTTGATACGCAGGTACACTTTCACGGAGGGGAAGAGACACTGCTAGTGCGCGGTGGTTTTAACCGTGTTATGAAAGCCGCAGTAGTAGGGCGGAGTGCTACGGGATTTTTTTATATTGTCCCAGAGAGTATTTTGCATCTCAAAGAGAAACAGTCTGCCTTGCTCTCAAGTAAAGAAGAGATTGTCTATCGCTATTGCAAAGAGATATCGGCACTTTTTTTTAAGCGGGAACGATTTTTGACTTTCATCAATAAAGAGTATGATCGTTTTGATCACTATCAGGCACGGGTAGAATTTGCCAGAGCAAAAGAGTATGCATTTGTGCTTCCCTCTAAAAGCAAAGAGATTAAACTAAAAGATTTTGCGCACCCTGCTATAGAAAAACCCGTACCTGTTTCTATAGATTTTAACAAAGAGATTATGCTTGTGACAGGAGTAAATGCCGGTGGTAAAACGATGTTGCTTAAGTCAATGCTCTCAGCGGTGTATATGTCTAAATATTTGTTGCCTTTTTCTTGTGATGCCTCTCAGAGTGAAGTAGGGCATTATAAGAGTATAGAGGCTGTCATCGATGATCCCCAGTCGGTAAAAAACGATATCTCAACCTTCGCAGGCCGTATGCAGGAGTTTGCAAAGTTGTTTCACAAAGAGGATACCCTTGTAGGAGTTGACGAGATAGAACTCGGAACAGACTCCGATGAAGCAGCAAGCCTCTTTAGGGTTATGCTAGATGCGTTACGTACAAGAGGCATATACTTTATCGTTACCACACACCATAAGAGACTGGCTTCGCTCATGGCAACAGATGAGAAGGTAGGACTCGTTGCCGCACTGTATGATGAAGAGAAGCGAATGCCTACTTATACTTTTTTACAAGGCAGTATAGGAAAATCCTATGCTTTTGAGACGGCAGAGCGCTATGGCGTACCTTCAGCCATTGTTCATCGGGCAAAAAAAGTGTATGGTGAAGACAAAGAGAATCTCAATGAACTCATAGAAAAATCTACAACACTAGAGCGTGAAATGCGTACAAAAATCGCTAAAATAGATGACGCATTAGAGGCTGTAGAGAAAAAAAAGAGAAAGATTGAAGAGGAGGAGTTTGCACTACAAGAGCAGTATCGAAAAGCTTTGGCTACATTGAAAAACCGTTATAATGCAGCGACCAAGAAGGCGCGAGAAGCGCTCAGAGCAAAAGAGTCTGCCGAGGGGAGACGTTTATTGAATGTGGCACATCAGAGAAAAGTATTGCAAAAAAAAGAGTCGGATAAAAAGGAGGATATAACTCTAAAAGAGGGGGATAGGATTAAGTACCGTTCGCATAGAGGGGAACTTGTCTCTTTGCACGGAAAAGAGGCGACGATTCTTGTAGAGGGGCTTAAAATGCGTGTACCCCTTTCTCAGCTTAAAAGAAGCGTTCAAGAACCTAAAGCCGTACCAAAGCCACGCAGACCAAAAGCCAACGTTCATGTAGAGAAATCAGGTGTTTCGGTGTCGGTAAAGCTTTTGGGTATGTATGCAGACGAAGCCATAGAGACGGTAGATAAATTTCTTTCAGATGCACTGGTAAACAATGTGAGTGAAGTACAGATTATTCATGGTACGGGTGGAGGGGTATTGTCTACATTGGTCAGTGAATATCTCAAAGAACACCCTAAAATTAGTACATTTTACAGAATGCCGGGAAACTTGGGTGTTACGGTGGTGGAGTTGTAGCTAATATTTAACTCCAAAAGGTATAATAGTATTTATTGAATTAGATAGAGGAGAGTACTGTGAATTTGGCAGATGCAGGAAAAGAGATAAAAAAGGAGTTAAGCAAGGATGAAAAGGTATTGCAGAGCGTATTTAAAATAGAGACTTACTATAAAAAATACAGATACCTTATATGGACGCTTGCGATCGGTGTCGTTCTTTTTTTTCTTGGTAGGGCCTATATGCAGAATCTGCATCATGAAAATTTGCTTAAAGCCAATGAGGCATTTTTAGCGTTGCAGACACATTCAGAGGATAAAGAGGCACTTGCTTTATTACAAGAAAAAAACCCAAAACTGTATGAACTCTATCGCTATGCTCAAGCTGTTAAAAAAGAGGAGATAGCAGTATTAAAAGAGCTAAGCACAAGCCACAACAGTGTGGTGTCTGATATAAGTATGTATGCCGCTTCTGTACTGGAAAAGGAGCCTAAAGATTCGATTTTCTATGCACAAATGGCACAATTTCAACAAGCATATTTGGCAATGAAAGCCGGAAATATTGAAGAAGCAAAGCAAAAGCTAGCAGGGATAGAAGAGAATTCGCCCCTATCTATGTTCGCTTCGTTACTAAAGCATGCTATGATTAAGGCAAAATAATGAGATTTTCCTTTTTTGTTCTATCTGTTTTGGCTATGGCTCTTCTGGTCGGATGCAGTAGTAAACAATATTTTGAACCCGAAAAAAGATATCGTGCTCCTGCAAAGTCTTTTGGTGAAACTATCGTGAGTCTAAGTCGTGACGGTGCTACCCTAAAAAGCGGAAACTATATAGGAAAATCCGGTATAGGTGATTTTAATCTAGGAAAAGGTTATCGCTTTTTGAGCCAAAATAGAAGATATGTTTTGGCATCTGATCTTACCGGTGTATTAAAAGTTATCAATAAAAAATCCGGGAAAACAGTGCATAGCGTCTCTTTGGATTTTCCTGTACTTTCTGCTAGTATGAAAAACGGTATGGTCGCGTATGTATTGAACAATAATACTTTCGGTATATACCGATTATCAGACAAAACAAAAATCATTGAGAGTCCTTCAGAGGTGACATATGCGATAGACACTAGAGTAGCAAGTCCTATTTTTATTGATAATCTTGCAATTATACCGATGCTGGACGGGAAATTGATTATTGTTGATATCTATGATACGGATAATGCAAAAGTGGTATATCTTAGCAGCGATGAAGCATTTAACAATATTATCTATTTGGCACGTGTAGGCAATACCCTCATTGCGGCTACGCCTAACAAAATAATGACTTTGGGGGATAGTGGTCGGCAAGAGTACACGGCTAATATATCCGAAGTGGCAAGCAGTGGATCTTATATCTATCTTTTTACCAAAGAGGGTAGAGTGATACGATTAAATCATCATCTTGAAGTATTGTCTGAGAATAAATTTAAATTCGCACATTTTTCGGCAGTGACAGCCAATGCCAACAGGGTATATGCCTTAGATCAAAAAGGCTCTTTGATTGTGATGTCATCGAATTTAAAAAAATTTAAGATCTATGATGTCGGTGAGGTAGAGAATCCCGTATTTATTGCTAAACAAAAACTCTATAAAGATGAAAAAGTAATCGATCTCTCCACATTGAGGCTATGAGTGACTTACTGATAGCCTTTGAAGAGTATTTAGTTGTCGTAAAGGCACTTGAGAGTACTACGATCTCTTCTTATATTTCCGACCTTTCACAGCTTGAGGAATCGACCCAAAAAAACCTTACTAAGTTGGATACCACAGATATTTTGGCATTTTTGGCAAGCTTTAAAAATAAACGAACACTCAACCGTAAACTCTCTGCAATTAATGCTTTTTTTGCTTTTTGTCACAAAAAGGATTTTGTGCATGAGAAGATAAAAATTCCTATGGCAAAGGTACCTAAAAACCTTCCAAAGTATCTCAGCAGTGAAGAGATATTAAAGGGGATCGAGATGATAGATAGAAGTACACTCGTTGGACTTCGTGACTATGCGTTAATACTGTTTCTTTATGCTAGCGGCTGTCGTATAAGTGAAGCTCTCTGTGCGCAACGTGACGATATCATAGACGGGTGGCTTAAGATTCGTTTTGCAAAAGGGGAAAAAGAGCGTGTCGTACCACTGGCTCCTGTAGCGGTGCACGCTTTGGAAGCTTATTTGTCAAAGCAGGATATCTCTAGTTCTTATATATGGCTTAATTATCGCGGAGAACCGCTTTCACGTATATCAGCTTTTAAGATAATGAAAAAATATTTGGGTGTCTCTCCTCATGTGTTGAGACATTCGTTTGCCTCTTCTCTTATTATCGGCGGTGCAGACCTTCGTGTGGTACAAGAGCTTCTTGGACACAGTTCCCTGGAGACCACACAGATCTATACACATATTCAGAAGCAGAATTTAGCCGAAACGATGTATAGCTATCATCCTTTGAGAGATAAGGTATAATATGGGCATGAAAGAGATAGTAGAGTACCTCCAAGAAAAGAAGATCCTCTTCAAGTCCCTTAAGCCTATTCCTTCAAAGGAGCTTAACTCACGAAAGAAGGTAGAAATCTTTGTAGGGGTGGATTTAAAAGGCTACTATGCCGACTTGATGGTATTAGAGAAAAAGAGTAGGGTGCTTCGTAAAGAGGCAGAGGAACTTATCGTATTGCATATGAAGCTAGAGAAGTATATAGATAGCGCAATTAAGAAAAAGTATATCATCATCAAAGCCCCTTTATGTTCTAAGGCAAAAGCATTACTGCAAGAGCATGGATGGAAGGTGTTTGCCTCTATGTATCGAAGCGAGGAGGAGTGAGGTGTTATTGGCAGATATAGGAAATACCTATTTTCATATTTATGATGGCAATAGAGTCGAGCATCTCTCTTATGCTGAGGCGATAGAGAGATACCGCGACATGCCTTTGTATTATATCTCTGTCAAGCATGATTTGGAGATAAAAATGACACAAATGAAAAAATGGAAAAATATTTCAAATGCCATCTTTATAGAGGGTGAATATGAGACGATGGGTGTGGACAGAAAGGCACTCTGTTTGAGTCATAAAGAGGGTGTTTTTGTCGATGCCGGTTCGGCTATTACGGTAGACGTGATAGAGGGGGAGCTTTATAGAGGAGGATATATATTGCCTGGTTTACAAGCATATTTACAAAGCTATACAACTATCTCGTCCGCATTAGACGTATCACTAGATGAAAAGATAGCACTAGATAGACTCCCTCGTACAACAAAAGAGCAGATAAGCTATGGTATAATCGCTTCTATTAAAGTACTTATAGACAAACATCGTAACGCAAAAAAGCTCTATTTCACGGGTGGAGACGGAAAGTTTCTTTCGACTCTTTTTGACGATGCTCTCTATGATGAAACACTGGTTTTTCAGGGAATGATGAAAGCCATCAAGGATAAAAAGATATGTTGACAGTCGCACTTCCAAAGGGAAGAATAGCAGAGCAGACACTAGAGATCTTTACAGAGATATTTGGCGGAGAGTTTAGCTTTGAAGGAAGAGAACTTATCCTTGATAGGGGAGAGTTTCGTTTCTTAAATGTACGTAACCAAGATGTCCCAACGTATGTAGAACACGGTGCAGCGGATATCGGTGTGGTAGGATTGGATGTGATTACCGAAAAAGAGCTAGATATCATACAGCTTCTTGATATGCAGTTAGGTAAATGTAAAGTAGCTATCGGTATTCGAAATGAAGAGGAGCTTGATTGGTCACGTCCTCATATTAAAGTAGCCACTAAGATGGTGAACATTACTAAAAATTACTTTGCCCAAAAGGCAGTAGGCGTAGAAGTCGTAAAGCTGTATGGATCTATAGAGCTTGCACCTTTAGTCGGACTTGCCGATGCAATAGTCGACATTGTAGAGACAGGTAATACCATGCGGGAAAACGGGTTGAAAGTGGCTGAGGAAATTATGGATTCTTCTGCTCATCTAATTGCCAATAAAAACGCTTTTTATGCGAAAAAAGCGGAGATACTTTCTCTCTATGAGAAGATCAAAGATGTTGTAGAGAAAAATGCCTAAGAAGGATGATGCTCTTGATCTCTATGCCAAAGTAGAGGATCTCCTCGGTGTAAAAGAGGCAGCTCCTCGCCTTTATGAACATTACCTGTTTTTTTTAAAGTCTATAGCGTGTGATACACTTTTAGACGTGGGTTGTGGTATGGGTAATTTTTTGTTTCAGGTACAGGAGAGGTTGGATTTATCCCAGGTAAAAGGTATAGATCTAAGTTCGGTGATGGTCTCAAAAACAAGAGAACAAGGTATAGATGCAGAGCATCTTGAGATGTGTGAAGTAGAGGCTCAATATGATGTAATTACCGCTGTTTTTGATATGTTAAATTACCTTGACAAGGAAGAGTGTAAACGTTTTTTTTCTTGTCTTAAAAGTCATCTTCACGAAGGTGGATATTTTCTTTGTGATATTAATACCTTGTATGGCTTTGAAAATGTAGCAGTCGGTTCATATATTGTAGATGATGAAGAACGTTTTTTAACGGTGGATAGTGATTTTGAACATGGTAAATATATTGCAGAATTTACACTCTTTGAAAAAAAGGGCACGTGTTATCTCAAATCACAAGGGAGAATTAGGCAGTATTATTATAGTGTGGATGATATTGTTCGATATAGTGGATTGAAATTGCTTGCTAATGAGAATGTAACGCTGTATGCATTAGACGAAGCGGATAAACATTTTTTAGTATTTCAAAAGATATAGCGGGCATAAATAGCCCATATAAAAGTGGTTATTTGATAAGTTCAAATGGGTTTTCTACAACATTCTTTCTATCTACGATGTAAGGAATAAGTGCCGTTTGTCTTGCTCTTTTTATTGCTACGGTTACCAGCTCTTGATGACGCTTGCAGTTTCCCGTAAGACGGCGAGGCATAATTTTAAATCTTTCACTGAGTGAAAATTTAAGACTTGCTAAGTCTTTATAGTCGATAAAATCAACTTTTTGTTCACAATATTTACAATATCTTTTTTTGAATTTTCTTCTTTCTGCCATAGATTGTTCCTTTTGGTTTGATAGCCCATATGATATGAGCAAGAATTTTAAGAAATTATAGTACAGTAATCTGACTTTCTTTTTTCTTAAAAGCAAAGCTGTTGTTTTTTTGGGGCTTTATCAAGATTATACTAATATATTTTGCTTATCGTTATCGAGAAGGAAATGTATTGAAAATAGCAGAAAAAAGCACTCAAAAAGAGAATCCATCATTCAAACTGCATTGCAGCATATTCTGTGAATAGCTTACATAAAATACGACAATACTCGATATTGCCGGAAAATTAGACATAATGAAAAACATGTGAGGCTAAATTATGGTTTTTTATTATAACTTACCAAGTCATTATCAATCAATTTAGACTTCAAACTTTTTGTAATTCCTTGGTGTATTTTTGTGAGTTTTTAAGTTGAGAGAATACTCCATCATCCAGTGAATTTGTAGTATTTGGCATCGGTAACTTTAGGAAGTTCTAAGTGATGTAGGCTCTAAAACGGTATCTCATCTTCGTTGATGTCTATTTCTGGAATATTGGGTTCCGAGGTTTTTTTCGGGGATTGGGAAGGCTGTGGAGGCGTATGATATGAGGCTGATGAGCGGTTTTCTGGAAACGTACCGTTTTGAGTAGGTGGTGTATAGTTATCGTTTTGCGGTGCTTGATAGCCGCCTTGCGTTTCATCCGATTTACTTCCTAACATTGTCATACTCTCAACCGTTACGGAGTGCTTGGAGCGTTTGGAGCCGTCTTGTGCCGTCCAGCTCTCAAGCTTAAGTCTGCCCTCTACGAGTATTTTACTGCCTTTTCTTAGATACTGATTAGCGATCTCCGCAGTTCTTCCAAAGAAGGTGATATCTACAAAAAGTACCTCCTCTTTTTGTTCACCCGTTTGAGATTTGAATTTTCTTGTGGTTGCGATAGCAGAGTTGCCGACGGCAGCACCGCTTTGGGTGTATCGTATTTCAATATCTCTAGTAAGGTTGCCTGCTAATATGATTTTATTATACATAAAGGTTGCTCCTGGCAAATAGAAGGCACTATTATGCCTCTGCTGTTTTACTCTCTTCCGTAGCCTCTGTCTCTTTGGTAGTACTTTCTTGTGCCGGTGCAGCTTTGTTTGCTGCTTCAACAAGTTTGTTGAATTGTTTTAACTCTTTCGTATTGGTATATTTTACAGTAAGGAACTTAATAATATCTTCATTGATTCTGAGATTTCGTTCAAGTTCACTAATGAGTTTGCCTTCTGCCTTATAGAAAAGAACGGTATAATAACCGCGGTCATTCTTTTGTACCGGATAAGCAAGTTTTCTCATACCCATCTCATCTATACCAAGAAGTTGACCGCCTTCTTTGGAGAGTACCTCTTTTACTTTGGTAATTTGTGTTCTTATCTCTTCTTCGGTAAGTGTGGGTTTTATCACAAACAGTGTTTCATATGTATTCATTCTTAAGGTTCCTTTTGGTTAAATAGCCCATTTGAAGATTTTCTCTAAAATATGAGCAAGAATTTCAGAACGCATATGTTACTATAATGAATCTTAGTCGCACATTAATGTCTGTTTTAACTATTATTTTGTTAATTTTCTTGAATATTAATCAATTATTTTGTACTATTAGATTACATAATATATAATGAAAGGACAAAATTTCATGGAAAGAAGAAATTTTTTAAAACTCTCAGGAACATCGGCTGCTGCTATTGCGATAGCACCTTCGTTGATTACGAAAAGACTCTATGCCGAAGACGGCTCGCTTTTTCAGACTTTTGAAAAAGTACAGCTTAACGATGCCGAGGGTAACCCGCTTAAGGCATCCAAACTAGTCAAAGAGGAGAATTACGTCTTTATGTATCCGCATGCCGCTACGCCGGCTATTTTAGTTGATTTGCCGGAACCTACGGGTAAAGATATCAAGCTTAAAGCAGAAGACGGTACGGAGTATATATTTAAAGGCGGTGCAGGTGAAAAAGGAACCGTTGTTGCCTTTTCAGCCATTTGTGCACATCAGTTGACACATCCTCAAAAAGCAATGAGTATGTTTCAATATGTCCCAACGACAGGAAAAACACTTGCGTATGAAAAACCGGGTGTGTTTGTGTGTTCTTCACACCTTGCAGCCTATGATCCAAAGCAGGGAGGAAAAGTAGTAGGGGGACCTGCGAATCAGGGATTGGCTCAAATTGTTTTAGAGATAGACAAAGAGGATAATATCTGGGCAGTAGCGGTATTGGGACCGGATAAGTTTCAAGAGTTTTTTGATGCTTTTAAATCCGAGCATAAAGCAGAATTTGGAAGACGCGGTGCGAAGAAATTGGTCAAAACAGAGGCAAAAGTACAAACACTGAAGAATTTTTCGGCAGAAATTATTCAAGCATAGAGGTCATGATTGTATAGAGTGTATAATTATGAAAAATAAACACTATAATGTGGCGTAATGGGTTGTTTTTAGAGTGTGCCTTTTTGATACACTCAATGATTTTTTTGGTTATAGAGATTATTTTTTATGGTTTTATGCAGTACAATTTGCAATAATATGATTACTTTATATTATATAAAGAGATTAACAAGAATTTAAATAAAGGATGAAGAAAATGGCAATGGGTAGAAGAGACACATTTAAACTTGCAGGTGTTGCAGCAGCAGCGGCTGTCATGCCGAGTATGGCAACAGCCAGTGAGAAAAAAGTAGCTAAAAAGGCAACCGGCAAATCAGTTGTGATTATTGGAGCCGGCTTTGGCGGACTTACGATAGCTAAGGCACTTAAAAAATCCGACAAGAGTATTGATGTTACGGTGATTGAAAAAAGATCAATGCATATGGCATGCCCATTATCAAACGGATTACTCGGCGGACTTGACAATATGAGTCTGAGTATGTTTGTAGGTGATTATAGTCAGCCGGCAACGAAATACGGTTATTCTTTTGTTAATTCTGAAGTGACATCTATCGATAGAAAAGCTAAAAAAGTTACTACTTCTACTGCCGGAGATATTGCTTATGATATTTTAGTCCTCTCTCCGGGTATTGCTTATGACTATGAAAAACAGTTTCCAAAATGGGATGCAGCGAAAATCGCTCATGTTGCACAGTCATGCCCGGCTGCACTTATGCCGGGTAATGAGCATATTGCACTTTTAAGACAGCTTGAGAATATGGATGATGGAAACGTATATATTGTACCACCTGCAAAAGGGAAATATAGATGTCCTCCAGCTCCATATGAGAGAACGGCTATGATTGCAAACTACCTTAAAAAAGAGGGTATTAAAGGAAAAGTCATAGTTTTAGATACTAGAGGCGGAAAATTTGCAAAAGGAAAAGCATTCCAAGAGTCTTGGAAAGATTTATTTGCCGATTATATAGAATATAAAGGTTTCACGGAAGTAACAGATGTAGATCCTGTAGCCAAAACGATTACTTATACTGAATTTAAAGATGCAGATGATGAAAAAGGTGTCTCGAAAACAGAGAAATATGAAGTATGTAACCTTATTCCTATCAATAAGTGTTCTCCTGTGATTGCTATGGCGGGCATTGAGCATAACGGTGCAGGGTATGCGATGATGGATGGATACAGCTTTAGATCGAAGACGGATAAAAATATCTATGTTATCGGTGACGCAGTAACACATAAGATCCCACCATCAGGGCAAACAGCTATCTGGGGTGCACATAGAGCAGCTGGTCAGATAGTAGCACAGCTTAACGGTAAAGTAGACGATCCTAAAAAAGGTCTTCCTGCTAAAGCAGCAAATGTATGTTTCTCAATGGTTGGCGGTAAACCAGAAGAGGCTATTATGGTTACACATACATTTTCGGCAGATAAATCCGGTGTGCTTAAAGGTAAAGGAAATGTTCCTAAGCCAAAAGACGGAAACGGTAAGTTTAGATCTAAAGGTACAGCAAAGGCTACGAGAGAGTGGTTTGGTGGCGTTATGAGAGAGATGTTCGCATAGTCGAAAATAGATAATCTTTATGATTATTTGCACTCATCTTTTGAAGATGGGTGCGGTCATTTACTGGACGTAAACGCTCTTACCCAAACTTCAAAATCTAAGCACAACGAATCACAAATCTTTATCTATTTTACATTTTCAGATAAAATGTCTAATGTCTAATGTCTAATGCCTCTATAGATAACTTTGTAATTTTATTAGCATACTATAAATCAATACTTCTTTTTGCGTATTTGGAGCTTTTTTTATGAGTAGTTCACTCTCGATTAAATGTTCATAAATTTTTAATAATGATGCAGATTTTATCTTGAGAGCAAGCTGTGCTTTTTGTTCTTCTATTTGCTTAGGAAGTTTATACCCTAGTATGGCAGCCGAGTCCACATGTCCGTTGAGCTTGATATAAGTATGAAAGAGAAAAATTTGGTTGATGAAGTACTGGGTTGAACGTAGTAGTGAAGCTTCATCTTCTCCGATCTCTAGTAGTTTTGTAATGGTTTCTATAATAGGCTTTTTATTAAAGAGGGCTATGAGCAGTTGTTCTGTGGCTAGTGGTGCCGTTGAGTAGACCAGTCTGTCTATCTCTTTTCCTGTAACTTTGGTGCCAAGAATGGCTAGTTTGTCTAGTTCGTTGGCACAGAGGGCTAGGTTGTTGTTGAGTACTAGCATGAGATGCTGCAGGGCATAGTGGTCGATATCTAGCCCAATGGCTTGTGCTTTTTGTTGGAGTATGGCGATGCCGTCACGAATGTTAGGCTCAAAAAACCGTACCCATACGCCACCTTTTTTGTCTGTAAAAGCAGCCTGCATAGAACGCGCATCTTTCGCAGCACCTGCGTACCCATAGATGAAGTAATTGTCAGGATTTTTGTTCGCCAAAGCTACAAGTACATCTAACTCTTTTTTGGGTATCTTTTTCTCATGCTTCACCACAACAAGGTTCGTCCCCCCAAAGAGCGAAGTCTGAGACAAAAAGTTCTTCGCCTGCTCAAAATTCCACTCATCATGATAGAGTGAGAGCATCGACTCTTTGGCATCGAGTGTTTTGATGTAGTGGTCTATGTAATGGTCTACTAAGTAGTCATTTTCTCCATATAAAAGGACAGCTTTTGGGAGTGCTTGGCGTAAGCGTTGGTCGAATTCTCTTTGGTACATTAAGATGCAACCTTTTGTGTAAGTCCTAGACTCTTCATATCTTCCATAATCTTTTGTGCAAGGTAATAAGCTAGATAAGAAGGTACGGCATTGCCTACCATTTTATAGCCAGCCATGACATTTTTATAATAAAACTTATGTGTATCTGGGAATGTCTGAATTCTTGCACACTCTCTTACAGATAAACGTCTATATAAATGCTCTTTTGTAGGTACAAAGATGCGTTTATTTTGTTCTACAAATTCCATTTTTGGTGCTTGTGGGTGTATAGGGGCGTGTCTGCCTCCAGCTTGTATCGTAAATGATGGTTCATCCCATGAACGCACACGGTTACGTGACATAAACATACTAGAAAATGTACCTATCGCATATTCATGGTTGGCTAAAGTACAGTCATCACCATTGGTATAGTTTTTTTCTTTTGCAGGGAGTGCAGTATCTTTAATATCCCAAATCACATCTTTTAAGTATCGTTTTTTATCAAAACCTGTAGGAAATTCAAATTTGATATTGAGGTCATTTCTGTAGCCTATAAAACAAACTCTTTTTCTGTCTTGAGGTACTTTAAAGTCATGGGCATTGAGCATTTTAAACGAGAGTGTATAGCCACTATCTTGAAAAAGTTTTTTGATATTTTCCAATGCCGTACTATGCCGGCTTGCCAGCATACCAGAAACATTTTCAGCTAAAAAGAAAAGCGGTTGCTTGTCTTTGAGCAAGCGTATAAATTCAAAAAAGAGTTGTCCTCTATGGTCATCTATACCTCGTAAACTACCTGTTTCACTCCAGCTTTGGCATGGAGGTCCACCGATGATACCTAATGTTTCGGGTATTTCATGGGAAGGTATTTTGGTAATACTTCTTCTATCGAGTTTAGTATGAGGAAAGTTTTTTTCATAGGTTTCCCAAATGTCTTTGTCATATTCATTTGCCCAAATGGTATTGAACCCAGCTTTTTCAAAACCTAAGTCTAAGCCACCTGCGCCTGAGAAGAGAGAGATTACGTGCATTATTGATTTTCCAATTGAAAAATAAAGTTTTCATAACTACCTAATTTTGCAAAATTCATGTCATATTCAGTATCGCTTATCTTGTCAATTCTTACAGAGTCTATACCATATTTGAGAAGTGTATCATTTGTAACGAGTTCACCTTCCTTTAGTTTAAAAATATCACGAAGTAACCACTTACCTAGGGCTTTATTTGGATTTGACATTAAGGCTTTAGATTGGGATTGACATAACTTTGCTTGCAATTTTGTTTTAT
>Ga0256839_1003064_pt1 | contig 17684 bp, 15 predicted proteins | sample 354166metaG_FD_185968 | JGI IMG/M metagenome (GOLD analysis project Ga0256839, IMG submission 185968) | Hydrothermal vent microbial communities from Mid Atlantic Ridge, Atlantic Ocean - 354-166 | ecosystem: Environmental > Aquatic > Marine > Hydrothermal vents | place: Atlantic Ocean: Mid... | reverse complement strand
CAGGCTCGCTTCCAGTGTCTCTGGCACCACTTCGGTCGCCCCAGCCTGCTGCAAGCTGTCGAGGTTGGCATCGTCACGAGTACGCACCAGCACCGGCAGGTCAGGCCAGAGCCGCTTGACCTGTTCAAGAATTTTCATCGTGCCGGCAGTATCATCAAAGCTGATGACCAGCACCTTGGCGCGTCCAATGCCTGCCGCTCCTAGGTTCTCGATGTGGGTGGAATCGCCATAAAAGACCTGTTCACCTGCGGCACGCGCATCACGCACTCGCACCGGGTCGAGATCGAGTGCGATGTAGTTAAAATCTTCCTGATCTAAAAATCGGGCAACATTCTGCCCAATACGGCCATAACCACAGATCACCACATGCTGATCAAGGCGTTCGGCGTGGCTCTCCATCTCATTGGCTTGATCTTCACGGTTTTTCACATAGCTATCGGCATAAAACCGTTTAGCGATCACGCCGTTAGAGGCGATCAGGAACGGGGTTAACAGCATGGTGATAATGATTGCCGCCAATACCACTTGGCTCGCCTCCGGCTCCAATGTCCCTTCGGTCAGAGCCAGTGTCAGCAACGCCAAGCCAAATTCGCCTCCCTGCGCCAGTACGATGCCGGTACGCAACGCCACCCCTTTTGTGGCGCCCAAAAGCCGGCTCAAAGCTGCAATCAATACCACCTTGAAAACAATAATGGCCACCACCAGTAGCAGCACCCAGTGAATAATCTCAGGCAGTGCGCTGAGGTCAAGCAACATGCCGATGGTGATAAAAAAGAGCCCCAGCAACACGTCACGAAAAGGGCGAATATCCGCTTCTACTTGATGGCGAAATTCAGTCTCGCCCAGTAACATCCCAGCGATAAAGGCACCCAGTGCAAAAGAGAGGCCGAATAGGTGTGTTAACCACGCGGCAGCCAGTGCAAACAGCAGTGCCGCTAGGGTAAACAGCTCTGATGAACGCTGCGCCGCAATCATGTGAAAGAGTGGGCGCAGTAGCCAATGGCCAACAGCCAACATGGCACCAATCACAAAAACACCCTTAAGCAGCGCTGTTCCCAACTCCATGGTGATAGAGGCTTCTGAACCACTCGCCAATACTGGAATCAGGATCAGGAAAGGGATCACCGCAACATCTTGAAACAGCAGTACGCCCACTGAAAGGCGGCCGTGACGCGAGCTGACCTCTAACTGCTCGGTCAGCTGTTTAATCACGATCGCGGTTGAAGACATGGCCAACACGCCGCCAATCACGACTGCTGCGGTCAGCGGCATCCCCAGAAGCCAAGCCACAACGCCCGCCGCCAGTGCGGTCAGTGCCACCTGCCCACCCCCTAACCCCAGCACCTCACGGCGCATCGCCACTAACTGAGGGAGCGAAAATTCCAGACCAATGGTGAACAGCAGAAAAACCACGCCGAATTCAGCAAGAAAGCGTGTGCCTTCGCTCTCGGGTATCCAGTTAAGTGCATAAGGCCCAACCAGCATGCCGACAAACAGATAAGCAAGGATGGGTGGCAAATTGAGTTTGCGAAATGCTGCGACCGCAATAACCGCCACTGCCAGCAGTATCAGGATCGCGTCAAGAACCGATGCGCCTGTCATAACCATAATATTTTCAATATCTTAATGAACCCCAGTTACTGTCCTTGGTAGCCATCGGCTAAATAACATTTAACTATAGTTTTAATTGACAACAATAGCGCATCATCAGATAAAACTATACCTATATATTAATCAATGCACCGCCACGCCCATCAAGCGCGCAGCACTGTTGCATTCACTTATTCGAGGCTCAACAGGGAAGCACTAACGGCATCTTGCGCCTAAAACACGCTGTAACTCTGCGGAGATGGCCGGCACAGAGACGCTCTGATCAACCGCTTCAATCGTCGCCCAACGAAGTTCATCGAGATTAACAGCTCGCGCATCAGTCGCAGCATCTGCGCCCTGCTTGGCCACTTGGTCGTTCAAAACCACGCCCGCAAGCGCAGACCCTTGCGACCAAGTTTGCGCAACTTGCTCAAGGTCAAAAGTGATATTTGTTTTGCCTTGCAGCAGCGCCAGCCCCTCACTAAAGGCTTGGCGTACGCTTGATTCAATGCCGCTGTGCACCATTCTGGCAAAATGACCCGCACCGACAACCCCGACGTGAGACCAAGCGCTGCCTTCCTCTGCCGCCAACGCCTCAAAGAGCGGTGTGACGACCTTAACGTGGTCGCGCTCGCCACCCACCGTGATGCAAAACCCCTGCGTTACGCCGCGGCCGCTCTCCGAAATACCCGCGTCGATAAAACCAATGCCACTTTGTGAAAGCAGCGCACCGCGACGCTGGCTGTCTCTATAGTTAGCGTAACCACCATCCACCACAATATCGCCAAACGAAAGGCGGTTGAGCAGGTTTTTGATCTCTTTATCCACTGCAGCATCAGGCAACATCAACCAGACAATTTTGGGTGAATCGCCCGGCAGCTTCCTCAGTGCGGCGACAACGGATGAAGTGGCCACCAGCCCTGTCTCTTGCGCTAACTGCTTGCCGCGAGCGGCGTCCTCGTCACACCCCACCACTTCAACATCTTGCTGGCGCAACCTGCGCGCCATGCTGTCGGCCATACCCAACAGGCCAATTAGAGCAAATCTCATCAATAATTCCTTCTTAATTCCATATTTTTTCTAAATGCTCAGCAAAAAATACCGATAGCCTTTAATAAGTTGGCATCGAAATGACCCAATAACAGAACCAGAAACTGAATCCATCAGACCAAGCACATAGATTACAGGCCTCACTATACCGCATGAATATCCATAATGTCCTCTTTGCGACCAGCGAGATAGCACCGCACCAACCACTCAGCCAGGTCACTGAGATGACGATGCAGCTGCCGCCTGCGATCAAGACATTGAGGCGTCACATCTATGTAGTGGCACCCGCTTATCACAAGTTACTCGAAGCTGTGGGCAACAGCACGCTGCGTGCTGAGCTCAAGATCAACGGGATTGAAGCCCCTGTTCGCCTGTCGGAAAGCAAGCTGCCCGGCAGTTCAGTGAAACTTTTGCTGGCAGAGATCCCGGGGTTCCCTGACCCTAACAGCAAAGTGGGCGAGACCATAAGCACGGCTCATAACAAGCACTTTGCCCATTTCTGCCAAGTGGTCACCGCCATCGCCCAAGGGGAGGCTGCGCTCGATTGGATGCCACAATTGGTACATTGTAATGGCTGGCAGACAGGCTTAGTTCCCGCGCTGTTGGCACATCAAGATAAGCCGATAGCGACACTTTTCACGCTCCATCAGCCCGGCACACAGGAGTGCGTAGCGCTCGAAACGCTGAGCCAGTGGGGGCTGCCTCCTGCGCTGATGTCAGATGACGCTATCGTTAAAGATGGGCAGGTCTGCTTTACCCGAGCAGCGCTACGCTATGCTGACAATATCAGCACCACCAGCCCCACCTATGCGCGTGAAATCTCAACCCCACCTCTCAGCAATGGGCTTGAAGCAGTGATGCAGCAGCGTCAAACACCGCTTTGGGGGATTCTGAACGGCATCAATTACCAGCAGTGGAACCCCGCCAAAGACAAACGTCTGCCGCGCAGTTACAACAGCCATACCTTGGACGACAAGGTTCTCAGCAAACTCGCACTGCAGCGCGAATTCAACTTGCCACCGCGAGAAAACTGCTGCCTGATCGGTATCATCGGCGACCTAAGTACAATAGAGGGCACTGACCTGTTGCTAAAGATCATCCCCAGCCTGTTACAGCAAAATGTGCAGCTCATCCTGCTGGGCAGAGGCGAGATGGAATACGTCGCACCGCTACGGGAGATCTGCCTCAATAACTCGGAGCAGATCGCTGCCCATATCCGAGAAGACAACCGCCTCAGCCACTTGATTATTGGTGGTGCGGATATCTACCTCGCTCTGTCACGGCTCGACCCCTGCGCTTCGCGCGCACGTCTAGCACTGCGCTACGGCACCCTGCCCGTGGTGAATAACGGCAGCGCGCTCGCCGACAGTGTTACTGATACTTGCGAGGATTCCATCGCAAACAACACCGCCAGTGGCTTTCTGCTGGATTTAACGGACGCTACCACCCTCCTCTCAACCCTCAACCGCGCCATCACCTATTACCTTGAACACCCCAAAGAGTGGAAAAAAGTCGCCATTAACGGCATGCAACAAGACTTTAGCTGGCGAAAAACAGCCCGGCAATACATTGATTTATATAAGAAAACCATAGAATCACGGGAGAACAACAATATTCAGGTATAATACGCGCTCAATTTAACTCGTAAACTGCCTTTCGAGGCTTTCTACAGCGAATAAAGTTTAAAACATCATGGCTAATGACAGTGATAAAGCGCTGCGCTCGCGCGTAAAACTCTTTGGTAACCTGCTCGGTAACATCCTGCGCGAACAGGCAGGTGGACGCGTGTTGGTCGCGGTTGAAACCTTGAGAAAGGGTTATATTCGGCTCAGCAAAGAACACAACCCCAAAAAACATGAGCAGCTTGCGCGCATGATGCGCAAACTGGACCCTGAAATTCTCTCCCATGTGGTGCGTGCTTTTAGCATCTATTTCAGCCTAGTCAATATCGCCGAAGAGGCCAACCAGCACCAACAACGCCGTCAGCAGAAGCGTCGCGGTGGCATTCGGGGGCCGGGGTCCTTTGATGAGGCACTCAGAGATTTTCATGAGGCAGGCATCACACCGGGTCAGCTGCAGACCATTTTTGACAGGCTCGCCTATATCCCGGTCATCACCGCCCATCCCACCGAATCCAAACGCCGTACCATTCTCGAAGCACTGCGCCGCATTTTTGTCACCAGCCAACAGCTCGATGAAAACCGCCCGACACGTGAAGAGCGCGCTGAAATTATTAACCAGCTGGAGAGCCAGATTCAGGTGTTATGGAAGAGCGATGAAGTTCGCACCAAGCGCCCAAAAGTAACCAGTGAAATTCGCAATGGCATCTTCTATTTTCAGGAAAGCCTCTTTGAGGCCGTGCCCCTCATGTATCGTGATTTTGAAAAAGCGAATGAGCGCATCTACGGCGCCAATAGTAGCAGCTCTGTCACCATCCCCAGCTTTATCCGTTTTGGCTCATGGGTAGGTGGCGACCGTGACGGCAACCCCAACGTCACCCCGGAAACCACTGTAACCGCTGTTAATATGCACGCCAAGGCGATCCTAAAAGAGTACCTGCCTCGCCTCTCAACGTTGGCGAAAATTCTGATCCACTCCGCTCAGCTCTGCCCCCCTAACGAAGCTTTCCAGAAAAGCCTCGACAGTGATGAACGCTATGCTGCCAGCGCCTTTCCGGATAACCCGGAACGTTTTAGAGGCGAACCCTATCGCAGAAAACTGCATATTATGAGCTACCGCTTGGAGCGCAACCTGTGGGCTGTACGTGACCGGCTCTACAACACACAAGAGACCTTAACCCCAGAAAGTGGTTATCACTCAGATGAAGACTTCATCCACGACCTTCATCTGATACGCGACTCGCTCATTTCGCATGGTGACCAAAACGTCGCTAATGGCGAACTCAAAGATATGATTCGCCTAGCAGAAACCTTTGGCTTCTTTCTCGTCAGTCTTGACCTGCGCCAAGAATCGACACGCCATACTGAAGCGGTCACTGAGATATTGGCTCAAAAAAGCAGTAACCCCAACTACATGGCACTAAATGAGCGAGAACGCATGCGTTTTCTGAGCGAGCAACTGAATAATGAACCGCTCACCATCGACCGAAAATCACTCAGTGACAACACCAGCGAAACACTGGAAGTGTTCAGTGTAGTGAAAAAAATGCGTGAAGAGATCAGCGAGAAAGCCTTTGGCAGCTATGTTATTTCGATGACCCACACCGCCAGCCATATCATGGAGGTGATGTTTCTTGCCCAGCAGACCGGGCTCGCGGGTAAAAATAGGCAAGGTGAATGGTTCTGCCACATTCAGGTCAGCCCGCTGTTCGAAACCATCGAGGATTTGCGCCACATTGAACAAGTCATGAGGAGCGCGCTCAACACTGATGTCTACCGCGCGCTTCTGCAATGCACCGGCAATGTGCAGGAGATCATGCTGGGCTATTCCGATTCGTGCAAAGATGGCGGCATACTCTCTTCTGCTTGGAGTCTTTATAAGGCGCAACAAGAGATTATCGCGCTCACTGCTAGCTGTGGCATCGAGTGTCGCCTCTTCCACGGGCGCGGCGGCACCATGGGGCGTGGTGGTGGCCCAACGCATGAGGCAATCCTCTCTCAACCGGAAGGCACCGTGACCGGGCAGATCAAATTTACCGAACAGGGTGAGATGATCACCTATAAATATAGTAATAAAGAGACCGCCGTCTCTGAGTTGACGATGGGTGTAACAGGCTTGATTAAGGCCAGCAAAAACATCGTCAAAGAGCCCACCCCAGTACCTGAACGTTATGAGACTGCCATGGCCGTAATCGCTGAAGAGGGTGAAGAGGCCTACCGCGGGCTGGTCGATCATACCCCCGGTTTTCTCGATTATTTTTATGAAGCAACACCCGTCACTGAGATCGGCATGATGAATATCGGCTCACGCCCAAGCCATCGTAAAAAAGGAGATCGTTCAAAGTCATCCATACGCGCGATTGCCTGGGTCTTTGGCTGGGCACAATCTCGCCACACCCTGCCCGCATGGTACGGCATCGGCTCCGCACTCAAACAGTGGAGCAATGATGATCCACAGAAATGTGAGCAGTTAAAAGAGATGTATAAAAACTGGCCTTTCTTCCGCGCACTGATGAGCAACACTCAAATGGCGCTGGTTAAGGCTGATATTGCTATTTTAAAAGAGTACGCCACTCTGTGTGAGAACAAAGCGCTGGCAGACCAAGTTTCCACCATGGTAATCAGTGAATATGAGCGCACTCTGGCCTCTATTCTGGCAGCATCCAATACCACCGAACTGCTGGCTGACAACCCCAGACTTGCGCTCTCACTCAGCCGCCGTGACCCATACCTCGATCCACTCAACTACATTCAGGTGATGTTGCTGCAACGTTTTCGTGATCAATCCCTTAGTGAGGATGAGCGCCAAAAATGGCTAGACCCACTGCTACGTTCCATTAATGCCATTGCTGGGGGCATGCGTAACACTGGGTGATGGTTCATCGGCAATGCACTGTGTGTAGAGAACAATAGGCACAGTGCGGGTTACCCTATTATTGTAGCGCTTCGCAATAGCCCGCTACAGTGTTCCCCTTGGGTATTACACGTAATTCACGCCTTGAGGCAAGATGCTTTAGCATCTCAATACCCAAGGGGCACACTGTCCACTTCGCTCAAAATGATTTGCGCTCACTTTTCATCATCCCTTCTGCAATCCGCCAGCTATCGACTATACCCACCAACCATATCAGCCCGATCATAATAGAGATGCTACTTACGATCTCTGGCGGAAAAGTACCTGGGGTTGTAAGTATCTGCTCACGAATCAAGCCAATATCCACAGGCATCGCGCCTGTGATGATCTTCTCAGAAATAGCCTGAGCCTTATGAAAGACCTCAATAATAACAACGGTAAGCCCTGCAAGGGTAATCAAGCATGACACCGTGCCATGAGTTATTTTTTTTATTATAAAATAACCCGCACCAGGAAATACTAGCCCAGAATAGAGCGCCGCCTTTGTCGAAAGTTTCATTGTATTTTCTCTCTATACATAAGCTGAAAATCATTGAGCAAAGGTGCTGCCTGTTCACAATAAAAGATCAAATGCTGCAATGCCCACCACGATTCAAAACAGCACTATTTGTGCTGGCGGGAATTGTCTCGTAACTCACGAGTTTTATAGCTAAGGAACCTCTGATTTATTCATGAACTCGTGTCTTGCGCCTAAAACACCCATCTTCTACGTTGCAAATCTTCGCAATAGCCCGCTATTACGTGCGATTCGCGCCTTGAAGCTGAACATTTTAGATCACAATCCACTTCGCTCAGAATAAATCAGAGGTTCCCTAAACTACGAGACTCAACCCGATGTCATCGCCTAAAAAGTGAGAGACAACCAAGGCCCGTTGATTCTGGTCGCGAATAGTTATGGAGACCAAGGGGCTATTTTTTATTGGTCAGGCGAAACATATCCTTCAATACAGAATGCCCCTGCAGGTGATGCATGAGTGCTACTGCACCATGTCCACCCCAGTAGAGCCAGACCAATGAAGCGATCATCTCATGGCTTTCAGCAAAGAGATCAACCACCGGAGGAAATGCCCCGCTTTCCGGCAAGATAAAAAATAGGATTCCGCCCGTGATGGCCATCCCTGTCACCGCAAGAAACCCCAGTCCATGAATAAAACCCGGCAAGCCACCTCTAGCCCCACCTTCGGGCAGTTGACCATTAAAGAGCGCTTTGGTTTCGGCGACCACCTCTCCGCGCGCATCACCACGCCAAGGGAACAGATGTTTCAAGCCGCCATCCACTTGGCTTGAGAGCGTCCATAGCCAGTGTGCCAACACAACGACAACTGCGGCCATTCCAACCACTTCATGCGCTTCAAAGGTTGCGGACGCCAGTGCCGAGATATTTTCCTCATCCGGTGGAGCCATCACTAGGCTTAACCCAAGCTGTGCTGTGACCGTTGTTACCAACCCTAAATGAAGCAGACGGGTAGGCAGACTCCAGCGCTTATCTTCTGTTGATTGGCCACTTTTTGCAGTTGTCACATCAGTTTGACTCGCCATAGCGTTCTCCTTAATCAGTTGTTACGAACAATATCAACGGATATCGGCCGATTTACAGAGATCATACCTCAACACTTATTAATAAAATGTAGGAGAAACGTCAAGATTTCGTATGGCACGGTGGATTTGAAAACAATCAGAAACAGCACGTCTCAAACGTAAACCGTTCGGAAGAGGAGGGTTGATGATTTTAGGTAAGAATGGTGGGCCGTGAAGGACTTGAACCTTCGACCAATGGATTAAAAGTCCACTGCTCTACCAACTGAGCTAACGGCCCATTTCGGGAATTACCGCGGGAGCTATTCTAGCAGGGGTTTTCAACGCTGACAGACTGAATGCTTGCGCTGCCTCTAACTAGATAAGCGGCCGCTATTCTAACCGCTGAAAGCGCATCTGACAATTATAATTTCAAAATAATCATTGGGATAGATATCGAGTGGGATCTGGCACTCCGGCCTGCTCAAAACCCGCCACTCGCAGGCGGCAGGCGTCACAGCGGCCACAGGCATGCCCAGCCTCATCTGCGGCATAGCATGAGACTGTGGCGCTGTAGTCGACCCCCAGCGCCACACCTGCGCGAATAATTTCGGCTTTGCTCATCGCAATCAGTGGTGTGTGGATGGTGAGGTGCAGCCCTTCGGTGCCCGCACGAGTGGCGAGGTTCGCCACCTGCTCAAACGCGGCGATGAATTCAGGGCGGCAATCGGGGTAGCCCGAGTAATCCACCGCATTAACGCCGATAAAGATATTCTGTGCATCGAGCACCTCTGCCCAGGCAAGTGCCAGCGACAAAAAGATGGTATTGCGCGCAGGAACATAAGTCACTGGGATTCCGGAGGTTTGTGCAGTGGTGGGCGCAGCTTGTGGCACTGCAATCGCGCTATCGGTCAGCGCAGAGCCGCCGATGCTGCCAAGGTCGAGCCGCATGGTTTTATGCTCCACTACTGCAACCTGTCGTGCAATGGCCACCGCGGCCTGTAGCTCAAACTTGTGGCGCTGGCCATAGTCAAAACTCAGTGCATAACAGCTGTAACCCGCTGCTTTTGCCATCGCCAACACGGTGGTTGAATCAAGCCCACCAGAGAGCAGTACAACCGCTTTAGAAGAGAGATCAGACATCTTGTGACTACCTTTTCCCTTATTTTCCGGGCAGGTCGCCCCACAAAATTTTATGCAGCTGAATCTGCATCCGCACCGGCAGGTGGTCTTCCAGAATCCACTCCGCCAACAACTTGGCATCCAGCGTCTCATGCACTGCCTGAAATAGAATTTCGTACTGCGATGGCAGCGCATATTCGACCAGCTTTTCACGCGCCCAGTCATAGTCCTCGCGTGAGCAGATCACAAATTTTATTTGATCACTGTTTTGTAACCGTTTTATATTTTCGTAGCGATTCTTTTGCTCCTCACCGGAGCCGGGGGTTTTGAGATCCATCACCTTCACCACTCGAGGGTCAACGCTGGTGATGTCGATCGCACCACTGGTCTCCAGCGATACTTTATATCCCAAGTCACAGAGACGAGAGAGCAGAGGGAAGGCGCCCTTTTGCGCCAGCGGCTCTCCGCCCGTGAGGGTGACATAATGGCACTCATGACTCACAACATTAAATAGCACTTGATCCATGCTCATCCACTCGCCGCCGTCAAAGGCGTAGGCGCTGTCACAGTAGCCGCAGCGTAACGGGCAGCCTGTGAGGCGGATAAAAATAGTGGGGATGCCAACAGTGCGAGATTCACCCTGCAGCGAATGAAATATCTCTGTCACCCTCAGCCGCGTGGCAGGTGTTGATTTGCCGAGCCTGCGCTCTTGTGCCTCCGAAGCCATCGTTTACGTGGTGACTCCTGCTAAGTTGAGCCCGATGAAACTGGACAGGTTAATGCCCTTCCAGCTTCATGCGGTGCAGGCGATTCTCTGCCAACTGAGCTGCTGTTGTTTTCTGAAAACGCGAAACCAGTTCGCCTAATGTCTGACGTGCTTGCTCCCACTCCTTCAGCTCATAAAAAGTGTAGCCGATTTTGAGCATCGCATCAGGCACTTTAGCACTCGCCGGATAGCTGGAGAGTACTTTCTGAAACTCATCAATCGCCTCAGGATAGCGCAGCGATACGTAATTTGCCTCGCCAATCCAGTACTGGGCATTGCCCGCATACTGACTGCCTTGAAAGCGGCTCAGAAAACTTTGAAAAGCGACAATCGCCTCATCGTAGCGCCCTTCACGCAGGATATTCAGCGCTTGCTGATAGGCGGACTGCTCCTGCAGCGGGTCGATCACTGCCGCAGCTGTAGAGGCAACCGGTGGTTCACCACTGCCGCCACCCACAACAGGCAGCGCTGATGGCGCCGATGTAAATGGTGATACAGAGCCCGCAATAACAGACGAAGCGGTCGATGCCGTACCTGTGGAGAGTGGCGGAGCAGATCGCGTAACTGGCGCACTGCTTGCTGCTTTTTCTAACGCTAAAATACGACGGTCAACATCGAGGTAAAGATCGCGCTGGCGCTGTTTAATGCCTTCAAATTCGTGCCGTTGCATCTCCAACTCACCACGAATCGTCTGCACCTCCATCTGCATATCTTCAACGCGCGACAACATCTCAAGCAGCGCCCCACTCTCCATCATACGCTCAAGGCGAATCACGCGCTGCTCCAGCGGCAGTTTACGCTCTGAAGACGTTGGCGTTGGCGGCGCTGGCGGCGGAGCCACCGCAGACGATATTGACGACTCATGAATCGGCGGCAGTCCATCCCGCGCCGAAGCGATAGAATGTAGACTCAGCGTCCCAATCGCCACCGTCAACAGGGCATAGCCCAGTCGCTTACTGCTCACCGCTCTCAACGTCTGCTATCCTCTATTTTTGTTTGGTGTAAACAATTTCAACGCGACGGTTCAACGCCCATGCAGACTCGTCATGACCCGTTGCCACAGGGCGTTCTTCACCAAAACTTACCACATCGAGCTGGCCACGTGCTGCACCTTGCAAACCAAGATGGCGAGCCACTGAGTTACCACGGCGCTCACCTAAGCCGATGTTGTATTCACGTGAGCCACGCTCATCTGCATGCCCTTCAAGCTTCATCAAAGCACCCGGGTTATCGGCAAGGTAAGTGGCATGAGCCGCGATCACCTCATTAAACTCGGCGCGTACTTTGCTGCGGTCAAAGTCAAAATAGATCACACGCACATTAAGCAGATTAGCAGGGTTACTATCATCCAATGAAAACTCGCTGCTGCTAATGTCACTGTCACTGCTTAGCCCCATCACTTCGGTTGAGCTGCCACTGTCACCACTACTGCTGGCATTACCAAAACCGGTATCTAGGCCGCTCTCTACGCTGCTATCACTACCAAGAGCTTCATCCGTGGTATCTATGGGTGCACTAGCACAACCGGCTAGAAACATAACAGGTACGACCACGATCAGTGCCTTTCTGAGAATATTCATCAATCACTCCTAAAATTATTATATTGCGTATTTCGTGCTTGTTTATTATTTACTGTACGGTGCCCAAACCGGCTCACGAGCATCACCCTCTTGCAGCACCAGCCGCTGGCGTACCCGCCCATCAACAGATACCGCAGACAAAACCCCTCTGTTCTGGCTCTCGGTTGCGTAGATGATCATGCTACCATTCGGCGCAAAACTTGGCGACTCATCTAATGAGGTATCCGTCAGCACTTGTAGCGCACCGTTTTCCAGATCCATCACTGCTATTCGATAGCGGCTCCCGTTACCGTGCACCATCGCCACCATTCGCCCGTCTGGCGAAAGCGTGGCACGTGCATTATATTCCCCTTCAAAGGTCAAGCGCTGAACCTGTCGCCCGGCGAGTGAAACTTTATAAAGCTGCGGTTTCCCACCACGGTCGGAGGTGAATACTATCGCATCTCCCTTCGGAGTCCAAACGGGTTCGGTATCAATCGCATAACTGCGCGTCAAACGCGTCAATTTTTTGTTTAAAAGGTTCATCACATAAATATCTGGATTGCCTCCTTTTGAGAGCACTAACGCTAACCGAGTACCGTCTGGCGACCACGCGGGCGCGCCATTAATACCACGGAATCCAGAAATCTTCTCACGCTTGCCTAAACGTACATCCTGAGTATAAATAGATGGGCGCCCCCCCTCGAAGGTGACATAAGCAAGTTTTTTGCCATCCGGCGACCAAGAAGGGGACATCAGCGGTTCACGAGAATTGAGAATCGCCTGCGGCCCATGGCCATCGGCATCGGCCACTTGCAGTGAATAGCGCGGTTTACCCGAAGCGTCTGATGACTGCGTCACATAGGCGATGCGCGTATCAAAAGCACCGCGTTCACCCAGCAGTGCCTCGTAAATAATGTCGCTTACTTGATGGGCTGTCTTGCGTAGATCGGTGGTTTTACTAACATTAAAAGTCTGCCCCGTGATTTGGGTGCTACGGAAAACATCAAATAGTACAAATTGAACAATATACTGGTTGTTTGCAGTGGCACGAACCTTTCCAATCACCAAGTTCTCGACCCCTAGCACTCGCCAGTTCTGGAAATTAACTCGTGAAGGGTCATTCGGCTTCGCCAGCATGTCATGTTCTGGCAAGGGTGAAAAACGACCGCTGCGGTAGAGGTTTTCCGTCACAAGGCGACTCACATCAAGCGGCGCTTGAGTCATCGGCCCTTCCCAGCTAAACGGCACAATCGCGATCGGCATCGCCCCTTTAACCCCTTGGGTAATCTCGATCGTCAGTGCGGCCTGAGCACTTCCCGCTAGGAACATCATCAATAGTAATAAGTGACGCAAAATAACTTTCAATGTTTAATCCTCAGGATCAAAAATAAATTCCAGCACGCGGAAACGATCAAACAGCGCGCGATCCGCCGGCAGTGGCAGTGGCGAGGCCTTAAATACGGCTGTCTCCACTGAACGATCAAACAGCGCGTTGCCGCTGCTCTTTACAACCTGCACATCAAGCACCTCGCCCCCCGGGATTATACGCACCCTCACGGTACAAACCAGCCCAGCCATCGACCCCGCTGGGCTTAGCCAATTTCGGCTGACCTTTTGGCGAATGATTTCAACATGTTTATCGACGACCCCCTGATACTCACGCTCGCGTGCCGCATCGAGCCGGCGCTGCTCTTCTGCCATCTGCTGCTGACGAATGCGCGCCTCTTCCTGACGGATGCGCTCACGCTCCTGCTCTTTTTTGCGCGCTTCAGCTTGCTTAATACGTTGCGCTTCCTCCCGCCGCATCTGCTTCTCTAACCGCGCCTCTTCTGCCTTGAGCTTTTTCAGCTGCTCCTGTTTCTGCTGCTTCAGCCGTTTCTCTTCTGCGACTTGTTTTTTCCTGAGATCTTCGCGCTTCTTCTCTTCGGCCTTACGCTGCTTTTCAGCATCTATACGCTTCCGCTCTTCTTGTTGAAGCTTGCGGCGCTCGGCCTCCTGCTTTTTCTTCAGCTCCGCGATTTTCTTCTCTTCCTGTTGGCGCGCCGCTTTAGCATCATCCAGTTTTTTCTGCTGCGCAGCCGCTAATTGTTCCTTTTTCTCATCAGCAAGGCGCAGCTTCTCCATCTCCTCTTTGATTTTTGACTCATCCACCATCGTCGCTTTAATCACATGCGGAACTGGCGTCGGCTTGCTCTTCCAGTCAAGGCTCATCACAATCAAAGAGACAAACAGCACATGCACCAAAATGGAATAAAATAGAAAACGTGGCGAATTCACCATTCGTGCAAAAAATGATGCCTCACTGGTGATCGATTTTTTCTGGGCGTTCAAGCGACGCGACCCACTTTTACCTGTCCACTATTCATCAAGCACATCAGTCACCAGCCCGACGCTCGGCGCACCTGCTTTTTGCAGCAGTGCCATTGCAGTAACGACCGCACCATAGTTCACGGCCGCATCGCCACGCACCAGCACGGGTGTCCCCGGTTGGTAGCGCAGTACCGCCGCTACGCGCTGCACTAACAGTTCGTGGTCGATCCCTGTTTTGGGGTCGTCGCCTACATTTAAATAGTAGAGACCATCCACATCAATCGTCACCACTAGTGGCTCTTTGTCATTCTGTTCCACTTGCTCGGCCGTCGCCTGCGGGAGATCAACCTTCACCCCTTGCGTCATCAGCGGCGTGGCCACCATAAAAATAATCAGCAACACCAGCATCACATCGATATAGGGGACGACGTTAATCTCAGACATTGGTCGCTTGCGGGCACGCTTAGTGTTTGCCATCCCCCCCCCTCGCCACTGAAATTACATTCATATCAACCACAAGCTTAGCTGTGTGCCTGACGATGCAGAATCGACGAAAATTCCTCAAGGAAATTATCGTAACGGTTCACTAAGCGATCCACATCCGTCACATAGCGATTGTAGGCGACCACCGCAGGGATGGCTGCAAAGAGCCCCATCGCGGTGGCAATGAGCGCTTCGGCAATACCCGGTGCCACCATCGCCAAAGTCGCTTGGTTGGCATTGCCCAGCGCACGAAAAGAGTTCATGATGCCCCAGACGGTGCCAAACAGCCCGATATAAGGGCTGGTTGAACCGACGGTGGCGAGAAAAGAGAGGTGGCTTTCCAGTTGTTCGATCTCGCGGTTCATCACGACGCGCATGGCGCGTTGTGTGCCGTCGATCACTTCGCGCGGCTCAATCCCTTCCTGCTGATGGAGGCGCACAAAGGTGCGAAAGCCCGCTTCAAAGATCATGGCGGCACCCTTCATCTCATCCGACTTGCCGGCGACCTGTTTATGCAGCTCATCCATGCTGATGCCAGACCAGAAACGCGACTCAAATGCATCGACCGCCGTCTGCGCATCTTTGATCTCTTTACGTTTGCGAAAAATCAGCGCCCACGATGCCAGTGAGATCACGAGCAGTAACAACATCACCAACTGCACGAGAAAGCTCGCACCAGTAATCAGGTGTATCAACGACATATCGGGGGTCACGAGGTGTCTCCATCAAAAAGTATTCTGGAAAAACAGGAGGGGCGCAGCACCTTTGCACTCGAAAAACCGAGCGCGCTACTGCCCAAATCTTCTCTCTTAAACAGCGCAGTCCTGTGAAACATATGGGGCAGTATCATACCCCGATATTTTTATAAAAACGAGCGTGATGTGCGACAAAGATTGTGATGACGATCGCATTCGTTCAATTCCATTACTCGCCATTTGGCCTCTCTTGAAGTGGAATACGATCTTCTCGTTGCGGCGCTGTTAAGCCAAAATGGTGGTAGGCGTGGCGTGTCGCCAGACGTCCGCGGGTGGTGCGCATGATAAACCCTTGTTGAATCAAAAAGGGTTCCAGCACATCTTCAATCGTGCCGCGCTCTTCGCCGATTGCGGCCGCCAGACTGTCAACCCCGACTGGCCCGCCATCAAATTTTTCGATGATGGTCATCAGCAAGCGACAATCCATCGCATCAAAACCGCATGCGTCGACATTGAGCATGGTCAATGCAAGGTCGGCCACTGCTGCGGTCACGCGGCCATCGGCCTTCACTTCAGCATAATCTCTGACCCGGCGCAGTAGCCGGTTGGCGATGCGCGGGGTGCCGCGTGAACGCCGTGCGATTTCCCGCGCGCCTTCCGGGGCGATCTCCATGCCGATGATCTGCGCGGAGCGGGTCACAATCGAGCAAAGGTCATCAATGCCGTAAAATTCAAGCCGCTGCACAATGCCAAAACGGTCACGCAGCGGGGCGGTCAGTGAACCGGCGCGGGTGGTGGCACCCACCAGCGTAAAAGGGGGCAAGTCGAGCTTGATGGAGCGGGCAGCCGGCCCTTCACCAATCATGATGTCGAGCTGGTAATCTTCCATCGCGGGGTAGAGTACCTCCTCCACCACTGGGCTCAGGCGATGGATCTCGTCAATAAACAGCACATCGCGCGGTTCAAGGTTGGTCAGCAGCGCGGCGAGGTCACCGGGGCGTTCCAACACCGGGCCGGAGGTGTGGCGCAAGTTAACCCCCACCTCATTGGCGATGATGTTGGCGAGGGTGGTTTTGCCCAGCCCCGGCGGGCCGAAGATCAAGGTGTGATCGAGTGCCTCGCCGCGGCCACGCGCGGCTTCAATAAAAATTTCCATCTGCTCACACACTGCGGGCTGGCCAATATAGTCTGCCAACTTGGTGGGGCGGATGGCGCGGTCAATCACTTCATCTTCGTTGTGCTGTTCAGCACTGATCATGCGGTCCGTCTCAATCATCGGCTGATGGCTCTATTCATTTTATGACCGTCGCTTGCAGCGCAGCGCGAATGATCGCTTCACTGCTGAGCCCTTCAGCCTTCACCACTCGCACCATGCGGCTCGCCTCGGCGGCTTTGTAACCGAGTGCGACCAGTGCGCTGACCGCATCGCCCAGCGCATCTTTTCGCTGCGGCGCTGCGCCTATTGGCTCAACGGCAGCGACGCCTACGCCCCCGATCATTAATTTATCAAGGCGGTCTCTCATCTCAATGATCAAACGTTCGGCGGTTTTTTTACCAACGCCGGGCAGGCGGGTCAGGGTCACGCTATCGCCTTCGCGGATGCAGCAGGCAAAATCATTAATCGACATACCGGAGAGAATGGTCAGCGCCAGCTTTGCGCCCACCCCATTAATGCGGATCAAACCACGGAACATGGCGCGCTCGGCTTCTGAGGCAAAACCATAAAGCAACTGCGCATCTTCACGCACCACAAGGTGGGTATATAAAGTGATTTCGTTATTTTCGAGCGGCAGCATGTAAAAAGTGCTCATCGTCGCCTCAACTTCATAGCCAACGCCATTCACATCAATCAACAGTTGCGGTGCCTGCTTCCACACCACCTGCCCACGCAAACGGCCGATCATTGTGCCGCCACTTCGCGCGCCACACGGACTGCCGTCATGTAATCCAACGACTGGCGGGTATGACTATGGCACAGTGCGCAGGCGAGCGCATCGGCCGCATCTGCTGCGGGGGATGCTGTTAGCTTTAATAGCGCTGCCACCATATGCTGCACCT
>Ga0256839_1003063_pt1 | contig 17688 bp, 12 predicted proteins | sample 354166metaG_FD_185968 | JGI IMG/M metagenome (GOLD analysis project Ga0256839, IMG submission 185968) | Hydrothermal vent microbial communities from Mid Atlantic Ridge, Atlantic Ocean - 354-166 | ecosystem: Environmental > Aquatic > Marine > Hydrothermal vents | place: Atlantic Ocean: Mid... | reverse complement strand
ATCTCATTGTCGCCCGTGACCCATCGGCCAAAGTCGTTTACCTGCATTCGGAACGTTTTGTACAAGACATGGTAAAAGCCTTGCAACACAACGCCATTGATAACTTTAAACGCTATTATCGCTCAGTAAATGCTCTGTTAATCGATGATATTCAGTTTTTTGCCGGAAAAGAACGCTCACAAGAAGAATTTTTTCATACTTTCAATACCTTACTGGAAGGTCAACAGCAAATTATTTTAACCTGCGACCGCTACCCCAAAGAAGTTTCCGGCCTGGAAGAACGTCTAAAATCACGTTTTGGCTGGGGGCTCACTGTTGCCATTGAACCACCAGAACTTGAAACCAGAGTCGCCATTTTAATGCGTAAAGCCACCCAGTTGGACGCCAAGTTGCCACAGGAAGTTGCTTTTTTTATCGCTAAACGTATTCGTTCCAATATTCGTGAATTGGAAGGTGCATTACGCCGAGTCACCGCTAACGCAAAATTCACTGGACAACCGATTACCGTAGAATTCGCTAAACTGGCATTAAAAGATTTGATTGCCCTTCAGGATAAATTGGTTACCATTGAAAATATTCAAAAAACAGTCGCGGAATATTTCAAAATTCGTGTAGCCGAGTTATTGTCTAAAAAACGCACCCGCTCCATTGCACGACCACGACAGATTGCTATGGCTCTCGCAAAGGAGCTAACAAATCACAGTTTGCCGGAAATAGGTGATGCTTTTGGCGGACGCGACCACACTACGGTATTGCATGCATGTCGAAAAATTGCAGAATTGAAAGTCGATGAACCTCGAATTATGGAAGATTATTCAAACATCATGCGTACCTTATCCAGTTAAGCCTTTGTTTATTATATGTAAATTATTATTCATAAATTGGATGAAAAAAAATAAAATAAGCCTTATAACAACATGTTGAAAAAAACCCGGAAACCTGTGGATAACAATGTAAAAATAAAGAATTGTCTACTTACCCACATTTTGTCCACAAGATATTATAGCTCTATACCGGCCTTATCAGGTAAGTTTTAGAACAAGTAACTTATTGAAATTTAAGTTAAAAAATGGCTTATCCACAGAAATGGACGAGCCTAATAATAGTAATAATAATTTATTTTAAATAATCTTTATTTAAATAGATGGGATAAACCAAAAATGAAATTTTCCATTCAGCGAGAAGCTTTGCTTAAACCACTACAAACTATCGTGGGTGTTGTTGAGCGCAGACAAACATTGCCGGTGTTATCCAATATTTTAGTGGCTGTTTCAAGTGATCGATTATCCATGACAGCAACTGATCTTGAAGTTGAAATGATTGCTAAAATTCCATTGGAAAATGCTCAACCGGGTGATATCACTATTCCTGCACGTAAAATTGTGGATATCTGCCGTGCACTGCCTGAAGGCGCTACAATCAACATCACTCTCGATACGGAAAAAGAGCGAGTGACCGTACAATCCGGACGTAGCCGTTTTAATCTTACCACCCTACCGATTACTGATTTTCCCAGCGTAGATGAAATTACCAGCCAATTTGCATTTAGTTTGCCGCAAAATATTCTGAAACATTTGATTGAAAAAACCAGTTTTGCTATGGCTCAGCAAGATGTCCGTTATTATCTGAATGGTTTATTACTGGAAATCTCATCCGGTATTGTTCGCGCCGTAGCCACTGATGGGCATCGGCTTGCCATGTGTACACATGACTGTGACGTGAAGCCCTCAGATACTCTGCAAATTATCATGCCACGCAAAGGTGTTACCGAGTTGGTGAAATTGCTTGGAGACACAGACGAACCTGCGCAAATTCAACTCGGTAGCAATCATATAAAAATTCAACTGAATGATTTTATATTCACTTCAAAATTGATTGATGGGCGTTTTCCGGATTATGAGCGGGTGATCCCTAAAAATTCTGATAAACACGTAGTCGCTGACAAAGAGACATTACGCCAAGCCTTGGTACGCACCTCAATTCTGTCTAATGAAAAATATCGCGGTATTCGTATTCGGTTGTCTGATGCTTTGCTACAGGCTCAGGCAAATAATCCGGAAATGGAAGAGGCGGAGGAAGATATTGAAGTCGATTATTCCGGTGAAAATCTGGAAATTGGTTTTAATGTAAGTTACCTGCTAGATGCGTTAAGTGCCGTTTCGGAAGATACGGTGTCATTGGATCTGGGTGATTCAAACAGTAGTTGTGTTGTTCAGCCAAAGGGTGATTCTGCGTGTACCTACGTTATTATGCCCATGCGGCTTTAATATTCAGCATTACACGTTAGCCAGGATTCCCCTCCTTATTTAGTCATGGCTATTTGTTCCCTTGAGGTCCAGCATTTTCGCAACCTCAAGGATATCCATATTAGACCTCAACCTGGGTTTAATTACATTATCGGCCCCAATGGCAGCGGTAAGAGCAGTCTGCTGGAAGCTATTTATTGTTTGGGCCGAGGGAAATCTTTTCGTACTCATAAAACCAATCGTCTGATTTGTGAAGGATGTTCTTCCTTTACCGTACTGGCACATGTAAAACAACTTAATCGTCAATTTACAATCGGCATGCAACGTGAGCGGGGTAAGAGCAGCATAAAATTGGCAGGGCGATACATTACCCGGAGCAGCGAGCTGACACAGGCTTTTCCTGTGGCTGTACTGGAACCGGGACTGCATCGGTTAATTGAAGAAGGGCCTGAATATCGTCGGAAATTTCTCGACTGGGGAGTGTTTCACGTGGAACATGGTTTTCATCAGATTTGGAACAACTATCGCCGGGCTTTAGCGCAACGCAATGCCGCACTACGATCCAGGAGCCCACGGGCCGCTATTACTAATTGGGATCGGGAACTGGTACAGGCAGCCTGTCACCTGGATCAGGCCCGGCAACATTATTTGAAAAATCTGATGAACTATGTGCCTGCCTACAGTCAAAAATTTGGTGATCTTTCAGCTGTTCGGATTACTTACCAACAAGGGTGGCGAGAAGGGGAGACTTATGCTGATTATCTCGCAACACAATATGACTCTGACAGAGAGAGAGGCTTTACTCAGTTTGGTCCACATCGAGCTGATTTGCGTATACGTATTCAAGGTGTTGATGCACGGGAATATCTATCACGGGGCCAGCAAAAAATATTAGTTGCGCTGTTAGTATTAGCACAGTGTGAGCAAATGAAAACTCAAAATACATCTGTAGTCGTGTTAGTAGATGATCTTCCTTCTGAGCTTGATATGGAAAAACGAAATATTTTGATGCAATCATTAAAAGAGTCAGGCGCACAAATATTTTTAACTGGTACCGACACTTCACTTTTCCCTCTGGATAATACTGCTCATGGAATGTTTCACGTGGAACAAGGGAAAATTCATATTACACGGTAAATCTGTTTTCCATATCATGGTGAGAAAACCTCGTAGCATACAATCTGTATACAGGGTAAGCGATATCCTCCAAAAACTGTTACACTGGTCAGCTTCAAATACGAGGCTTTGCAATGGCTAGTGACACTTCCTACGATTCTTCAAAAATCAAAGTTTTAAAGGGTTTGGACGCGGTAAGAAAACGTCCTGGTATGTACATTGGTGATACCGATGATGGTACAGGCTTGCACCACATGGTGTTTGAGGCAGTGGATAACTCCATTGATGAAGCATTGGCTGGCCATTGTTCAGAAATCAATGTGACGATCCATAGTGATGGTTCATTATCCGTAGAAGATAATGGTCGTGGTATTCCGGTTGATATTCATGAGGAAGAAGGGCGTTCCGCTGCCGAAGTCATTATGACGGTGCTGCATGCTGGAGGTAAGTTTGATGATAACTCTTACAAAATTTCCGGAGGCCTGCATGGCGTAGGTGTATCTGTGGTGAATGCTTTGTCGGAGACATTAAAACTGACTGTGTGGCGTAATAGCGAAACTTATTTTCAGGAATACTATCATGGTGAGCCGGTGAAACCACTGGGAGTTATTGGAACAACAGATCGCACGGGTACTAAAATTTGCTTTTTACCTAGCACAAAAACCTTCAGCGATATTGAATTTCACTACGATATTCTGGCCAAACGTTTGCGCGAACTGTCTTTTCTCAACTCCGGGGTGCGCATTGTACTGTGTGATGAACGTAACGATAAACAGGATGTGTTTGAATACAAGGGAGGTATCAGCGCTTTTGTAGAACACCTTAATCGTAACAAAACGCCATTGCATCCCGGAGTGATTAGCTTTATTGCTGAGAAAGAAGGTGTGACTGTCGAAGTCTCCATGCAATGGAATGACTCTTATCAAGAAAATATTTTTTGCTTTACCAATAATATTCCCCAGCGTGATGGTGGTACTCATCTTGCGGGTTTCCGTGGCGCGCTAACACGTACTCTGAATCAATATATTGATTCGTTGGGTGCCGCCAAAAAAGCCAAAGTCACAATGACTGGTGATGATGCTCGCGAAGGCCTGACAGCGGTACTTTCTGTGAAAGTGCCAGATCCTAAGTTTTCCTCACAAACCAAAGATAAATTGGTGTCTTCAGAAGTGAAAGGGATTGTGGAATCTGCGGTGGCGGAAAAGTGTCAGGAGTTTCTACTGGAAAACCCTGCGGATGCCAAATCCATTGTTAGTAAAATTGTAGATGCTGCCCGCGCTCGTGAAGCTGCGCGTAAAGCGCGTGAAATGACTCGACGGAAGGGCGCACTGGATATTGCCGGACTGCCTGGAAAATTGGCAGATTGCCAGGAAAAAGATCCCGCATTATCTGAACTGTTCCTGGTGGAGGGCGATTCCGCCGGAGGTTCTGCGAAGCAGGGGCGTGATCGGCGCACCCAGGCCATTTTGCCTCTGAAAGGTAAAATCCTTAATGTAGAAAAAGCACGTTTTGATAAAATGCTGTCATCCGTAGAAGTTGGTACGCTGATTACTGCGCTGGGTTGCGGCATAGGCCGGGAAGAATTTAATGCAGACAAACTGCGTTATCACCGTATTATCATCATGACGGATGCTGACGTAGATGGATCACATATCAGAACCTTATTGCTGACTTTTTTCTATCGGCAAATGCCTGAGCTTATCGAACGTGGCCACATCTACATTGCTCAGCCACCATTGTACAAAGTGAAAAAAGGCAAACAGGAACGTTATGTCAAAGATGATAGCGAACTGAATGACTACCTGCTGCAATCGGCACTGGATAATGCAGGACTGCATGTGAGTGCGGACAGCCCGGCTATTGCTGGCGTTACTCTGGAAACCCTGGCGCAACAATATTTGACCGTGAAAGCTACTACAGAACGTTTGTCGCGCCGGTATCATGCTGAGTTACTGGAAAAAATTGTTTACATGCCCGCATTTCCGGAAGATGGAAAGTCCGACAAGGCAATAGCAGAATCCTGGTTTGCAGAATTAATAGAACGCTTAAATGCCGATGACATCAGTGCTGTGCGGTACGAGATAGCACTGGAAGATGATACCGAGAATGGTGGTTGGCTGGCACTCATTAATGCCATTAATCATAATGTGGGTAATGAACGAGTGATGGCTAGCGATTTTTTTGCCTCCAGCGAATATCAGAGCATGTTGACCCTGGGTGAACAGCTGGCTGATTTGCTGGCTGAGGGAGCCTTTGTACAACGCGGTGAGCGCCGGACTGATGTCAGCAGCTTCAAACAGGCACTGGACTGGCTGATGAGTGAGGCCCGCCGTGGTCAGCACATCCAGCGGTATAAGGGACTGGGTGAGATGAATCCAGAGCAATTGTGGGAAACCACCCTCGATGTCAGCGCCCGTCGCTTATTACAGGTACGGATTGAAGATGCTGTGGCGGCGGATGATGTGTTTACCACTCTAATGGGTGATCAAGTTGAACCACGCCGTGAATTTATCGAGACCAATGCTTTGCAAGTAGCGAACCTGGATGTGTGAGGAGTAAGTACTTACTTATTTTATAAGAATCCAGTTGAGTGGAGCGTGTATGTACTTTGTATTCGTGTCCACTCTGTCTTTTCCCGGTTTTTTATTGTAAGGATATATGCGTTACGTAATTGATGTTGACGAGATACTGTAAAAAGCGGAGACATATTTAAATCTAAATTTCGTAAGTGGTTTCATAGCATGTGCCTTTGATCGGTATAATGGAATGAAATATTTTGGAAATTACAATAAGGATTCCACTCAACGTCGTGCAGCTTGTCGTTTGAGATATGAAGGTTGGTTGTTGTCAGTAAATCCAACAGGGTATGGAGTTTCAGGGCTGATTTGCTGGAATGAAACAATGCCCATGGAAAGACTAAAAGGCACAAATCGATGGGGTAGAGGCATCGAGTGCGTAAACCGTATTATTGAGATTAAGACCTAGCCTTCGTTGCGTTGACATAAAGTAAAGCGACAGGCAATACGAATCAGAGATTGAGTCAAATCGGCGTAGATGCGTTCGTGTCTTGTTGGCAAATTCGTTCTCGTAATAATGAACTACCTGATTACCCACAATTCAGAGCCACGCTGGACAAATTAAACCCCCATATATTTAACTTGTTACACGTAAGAACTAAACACACCCTCCCAAGATATTGACGTAACGAAGAAAACTGACCTCATTGGGTGACACTATTTCATGTGGATATTCATGTTTACAGGGACAGCAGCCTGTTATGAGGCGACCCAATGGCTGAGAGTCATGGGTAATCAGGAAGGCCTATGAGCTAGGATTGGAGTATGCGCCTAAATTGGCCTGGGCAATCATAACGCAAATTATCGGTTTTTTGATTATCAGAAGCATAGCTAAAGTCTTGAGAGCTTCAATGGAGAGAACCAAGGTTGATACCACCTTGATTCCCTTTATAAGCAGCTTGGTGGGATGGATACTCAAGATACTGCTATTCATCTCCGTTGCTTCGATGATTGGCATCGCCACCACCTCTTTTATTGCTGTTCTGGGTGCGGCTGGTTTAGCGATTGGCTTGGCATTGCAAGGTAGCCTTGCCAACTTTGTGGGCGGGGTGTTAATTATGATCTTCAAACCCTACAAAGTGGGAGATTTGATTGAATCTCAAGGTCATTTGGGAGTGGTAAAAGAGGTTCAGATATTCAACTACCATACTCACTTCACCTGAACATAAACAAGTCAGTATCCTGAATGGTGTAGTCTTAAATGGATCGATTATCAACTATACTATTGAAGGAAAAATACGTGTCGATCTGACTATTGGTATTGCTTATGTTGCGCCTCACTGTCGGATGTGAGGTGTATTTTTCTATTTTTGATTTTTCCCGGCAGGTTGACAATAACACTGTGCATTAATTGCGGAGCATGACAAGCTTTCTCATAGGCTGACACAGCATGGGTGCAGCAAATGAGCTGTCCAGACAGAATAAAATACTTAAAGGAGTGGTGTGGAATTTGGCTATAAAAAATTAAGCGCTAACATTTTTACAATTCCGTTGATCATTGCTCTGGTCGTTTGTGTACAACCCATTTTTATGGGATATCCAATGGGGCATGACTGGATATTCGAATTGGTCAGAATTGTTGAATACCACGATGCGCTTTCTTCTGGTCAAGGACTGCCCTTTTGGGGTGGTAATTTATATCAGGGCTTTGGCTCTCCCATATTTGTTTTTTATGCGCCGCTTTATGTTGCGTGTACATCACTGCTGATGATGGCAGGGATTCCGGTGACTGTTGCCGCCATCGCGGTTCTTGTATTTTTCACAATGCTTGCCGCTGTGGGAATGACCTGTTTGGTTCGTGAAATAATTGGCAGGGACAAACCAAAGGCAGATGCTGCCGCACAGGTTGCAGCAGCCGTTTTTGTGTTGGCTCCGTATTTTTTGGCAAATATGCTGATTCGTAATGCCAGTGCGGAGTTCGTAGCACTGTGTCTCTCGCCATACCCACTTTGGGGCTTGGTGCTTATATACAAAGGAAACCACCGTGGGTTACCTGTGTTGGCTGTTTCTTTTTCGCTGCTTATTTTGGCACATAACCTGACTGGGCTGACAATGGCGGCAGTCTTATCGGTGGTCATCTTTTTGCAGTTTTACAGAAAACCTGTCGAATCTTTTCAGGCAGTGATCGCCATCCTGTTTGCTCTTGGTCTTAGTTGTTGGTTTTGGCTGTCGGCATTAGGGTTGAAAGCGCATGTGCGAATCGATGAAATGACGCAAGGTAAATTTGATTTTCACAACAATTTTACGCCCATCGGTGAGATGTTTAATTACGGTGGTTTGTTTGCAATTGGCTGGTTGATTCCAATGTTGTTATTGATTTCCGTTGTTGCTCTTGTTCGTGACCGTAAAAATACGGCGTTGGCAAGTTTACTTGCTGCCGGGTTGGTGTTTGTATTTTTGCAAACGGATATGAGTACTTTGATTTGGGAAAATGTTCCACTGCTGTCTTTGTTTCAATTTCCCTGGCGCATGCTAGGCCCTCTTTCCTTAGTAGTGGCGCTAATGAGTGGGTTGTTATTCCATAAGTATTTATCACATTGGCGTTTTAGTAAATCGATTATTATTATGTTGGTTGTCGCTAATGCTATCCCACTGATGTTGACGTATGAGCCACTATCCATTGAACACCAACAGTTTATAGCTGCTTCACTGAATCCCCAGGGTGTCTCACAACAGAAATTGCACGCCACTGTACTTGACGAATATCTACCGAGTACCGCGAACAAGCTCGTCAGCGAACGGGTGCCTGCTGGCATTGTTATTTTACCAAGATCAATTCCAGCAATAGTTCAATGGGAAAGTAATACCAATATCTATTTCGAAGTTGAAACGAACAGACCAGGAGTATTGCATGTAGCGCGCTGGTATTTCCCCGGTTGGCGTGTCACCGTTGACGGCGTTGAACAACGGGTGCGGATTAACCAATACGGAGCTGTTCAGATTGATATTCCTGTAGGCAGGCATTATGTCCAATTATGGTTGACGCAACCTGCATTACGTCAATGGGGGGTGTGGATCAGCGCTATCACGGTTATTTTGTTTATTTTATTTTTATTGACTGGACGGCGTTTTTGGAATGTAAATAAAGAGGTGTAATCGGGCCAACAGTTTTTGGTCTTATGCCAGATGTGGCGCAGTTTAATCTGTTTGGTACTGATTCACAGAGCCATAAGAGCTCAATTCGCTTGCTATGATTATAGGGGAGTGGATTGGTTGAAAAAAGGGTGTAGATCATCTACGGGTAAAAAAATTGATTAATTACAGAAAAATAAGGCAATCAGTTTTTATGTATATTTGAATGCACAAACAAACCAAATGGAAAAGAGCGGCTTCTGTAAATTATCCCATGTCATCGAAAGACATATTGTTAATTCGTGATAAATAACTTCGCAGTAAACTCGCCGAAATCAAAAAAGGCGGTAACCCTGAACTGGGTTACCGCTTTTTTGGGTGCTGCATGATACGGAAATGAAACGGCTTATCAGCCTTCTTTGTGATACTGAATTACCCGTTCCACTTCGTTTTTGGAACCCAGAATAACCGGTACCCGTTGGTGCAGACCCGTTGGCTGAACTTCCATGATGCGTTCACGTCCTGTGGAACACAGACCACCAGCTTGTTCAACGATGAAGCCCATTGGGTTGGCTTCGTACATCAGGCGCAGTTTGCCCGGTTTGCTGGGGTCGCGGGTATCTTTGGGATACATGAAAATACCGCCGCGAGTGAGTATGCGATAGACCTCGGCCACCATGGAGGCTACCCAGCGCATGTTGAAGTCTTTATCACGTTCACCGCTGGTGCCTGCGATACATTCGTCAATGTAGCGTTTCATGGGTTCTTCCCAATGACGCTGGTTGGACATGTTGATGGCAAATTCGGCGGTTTCTTCGGGGATGCTCATGTCGGGGTGGGTGAGGATGAATTCACCGACGTTGTGATCCAGTGTGAAGCCGTTGACGCCGTTGCCAGTGGTTAATACCAGCATGGTGGAGGGGCCGTAAAGTGTGAATCCGCCACAGACCTGTTCGGTACCGGGCTGGAGGAAATCTTCCGCGCTGGGGTTTTCCACGCCTTCCGGACAACGCAGGATAGAGAAGATACTGCCCACTGACAGGTTAACGTCAATGTTGGAAGAACCGTCCAGCGGATCAAAAGTCAGTAAGTACTTACCTTTGGGGTATTCGGCAGGAATCGGGTAAATGTCATCCATTTCTTCAGAGGCCATGGCTCCGAGGTGGCCACCCCATTCGTTGGCCTGCAAAAAGATGTCGTTGGAGAGGATGTCCAGTTTTTTCTGGGTTTCACCCTGAATGTTTTCGCTACCGGCAGAACCGAGTACGCCGACCAGGGCTCCCTGATTGACGCAACTGGAAATGGCCTTGCAAGCCGTGACCACATCGTTGAGCAGGGCGGTAAAGTCGCCCGAGGCAGAAGGAGAGTTACGTTGCTCCTTGATGATAAATTGGGTAAAGGTTTCGCCAGTATGCATTTTTGATTTCCTGCAATTGTTGAGAATTTGGTGGTTCCACAGGCCCACGGGACCCCGGAAAGGCTCGCGAGTCTAGCATATTCAGGGATTACATTAAATGTGGGGAATAACGGCAATATCGTGTGGGCACGGAGGGGCGTTTTTAGTGGTTGCCTGTACCCGGTGCAGGCCGTAGCATATGCGGCACTTTCAGTGTTAATAGGCGGCGCGCCCGGCGCGCATATTTTTCCGATAAACCGAGTGTAATAATGACCCAAACCCTACGTATAGCGACCCGTAAAAGTCCATTGGCTCTGTGGCAGGCAGAGTTTGTCCGCGGCAGTCTGCTGGCCCGGCAGCCCGATTTGAATATTGAACTGGTAAAAATGGTGACCCAGGGCGATAAAATTCTGGATACCCCGTTGGCGAAAGTGGGTGGAAAAGGCTTGTTTGTGAAAGAGCTGGAGCAGGGTATGTTGCGGGGTGATGCCGATATCGCGGTACATTCCATGAAAGATGTGCCGGTGGAATTTCCTGAAGGCCTGCATTTGGCGGTGATTTGTGAACGGGAAGACCCGCGTGATGCGTTTGTTTCTAACACCTGTAAAACCATTGAGGCGTTACCGCAGGGGGCAAAGGTGGGCACTTCCAGCCTGCGCCGTACCTGCCAGATACGCGCCTGGAGACCGGATCTGCAAATCCTTGATTTGCGCGGTAATGTGAACACCCGGTTACGTAAACTGGATGAGGGTGAATACGATGCCATTATTCTGGCTTGCGCCGGTCTCAAACGATTGGGTTTTGATGAACGTATTGCCGAGCATCTGGACCCCGGTTTCAGTCTGCCAGCGATTGGGCAGGGTGCTGTCGGTATCGAATGCCGTAGTGATGACCCGGTTATTAACGCATTGATTGCACCACTGAATCACGCCACGACGGCGACTCGCGTACGCGCGGAACGTGCGATGAATAATCGTCTCGAAGGGGGCTGTCAGGTACCGATTGGGGGTTATGCCGAACTGGACGGTGACACATTGTTGTTGCGCGGGCTGGTGGGTCGGCCCGATGGCAGCGAGATGATACGGGGCGATATTGCCGGTCGTGCAGAAGAGGCGGAATATCTGGGTACGACCCTGGCGGATGATCTATTGTCTCGTGGTGCCCGGGAAATTTTACAGGAAGTTTACGCCAGCAAGGACGACGACTGAATGGCGGTGCTGTCCGGTGTCACGGTGGTGGTAACACGACCGATGCACCAGGCAGAAAAATTATGTCAGCTTATTGAAGCCGCAGGCGGTACAGCAGTGCGTTTTCCTGTGATTGATATCTTGCCCTCGGAAAATCCACAGCAATGCCGGACACAACTGGCCCGGCTGACAGATTATGACTTTGCTGTTTTTGTCAGCGCCAACGCGGTAAATACCACAATGGCTATGCTGAAAACACCGCAGGCATGGCCGGCGACTTTGCCGATTGCTGCGGTGGGTAAAGCGACGGCGCAAGCCATTATAAAAAAAGGTTTGCCGATTCCGCTTGTCGCACCAGAGCCTTTCAACAGTGAAGCGTTGTTAAGTGTGCCAGCATTGCAGAAGCTGGAGGGAAAGCGCATTCTGATTTTTCGTGGCGATGGTGGCCGGGAATGGTTGCGCGACAGTTTGTGTGAGCGAGGTGCGCTGGTTGATTATATCGAATGCTATCAGCGTGCAATTCCGCAAACAGATCCCCGACCGTTGTATACAGCCTGGGAGCAGGCCCAACCCGGTAGCATGCCTATTGTTGTTACCAGCAACCAAAGCCTGCAAAATCTGGTGTCAATGATTGATAAGGAACATCAGCCAGCATTGTTTGCATCGCCGCTGATGGTCATCAGTGAACGTACAGCAAGTTTGGCCAGCAAGCTAGGATTTACGCAAACACCTGTAGTGGCAACGACCGCAAGTGATGATGCAGTTTTGGCGGCGTTGAAGACATGGACAAAGCCCTGAAGAAAACATCATGAAAAAAGCTGAAAAAAAGACGTCGGAAGAAAAACCTGACAGTGATTCAGAAAACAAGCAAGCGTTGCCTGCTGGTTCAGCGAAAAAAAATGTGGCCGTAAAAGAATCCACCAAGGCCGACCCGACAGCAGCGAAAGAAAAACCTCGGTCCACATCATCACCGACAAAAACAACATCTGGTAAAAAAAATCCGCAATACGTAGTGACCGGTGTTTTATTCCTGATTGCCATATTCGCAGCCGGACTTGCCGCTTACGACTTTTGGTTGTTGCGTGCGCAGGCTCCCGTCAATGTTCAATTGGCCACTGCTCAAAGCGGACTTGAAACACGTATCCAACAATTGGAGCAACAGTCACAGAATATCGAACGGCGTTCACGAGAGGTAGAACAACAATTACAAAACACAAAAAACCAATTGTCCGCAGAAATACAGGCACGGAAAAGCGAGCAACAGGAACATCAGGCTGTTAACGCAGCTCTACAGAGCATTACCGAAAAACTGGGTCGTAATACCATTGCATGGCGTATGGCAGAAGTAGAATATTTGTTAACGGTGGCTAATCACAGGCTCACGCTTGCGCAGGATCGGCAAACAGCGATAGCGGTGTTTGAAACGGCGGACAGTCGGCTTGAAGCGATTGCTGACCCTGCCTTGCTCAAGATACGCAAAGAAATTGCCAGCGAGCTGACCGCTTTGCGGGCCATGCCCACCGTAGATATTCCAGGCGTGGCATTACAAATAGGCAGTCTGGCGGAAAGCGTTGAACAATTGCCGTTAATGGATAAAAAACGTCTGGCGATGGCCACGGAAAAACGGGAAAACGCAGAATCCATAGACTGGCAGGAAATACCTAGCGTTGTGTGGAGTGACATTAAAAGCCTGGTACAGGTACGTCGTCACCAGCAGCCCACCGAACCGTTATTACCGCCACAACAGGCCTGGTTTTTATATCAAAACCTGCAACTGAAACTAGAGCAGGCAAGGTTGGCTGTGTTAAAACAAAACATGCCAGTGTTTGTACAATCGCTTGAAGAAACTTCGCAATGGTTGAGCAGTTATTTTGAGGCAGAGGCAGCTGCGGTTATCAGTATGCAGGACGCAATAAAAAATTTGCGCACCATTGAATTGCAGCCAGCAGTACCGGATGTCAGCGGATCATTACGTGAATTACGTTCGGTAATGAATGCCTCCTCAAGAGTAACAACACAGTGAAGGTGTTATTCCTTTGTCTGGCCACGTTATTCGTGGCGGTGATTATCGCCATAATGGCAATGAAGGATCCCGGTTATGTGTTGTTTGCAGTGGGCACATGGACGGTGGAAACCACACTGGCTTTGATGGTGGTTGTGCTGATAGTGAGTTTTTTCCTGTTGTATTTTCTGATTCGCAGCGGGATAAAAATGGTCGCGGTTCCTCGTGATCTGCGCCATTGGAAAAAACAACGGCGGGAACGAAAAGCGATAAAGTTACTGACCCAGGGTTTGATTGATCTTGCTGAAGGTCGTTGGCAAAGCGCAGAAAAAAAAGTCGTAAAATATGCTGAATCAAGCGATGCATCTTTATTGAATTATCTTGCCGCAGCACGGGCTGCACAGGCACAGGGTGCAGACCAGCGCCGAGATCACTACTTGAAGTTAGCCCATGAAAATCACCCCTCGGCAGATATCGCGGTAGGCCTGACCCAGGCAGAGTTACAACTTAAACAAAATCAGCTGGAGCAATGTCTTGCAACATTAAGACACCTGCATCAACTCGCACCAAAACATGTACAGGTATTAAAAGTATTGGCGGGCCTGTATCAGCGTCTGGGGGACTGGGAACATCTACTGGACCTCATGCCGCTGTTACGCAAACACAAAGCCATGAAAGCAGATGTGATGGGTGACCTGGCGCAACAGGCTTATCTGGCGCTGTTGCAAAAGGCGGGTTCATTTGCCGACCTGTCAAATGTATGGTCACGCATTCCCACCCCTGTTCAGGAAAGTGAAAATATTCTGATGATGTATGTGCAACGTTTGCTGGTGCTGGGTGAAAGCGACTTGGCTGAACCCTTGTTGCGCCATGGATTACAGAGACGGTTTAGTGATGCTCTGTTGATGTGTTACGGAAAAATAGAAGGTGCCGAGCCTACTCGTCAACTGGCATTGGTAGAGTCATTGCTGGTAGAGCATGAGCGGGATGCGGTGGCACTGTTAACGGCGGGCCGTTTGAGTTTACGCTGCAAATTGTGGGGAAAGGCACGCAGTTACCTGGAAGCCAGCGTTAACGTAGAACCCACTGCTGAAGCTTACAATGAGTTAGGCACGCTATTGGAACGTATGAATGAAACAGAAGCGGCGGCAGAATGTTTTCGTGAAGGTTTGCGACTAGTGCCAGGCTGTGAACAAACAACACCCATTATGATGGAGCCCGCAACAAGTCCGGCGATTGCTTTGACGAATCAGATGGCGCAGGAATCAGAAATACGGAATGTGGTTGCGAGCACGGTAAAACCGGCAACGGTGGAAGGTGCAAAGTGAAAATGCGGTAATTGAAACTGTTTCTGCGCATTCTCGATTTGGTATATACTAATTTTACGAAGGTTAGTATATGAGATGAAATCGTGAAAATACCTGAATCACCACCATCGACTTCCAAAATTCTCGAAGGGCTTATTCACGAGAAGGACAACCAGAAGCTTATTAAGCTATTGGGTTCTAATGTGGGTTTGACGGATAGCAAAGGAAGGTATATCCATTGGGAGAAACTAAAGCATCTGCCTCCTCCGGAAGGTTTGTCGAGTGACGAGTATTGGTTTTCCATAAAAACAGCCCGGCAAAAGGTATATAAGCAACTGCCGCTCGACGATAAATTTGGCCAGCCTTTCTGTTTTTGTGTACCGGATATCCTTCAAAAAGAACTGCATTGGTTAGATCAAAATGCGGCTGGTAGCATAACGATGAACCAGCCAATTACAAACCCTCATACTAGAGACACTTATTTGGTGAGCTCTCTTATCGAAGAGTCTATTAGTTCCAGTCAGCTTGAGGGGGCATCAACGACTAAAAATGTAGCAAAAGAAATGTTGCGACAAGGAAGAACACCCAAAGACCATAGTGAGCAGATGATCTTTAATAATTATAAAGCGATGGGAGTAATAAGAGAATATAGAGAGGATGATTTAACGCCATCACTCATTCAGCATCTTCACGAGATTTTGACTAAAAATACACTTGATGTCACTAATAAAGCAGGTAGATATAGAGATAGTTCTGATGATATTCATGTTGTAGATGCTAGTGAATTATCGGTAGTACATATCCCTCCTAAGGCAGAGAACCTTCCTGAACGTGTCCAAAATATTTGTGATTTTGCAAATAGTACGCTAGAAAACCAATTTATCCATCCCGTTATAAAGGCAATAACACTGCACTTTATGATTGGTTACGACCACCCATTTGTCGATGGAAATGGTAGAACTGCCAGGGCACTTTTTTACTGGGCAATGGCTAAACATGGCTATTGGTTAATGGAATTTGTTTCAATATCCAGCGTTATCAAAAAAGCACCTGCCCAGTACGGCAGGGCATATCTTCATACAGAAACAGATGGGAATGATTTGACATATTTTTTGATCCACCAAATGAATGTAATTAGAGAAGGCGTTACATCACTGCATAACTATTTAGGGCGTAAGGCATCCGAGATAGAGGAAGCGGAAAAGCTACTTGATAATTCGAAGGCTAAGGGGCAGCTTAATCACCGGCAATTGTTATTGCTGAAAAATTCACTTAAAAACCCGGATGCAATATATCGCATTCAAGAACATCAATCTTCTCATGCTATTAGTTATCAAACAGCGAGAACCGATTTATTGAAAATGTCAGATGAATTAAATTTGCTAAGAAAACGAAAGTATGGAAATTCTTTTGTATTTGTATCACCGCCGGACTTGAAGGCTAGACTAATCGAAAATAAGCTTTAATGGGTTAGGCTCTATATGTACTCGCAGGAGAGGGAGCGACGTAAAATATTTTCCTGTTCATCGCACATGTGAAAAACGAAACAAATTTCTTTTCCAGTGATTTTTATTTGGCTTTGGGTGCCTGAAACTCAAAGGCATCGGAAAAATAACGATCTTCCGTCAGGCCATGTTTTTTAAACGCATCAAACCCGGCATGTACCATCACCGGCGGGCCACTGGCGTAAATATCAAACGCTGCCATGCCTTCAGGAAAGTCTTCGATGACCGCATCATGCACATAACCTGTGCGTATCTTTTCAGTCGGGTTTGAGCTTGTGGCCTGTTCCGAGAAAACCGGCACAAAATGAAAATGGGGTAAATGTTTGGCCCATTTTTTCGGCAGTTCGTCGAGATACAGGTCTTTCGCTTCCCGCACTCCCCAGTACAAATACATGGGTTGATTCAAACCTTCTGCCAGCGCGTGTTCGATAATGCCTTTGATGGGCGCAAAGCCAGTGCCGCCAGCCATGAAGATTAATGGCCGCCGGGCTTCTTCTCGCAGGAAAAAACTGCCGTGCGGACCTTCGATGCGCAGAATATCTTTTTCGTGCAATTCATCCATTACATAGCCGGTAAAGTCACCGCCATCCACATGGCGAATGTGCAGTTCAATCAGCGCATCGTCATGCGGTGCATTGGCGAGTGAAAAGCTGCGTTTGCGACCATCGGGTAGCAAAATATCGATGTATTGCCCGGCGCGGAACTGCATGCGTTCTGCTTCTGGCAGTTTCAGGTACAGGCGTACTACGTCATGGGAAAGGAATTCTTTTTTAGTCACCTTGGTGGGCAGGGTTTTGATTTCCAGGTTTTCGGTGTCGCCGATTTCCTTAATTTCCACACTTAAATCCGAGGTTGCGCGTGCCTGACAAAACAGCGCCAGACCCTGGCCGATATCTTCATCACTCAAAGCAGGCGGGCGATTCGTGCCATAATCCACACTGCCGTTGAGCAGTTTGCCTTTGCAGGCACCGCAACCGCCGTTGCGACAACCATAAGGAAAGGCATAGCCATGGCGCAGTGCCGCATCTAACACAGATTCGTCAGATTCCACGTTAAAACGGTGGCCACTGGGCATAATGTGAACGGTAAAAGTCATGAAGATTCCAAGGTTGGCTAGAAAAGTCAGCAATTATGCGGGAAAGGCGAGGTGTAAACCACTGATGAAATCTGTGTTTATTGTGGGTTGTGGCGATATTGGCGACCGTATTGCGGGTCTGTGTCGTGAAAAAAATGTCTCGGTTGCCGGATTGGTACGCAGTACGGAAAGTAGTGAGCGTTTGC
>Ga0256839_1003062_pt1 | contig 17696 bp, 15 predicted proteins | sample 354166metaG_FD_185968 | JGI IMG/M metagenome (GOLD analysis project Ga0256839, IMG submission 185968) | Hydrothermal vent microbial communities from Mid Atlantic Ridge, Atlantic Ocean - 354-166 | ecosystem: Environmental > Aquatic > Marine > Hydrothermal vents | place: Atlantic Ocean: Mid... | reverse complement strand
ATTCACTTTAACTTCTATCGTCAACTCGTTTCCGGTGCGTGCAATGAGGTGTGCCATCAATGAAATAACCTTCGTAATCTATTTTCAGTAAGTTATAACATATATCTATAAATAACATCAAGTTAAGGTCCCACCCATATATCAGCCATCTTTCCTATTGAAAAAAAGGAACAAAATCCCTATTATTTTGTCGGAAAAAATTTGACGAGTCTTTTAGGGAGGTATACGTGATAAATGTAACAGAACTTTGCCGAAATTACGGTAAATTTCGTGCCGTAGATAATGTCTCTTTTAGCATCGGTAAAGGTGAAATCATTGGTTTATTGGGCCATAACGGTGCCGGTAAAACCACCATCATGAAAATGTTAACCGGGTTTCTGGAACCCAGTGAAGGAAGTATCGAGATTGACGGCTTAAATATGGAGGAGCAACGTTCAGAAATTCAGGGGAAAATCGGTTATTTGCCGGAAAATTGCCCTGTTTATCCAGAAATGACGCTGATTGATTTTCTTGATTATGCGGCAGAATTAAATGGATTGACCAGTCAGGAAAAAATAGCGGCGGTCAGGAAAGTAATTAAAAAAACAGCGCTGACAGAAAAGGCAACCCAACCCATCAATACCTTGTCAAGAGGTTATCGTCAGCGTGTAGGGGTTGCTCAGGCCATTCTTCATAATCCCGAAATTCTTATTCTTGATGAGCCTACAAACGGACTTGATCCGACCCAGATCCTACACATGCGGGAATTAATTGCCGAGCTGGGAAAAACTTCGACAGTAATTGTTTCCACACATATTTTGCAGGAGGTGGAAGCAGTATGTGAACGAGTGCTGATTATGCGTAATGGTGAATTAGCCGTTGATGCGAAACTTGATGATTTGCAAAACAGTCATAGTATCCAGTTAAAAACCGATTGCTCACCGGATAAACTAAAAGCACAATTACAGGATCAACAAGGCATCACCAATATTAACCAGATAACACAGGCAGATAAGCTATATCAGTATCAGCTGAATATTGATAATAAAGAGACTGTGCCAATCGAGAGTATCATTGCTGACATTGTCAGCAAACTTAGTCAGAGTGGTACGAAAATTTTTGCCATTTATCCGGAACAACAGGATCTGGAAACTATTTTCCGTCAAGTCAATTCAATGCCAGGCGAGCCAACAGGAGGACAGATTCATGAAGCAGCCTAGTGTTTTTACTATTGCCCGTAAAGAAACAGCAGCATTTTTTGCCTCCCCCGTTGCATTTATTTTCTTTGCTGCATTTCTATTAGTGACCTTGTTTATTTTTTTCTGGGTGGAAACATTTTTTGCCCGTAATATTGCCGATGTCAGACCGCTTTTTGAATGGATGCCGATTCTGCTGATTTTTCTGGTCGCTGCATTGACCATGCGCATGTGGAGCGAGGAAAGAAGGGCGGGAACGCTGGAGTTTTTGTTGACCCATCCGGTCAGTCCTCTACGATTGGTGTTGGGAAAATTTCTAGCCTGTTTATTCCTGGTGGCATTGGCGTTGCTATTAACACTACCTTTGCCAATCACTGTTTCGATTCTGGGAAACCTTGATTGGGGACCCGTATTTGGCGCTTATTTAGCCTCTTTATTATTGGCTGCCGCTTATATTGCCATTGGTTTGACCGTTAGTGCCAATACCAATAACCAGATTGTCAGTTTGATAGTAACGGTGTTATTGACATCTTTCCTATATTTATTGGGATCTGACAGTTTGACCAGTCTACTCGGCAATGAAGCCGGTGAGTTTTTTAAACTGCTGGGAAGTGGTTCGCGTTTTGAGTCTATTACCCGAGGAGTGCTGGATTTAAGAGATCTTTATTATTATCTGAGTATTGTCGGTATTTTTATCAGCCTGAATGTGCTTTCTCTGGAAATGGTGCGTTGGGCACACGATAATAGTCATGCGACACATAAAAAATGGCAAATAGTTACATTGCTTTTGGTGGCAAACTTTTTTGTTGGCAATATTTGGTTGTCAAAGATTGATAAGGCCAGGGTTGATTTAACTGAGGGCAGCATCTATTCCATTTCTGATGCGAGCCGTAATTATTTGCAGCAATTACAGGAACCATTATTGATTCGGGGTTATTTCAGCGCTAAAACCCATCCGCTATTGTCACCCCTGGTGCCTCAATTACGGGATTTATTACGGGAATATCAGATTGCTGGCAACGGTAAAGTGCGCACTGAATTTATAGATCCGATGGAAAACCCGGAGCTGGAAAAAGAAGCGGGAGAAAAATATGGTATTAAGCCAGTCCCTTTCCAGGTTACTAGTAAATATCAGGCGTCTGTAGTCAATTCTTATTTTGATGTGTTGATTAAATATGGTGATAAATATCAAGTTCTGAATTTCCGTGATTTGATTGAGGTTAAGGCCCAAACGGAAGGGGATATGGATGTACAACTGAGAAACCCAGAATATGAAATTACCCGCAGCATCAAAAAAGTACTGAATGAATATCAAAGCGGAGGCAACCTTTTTGCAAACTTGAATGCTCCGGTCACGTTTAAAGGCTATTTTTCTGATGATCAAAAGTTACCAGAAGTTTTGCGCGGTCTAAAAAAGCAAATTCAGGTTGTGCTTGAAGAAACGAAAACCAAAGCTGGTGATAAATTCCAGTTTGCTTTTGTTGATCCGGAAGCAGATGGTGGCAAAGTTGCCAAGGACATTGCTGAAAACTTTGGTTTCAGACCAATGCAAGCCAGTCTTTTTGATGATAACCAGTTTTATTTTTATATGCTGCTGGAAAGTCAGGGGCAGACGGTTCCAGTTCCATTGCCCGAAGAACTGGACAAGAATAGTTTCAAGCTTGCTCTTAACACGGCCATTAAACGTTTTTCTTCCGGTTTTATGAAAACCCTGGCGCTTTATACGCCACCAGCATCACCCAGTAATCCTTATATGATGCAAATGGGTATGGCCGGTGGCAAGCAATTTACCTTTCTGGAGAAAATGCTGGAAGAAAATCATAGTGTCCAAAACGCGAGCCTCGATGAAGGAGCCGTCAATGATAATGCTGATTTATTGCTACTCATTGCTCCGGATAAGCTGGATGACAAACAACTTTTTGCTGTCGACCAGTTTTTGATGAAAGGCGGGACAGTGATTGTATCAAGTTCATCCTATAAAGCAGATTGGGGGCGCACTGGATTGAGTGTCAGTTCTCATCAATCGGGAATTGAAGATTGGTTAAAGCATAATGGCATCAGTATTGAGAAAACTATGGTGCTTGATCCACAAAATGCCATGCTGCCCATTCCAGTCAGTCGAAATCTGGGTGGTTTTACGGTGCAGGAAATGCAAATGGTGGAATACCCTTATTTTATTGATATTCGTGGTGATGGCTTGATTGCCGATAATGCGATTACTTCAGGGTTGCCACAAGTGACAATGAACTGGGTATCGCCGGTTAATGTCACATCGGCTGATGGTAAGAAAGTCATACCATTGCTGAAAAGTTCTGAAAAATCCTGGGTATCCGATTCCACCAAAGTGGTGCCTGATTTCAAGCGCTATCCACAATGGGGTTTTGAACCAGGAGAAAAACGACAGTCGTATACTTTGGCAACCATTGTTGAAGGTCGTTTTAGTTCTTTTTTCAAGGATAAGCCATCGCCTTTATTAAAAAAGCCGGAACACAAGTCTGAAAACAAGGACAAGCAGGCAGACAAAAAACAGGATGAAAAAATTCAAATTACTAGTGTCATCGAAAAATCTCCAGAATCGGCGCGAATTGTTGTGCTTGCCTCCAATGAATTTCTGGAAGACAAAACCATTAAAATGGCCTCCAGTGCCGGCGGCGTGTTGTATTTGAATTCACTGCAATTGATTGCTAATGCAGTGGATTGGTCATTGGAAGATCGAGGTCTGCTGGCCATTCGCAGTCGTAGTCATTTTTCCCGAACGCTGGCTCCGTTGACTCAGCAGGAACAGACTTTCTGGGAATATCTCAATTATGGATTAAGTTTGTTAGGATTGTTGGTGATTTATCTGATCTATCGCTTTAAACGAACTCAGGCGAGAAAATTTTACCAACAAATATTAGCGACTGATGGAGGTGCGGCATGAAAAAGATGACCATTATCTTGTCTGCTGTTTTGGCGGTTCAATTACTTCTGGCTGGGATTTTGTTCAGCCAGGATCAGGATATGGGAGCCTTTCGATCCAGGGAAAAACTGCTAGGGCTGGAATTAGCCAAATTGGATCAAATAAGCATTGAAAGTAAGGATAAAAAAATAAACTTGAAAAAAGTGCAGGGAAAATGGATTTTGCCGAAACATTTTAATGCGCCGGTTGACGATAATAAATTGCGCAAATTAACTGATAAGCTGTTTTCCTTGCCGGTTAGTTGGCCAGTGGCGACAAGCGAGAATTCAGCGTCTCGGTTTAAGGTGACAAAAGAACAATTTGAAAGGGAAATCAGCTTTGCCAAAGGCGATGATATCCTGAAAACCCTGTTTTTAGGTTCGTCACCCGGGTTCAAAAAAATTCATGCGCGAGTAGATGGTCAAAATACTATCTACAGTATTGATTTTGCTGCTTACGAGGCACCTGTAAATGTTGATGACTGGGTTGACAAGCATCTACTGACAATAGATGTTGACAGCTTGAGTAAGGTTACAACAGACAAATTTAGTTTGACCAGAAACGGAGATATTTGGCAGGTTGAGAATTTGGAAGAAGGAAAGGTTGCTAATCAGGAGAAAATTCAAACTTGGCTTGGAAAATTGGCGAAACTTCAATACAACGGTATTTTGGGAACACAAGCCAAGCCTGAATACGGTTTGGAAAAACCAGTCGTTTCATTCAAACTTACACTAAAGTCTGGAGATCAGATTGATATAACGATTGGTAAAATGGCCAATGACTATGTCATTAAATCAAGTCATCAGCCGTTCTATTTCAAGGCTAGTCAATATCAGATTCAGGCAATATTAGATACCGGAGTGGATACCTTTTCTGTGCCTAAACCAGTAGAAAAAGATCGGGGCGAAAGTCAGAGTCAGAAAAAAAGTAAAGAAAAGACTGAATAAATTGACAGTACCCATTCATCCTAAACAAACTTAAATTTAGGGCGAATGGGTGCAAATTTTAGAAGTCATAATTCAAGAAATGCGCATGAACTAATCTGAACAGCTGGCTTGTATCCGTATTCTGCGTTGAAAAATAGGTAATTACTCAGTGTATTTATAGTTTCAATATCAGTAACTTATTCCAGAAGACGCCGTAAATACGTCCGTGTAGGCTTGATTGTGTCATCCATGACACAGACACTTCTTCCATAAGCTACTGATATTTAATAATTTTAGTTAAATTAAATACGCTGAATAGTTACAAAAATAGTTTCATTGCTTACAGCTGGCAATGTGCCTATTTCTAGGCCTTGAATATGAAAAAAACGGTATCAGTTGTCCAGCTTGTTTCATGTGCGTTCCAAATTAGTTGGTTTCATTGGTTATCCAAATTTTCATTTCGGGTGATTTTTTTTATCCAGGAATAGTAGGTTTGACGGCTATCATTCAATAGTCTGGTTCTGCGTTGTTGAGAAAATCCGTGATCCCGCAGAATCAGATCACCCAGACGTAAACTGGCTTCAAGGGTTTCAGAGACAGTGCTGTTTGCTCCCATTGCCAAGAGTGATTGACAGTGGTCACGGTCTTTTGCTCGCGCATGAATGGGTAATAAAGGGAAATGATGACGCGCGCGGGTTACGAGCTGGTCAGCATGCTCAGGATTATCCAGGGTAACCAGCAGCATTCTGGCACGTTCTCCGCCAGCGGTTTTTAACACTTCCATGTTTCTGGCATCGCCATAATAAACTGGATATCCTTTGTTTCTGGCATCAAGAACTTGCTGGTGATCATAATCCAGAGCAATGTAGGGTATTCTGGCGGCATTCATCAATGCCGCGATTCGTTGTCCAACTCGGCCAAATCCTGCGAGAATGATGTGATTACTGTTTTCCAGAGGGATTTCGAAAATCGCATTCGGGTCATCTTTAGCTCGCTCATATCTTTTAATCCAAAATTCGACGCCATGAACCAGAAGTGGAGTTGCTGCCATCGTCATCGATACAACCAGCGTAAGCAACTCAAAAAGAGATTTATCCATCAATCCTGAGAGCGTTGCGTAGCCAAACAAAACAAAGCCAAATTCTCCTGCCTGAGATAACAAAGCTGAAACACGAATAGCATTGCGTTTATTTAAGCCGCTGATATAACTAAGCAGCCAGAGTATGGAAAATTTAATTATAATCAAGAGTGCAAACATTGAAAAAACCAATCGGGCTTGATCAATGAGTAATCTAAAGTTAATGCTCATACCAACTGTCATGAAAAACAAACCCAGTAAAATCCCTCTGAAGGGCTGAATGTCTGCTTCAATCTGGTGACGATAATGAGATTCTGCAAGCATAAATCCCGCCAGAAATGCACCAAGTGCCATGGAAATTCCAACAAACTCCATCAACCTTGCAACGCCGAGTACCAGCAAAACTGCGGCGGCAATAAACACTTCTGAATTTCTACAAGCTGCAATTCGATCCAGAATTGGATTCAATAAATAACGGCCAAAAAGAATAACGCTGGAAACTGCCAGGACAGCTTTAGTAATCGAACTTGTCATTTCCTCTGTGGAGGTTATTCCCTCCGCCAACAGTGGAATTAAGGTTAACAAAGGAATTACAGCAAGGTCTTGCAGCAATAATATAGAAAAGGCCATGCGGCCAGTGACCGAAGCCAGCTCACCTTTTTCGGATAAAATTTGCAGGCCAAATGCAGTTGAGGATAGCGCCAATCCAAAACCTATGATGATTGCAGTGGTTAAGGGAATGTCCAACAAAAATGTTAGTGTTGTCAAAATGGCCCCGGTAACAGTTACCTGGGCCAGACCCAAACCAAAAACCCAATGGCGCATGATCCATAAACGCCCTGGTTTCATCTCAATACCAATTAGAAAAAGCAGAAATACTACTCCAAATTCTGCAAAATGCCGGATTTCCGCGACATCGACTATAATTGAAAAACCCCAAGGGCCCAAAGCGACACCTGCCGCAAGATACCCTAAAACCGAACCCAGACCAAGTCGATGAAAAAAAGGTATAGCGATGACTGCTGCGGTAAGCAAGGCAAGGATGTCAAATATCACATGGGCTGCATTCATAGATATCCTTTGTTATTTAGACGCATTTAATCATAGATTGGACCTGTCAGAACTCATGCTTGTTCAAAAACAGAGAAATACGTTGAGATTATTTTTTGGTGACAACGATTTGAAATCAATGTGCTATGATCACATTTTATTTACAGTCAGACAATAAAATGAAATTATTCCTGATTCTGGCCATTATGCTGCTCACTGCTTGCTCTACAAACCGGGTGCTTATTCATCCTCAAGTAATGAATAAGCAAACTATTACTTATGTTCGTGGTGGTCCCAGACTTCATTCCCAGACAATTTTACAACCAGAGTTGACTATTCTTGATTATTCCTATGATGAAATGCTGGCTGGTTTAACGGTGACTAATACGACTCCGGAACCAATTTTGTTTTCAGAGAAAAATTTAAAAGTCGAATTGGCAAAGCCTGAAAAATTAGTACCTGCAACAGTTTACAGTTATGAACAAATTATCGAACAAGCAGCCGAAGCAGGGGGAAGTACGGCTGCACGAGTTGGAGATACGGCTGTTGGTATCGGGGTTGGTTTTATTCCTTTTGGCGGTATTGCTTATACTGTCGGCAAATTATTTTATTCGTTAGGCAGTCAGGACAGTGAGACGCATCAAAAACGAATTGACGCGGTAACATTTTCCCAAATGAATAAAAATTATCTTCGACAACAAACTCTTCAACCAGGCGAAAGTTATTCCGGCATTGTCAAAATTGGTTTTGAAGACAATTTACAAGAAGGAGATCAGATCATTTTTCAGGTGATTGGGAGTGATGAAACTGAAAAATTTAATTTCGTCTGCAAGAGTCTTCCTGAAAAATAACATATCATTTCGATGTCAGGAATTCTTTGGTCAGGGAATATAATACGGGGCTGAGTAGCACCAAAGCTATCAAATTAGGAATAGCCATCAAGCCATTCATGGCATCAGCTAATAACCAGATTAAACTGAGTTTCCCCATGGCGCCTACTGGTATCGCAACGATCCAGAGGATTCGGTACGGTAAAATACTTTTTACCCCGAAAATAAATTCTGCGCAGCGTTCGCCATAATAACTCCAGCCCAGAATAGTGGTGAATGCGAATACGGCAAGGCCAAAGGTGACAATATAGCCCCCCCAAACGGGTAGCCCGGTATTAAAAGCCAAGGTTGATAAAGCGGCGCCATTCGTTCCGTTTTGCCACACACCAGTTAATATAATAACCAGAGCAGTCATGGTACAGACTACCAAAGTATCAATAAAAGTACCCAGCATGGCAATCATACCCTGCTGAACTGGATTATTGGTTTTTGCTGCGGCATGGGCAATTGGAGCGCTGCCTAATCCCGCTTCGTTGGAAAAAACCCCTCTGGCAACTCCAAAACGGATTGCCGCCCAGATTGTGGCCCCGGCAAATCCTCCGGCAGCAGCCGTTCCGGTAAACGCACTGTCAATAATTAAGGATAATGCAGGGAAAACCTGGTCGAACCGGTCAATAATAACAATCAGTGCGCCGATGATATACGCGATTGCCATGAAGGGTACCAATTTGGAAGCAACTTCTGCAATTCTCTGGATTCCTCCAAAAATTACTGCGGCCGTTATCAGCATGATAAAAATACCTGTTATCCAGGTTGGAATTTGAAAACTGTGTTGCAAGGCATCTGCAACGGAATTTGCCTGCACCATATTGCCAATGCCAAAAGAAGCCAGAGTGCCAAACAACGCAAATAAAAAACCTAACCAGCGCCAGTTTTTCTCAAGACCATTTTTGATGTAATACATCGGGCCGCCAACAAAATTGCCAAGTTCATCGACTTCCCGGTATTTTACGGCAAGGACTGCTTCCGCATATTTGGTCGCCATGCCAAACAAGGCTGTAATCCACATCCAGAAAATGGCACCCGGGCCGCCTAAAACGATGGCTGTGGCAACGCCAGCAATATTGCCTGTACCAATGGTGGCAGACAAAGCAGTCATTAATGCCTGAAAAGGAGAAATATTGCCCTGGTGCTTTGAATTATCGGGTTGCCATAATAGCCGGAAAGCTTGTGGAATTTTTCGCCAAGCAAAAAAACGTAAGCGCAGGGTCAGGAAAACACCAACAGCTAAAAGAAAAACCAGCATAACTGGTCCCCAAACCCAGCTGCTGAGTTGATTTAGGAACGTTTCCAGGTTGTCCATCAAGGCAATTTCAGGACTTCTTCCGCTTTTTCAAAATCCACTCCAACACTGATGATAAAGCTGGTTGCTTCTTCAATGTCCATTTCAGATTTTATGACTTTGGATTCATGCACAATAACTGTAAAGCCAGAAGTAGGATTGGGTGAAGTTGGGACAAAAAGAATGTATTTGTCTTTTTCCTTGTTGGTGACATAAGCAGGCACCCATAGTCCATCCTTAGGGTATTCAATATAAACTACTTCTCTTGGTTCGGCCTTTTCATGGCCAGAAATCAGGTTAACAATTTTTTTGGTAACGCGATAAACGGTGTTCAGAATAGGGATTCGATTAATAAAACTGTCAATGGTGCCAATGATAAATGTTTTACCTAATGTTATCCGGTGTCCAATATAAGCAAAAATTGCAAAGCTGAAAATAAAAAGTAATGTGGTAACAAGATAACTGTCAAAATAACCATAAACAAAGACAACAATATTAGAAGCGATGTGCTCAACAAATAGTAGTAGTTGTAAAATAACTGCAACCGGAATAAAAGCAAAAACTCCGATTAAAAATTTCTTGATCAGTGAAGATATATACTCGTTCATAATATAATTTTCCTCTATTATTGTTATTGAATTACAAAAGCTGGTCTACATCACTTTAAAAGTAACAGAATACCTGAAGCGAATAAAAAAACAGCAAAAATCTTGCTATATTTTTTATTATCAATTTGGGTATAAACAATTTCCTCCGTTAATAAAAAACCAGGATACCGATTTGCATAAAAAATGTGCTTTCTGAAAAAGAGAAGTGATAGTTTTTCCCTAACAGCGCTAAGGTTAGTAATTGAAAAACGGCAAAAGTTGCATAGCAAACGGCTATTGTTACTCGAGTCTGGTTTTTATCGTATTGCTTGGCATGAACAATAGCTGTTAAAAGTGAACCACCCAGATTAGTCATACCATGCACAATACCCATCACAACCAGATAGAGGGGTTCAAATTTTACCGTGGTTTCAAGAAATTTTTCCAGATGGATGGAAAAGTTTTTCAGAGCAACAAATATCAGAAAAATACCGACCAGAATATTAATATTAACTGTTGAGGTGGATACGATAAATAAAAACAGCACCACGAAGGGGATTGAAAAAATTAAAACACTGCGGAAAAAGTGATGGTCTACTAATTGGTAGTGCTTTAAGATTTGCAGGGAATTAATAGCAATAGAAATGGGTAATAAAATTCGCAGGGTATTAATAAAATCATAGCCGGCCAGCAGCATTAACGGCGTACCAAATAACAGTACCCCAACCCCAAAAATAGATTGGATGATGGCGGTAATGGTAATGATCAGTAAAATATCTGTAGGCATGTTAAATTCTAATTCTTTATAATGCTGTTAACGAATCGTAAAATTTTTTTCGTTGTCTCCTATCATCTATACCATACTAAAATTTTAAAATCCTGGGTATGCTTTTTCCAATTCAATTGCTAAGGCGTTTTGCGAAGATTACATGAAATGAAAAACAAAGTCTTTGCTTTCAAGAATCTTAAAGAACAGATAAAAAAACAGGCTTTATCCAAGCTGGAGTCCGGAAAATTAAAAGATACCGTTGATCAGTATAAAAAACTCCTGACTGACCCTGATACCTTAGAACAACACAAGCAGCAAGTTAATCACTATTTGCAAAAAGCCCGGGATTTAACGGCAAAAGAGGTTTTCAACGATGTGCAAAAGCGCTGGTATGAGCGTTTGGGAAATGATCAACAAAGCAAAAGAACGGAACAAATTCTTGTCAATTTGATTCAATCCCAAGATCAGGATGAAATTCAAAGGCAATTAGAAAATATAACTATCGAACAAATAGATCAACAATATTTGTTATTTTCCCGAATATTAGGCGCTTTGATGTTGACTAATCAGCCTGAACTGGAACAATATTTACCCGCTGCATCGGCCTTTGTTGCTCATTTCAAATCAGCACGGGAGGCATTAACCAGCTTTCGTGATGATTCACCAGATGAAATACGCAAGTTCTTAAAAAAAATTCCTTATCATTCTGCTTTCAGAGATTTCAGGACATTGATGAATGCTGTTTTGGCAATGCCTTTTTTGAGCGCGAGTGACACAAAATTATTAAACAGAATTCCTCAAAATTCACCTTATTTTCAAGCCGCAAGATCCTTGTTGTCCATGACTGCTCATGGAGGTGTTTATGCTCAAAATTTGAAATTTTTCAATTCGCGGCAAAGAAATATAATTGCAGATATTAAAGGGCTAAATGAAGAACAGCGACTGTTTGCAGAACAGCTGGCAAAATTAAGGCAGCCGCTAACTGCTGAAGAAAAATTCAATTTAGCTATCCAGTTTCAATCTTATCTAGGAAGGCAATTTGTACAACCATTATGTCTGTCTTTGTTACCGGATTATCCTGAAGGTTTTCAGGCTGTGAAAGACAATTTTTTGACGGATAATGAGTTCGAGCAGAATAGAGTACAAGCATTGCTTGCTGAGCAAGATGAAAATATCGAATCTGCTGAATTATATTGGCGGCAATGTATCAGGGTGCTTGCAGAGGAGGGTGCCGGTAATCATCTGAAGATCGCTTTAATTTTACGGCATCTGGCAGCCATCTTGCCAGAATCAGAACAGCTTGAATGTCTGATGGAAAGTTTACAATATGATTCTGACGACCAGGAGAGTTTGGTTCAGATTCTTAAACATTTTTGTCAGAAAAAACATCTTGATGACAATGACATGATCTTTATGGAAGAAGCGATTAAGCAATTTCCTGAGGATATTGAAATTCTTGGTTTTGCAACGCAGATTGCAAATCAAAATAACAACCAGGAAAAGGCGCTGGTATATGCAGAAAAAACCCTGCGGGTTGATCCTTTTAACAATAGTGCCAAACAGGTAATCGTTAGCATAAAAGTTGAGCAGATTAGAAATTGTCTGCAAAATAAAAATATACAGCAAGCAAATAATGCCATTCAACAACTAAAAACAATAAAGCTCAGTAAGAACCAGTATCAGCAGGTTCAATTACTGGAAGCATTTTTTTGTTTTGCAGGGCAAGACAAACAACAGGGTTTGGAAAAAATAGTTCAGGCTTTTACCAGTCAACAAATTGATCCACTAAATAGCCATTTTCAAGCTGCCATGGAAGCACAACTTGCTGGTTTGCCAGTGGCTACAATATTAAAAACACTTCCTTCACTAACAGGGTGTTTGCTATCCGTGCAGTCTTTTGAACTTCTGGTTAATACAATAACTCGATATGTTAATGATGAAGGTAATAATGTTTCATTGCATAAAAGTTTGGAAAAGATTAAAACACCGCTGAAACGATCATTGCAGCAAAGTATTTATGATGAAAATTTGCTGTTGGCATTTTGTGAAGCATTGATAAAAATCAAGCATTTTGAATTGTTGCGTTATATTTCCAGATTGGCACAAAAAAAGTGGCCAGCATCGAATTGGGTTTTTTATTTGGTCATCGCTGAAACTAATAACAATCCTGAGCAGTGTAGTATTCAACAGTATCTGGCTTTAAAATCTGAGTTAGCAGTTGCCCGCAAGCATCAAGAATATAGAATTGTGCTGATGCTTGAACAATATATAGAACATTATCTTCAGGCGCATCCACAACAAAACCTGGATATGATCGAAGATGCTTTTGGGGTTAATGACGCTGATTTTCAGGAACAAGAAGACGGGCCAATGGAACGGCTTTTTGGCAGGATACCAGATCACGAGTTTTTTTTACTGAATAAGGAAATGGCTGTTTTGGCTAAAAAACTTTCACCTGAGCAATTAGCTGGGCAGATGCTTCCCGGCCAAGACAATAGCACTATTTTATCGACAATGATGAAAGAGCCAGATTTGTACACGGCCATGCTGGTTCTGAAGGCGGCTGACAAATTGAATATTGAGATTAATGTGTCAAGTAATGAAGTGCTTAAATGTTTCGGCATTAACAAATAACCCTGGTTTTCTGGTAAAAATTATATGAAAACACCTTTTGATATTTTAGATGTTTCGATAGATGCGACAGGCGCAGAAATTAAACAGGCATATTTGCACCAAGTAAAAAAACACCCTCCAGATCATGACCCAGCTCAGTTCCGTACGATTCATGATGCGTATTTAAGCATCAAGGATAAAAAAGGTCGGCTGAGTTATGAATTGTTCACGCTGCCAAATGCTGAATTTGATGAACTGATTGAGAGAATGCTTCATTCTGATCAAACCTTGCAATTTAGTGCGGATCATTTTAATGCACTGCTTCAGGCAAGTATGAATGATGCTTCGTTACAAAATATTTTTACAGACGCCGAATTAAAATGAATACTGATCCTCCTCCTGAAAATGATTTACTAAAGGAGTTTGAAAACTACTTGAAACAGTCTGATCTTGAAAGTTTGTCATTGGGTGAACAACCAGACCTGAGTACCGTATTAGCTGAAATTTCAGGGCTGAAGAGTGAGGTCAAGGCGGAATCGCGACAGTTTAAAAAAACCCTGGATAGCTTTGATTCGACATTAACCCGTTTGCGGGATGATAACCAGATTTTATCTGAACAACTAGCAGAATCCAAACAACGTTTGGAAACGGAACAACATGAGTTAATGAAAACCATGTTGCTGGAAATGCTTGAATTGTATGATAGGTTAAATGCAGGTTTGGGCATGCTAAAAAAATATCGACCGACCAGGACATTATTTAAAAGCTCTAGGAAAAAAGATATTCGTTTAATCAGGCGTTTTAGAGAAGGTCAGGAAATGACTGTTAGACGGTTAGAGCAATTATTGTGGCAATATAAAGTGAAGCCTGTTGAATGTGTTGGCAATGCTTTTGATCCTAAAAAAATGCATGCTGTAGCAACAGCATTTGATTCAGACCAGGAACATGGCACGGTGCTTGAAGAATTACGCAAGGGGTTTTTATTTAAGGATAAGGTCCTCCGGTTAGCAGAAGTTAAAGTAAATAAAATCACGGAAATAAAATAATGAGCAATACAATTATTGGCATTGATCTTGGTACGACCAATTCGGAAGTGGCAATTATTGAGCAGGGTAAAGCCAAAATCATTGAGCACAATGACCAGAAAATTCTACCTTCTTATGTTGGTCTTGATGAGCAAGGCGAGGTGATAGTCGGTGAAAAGGCCAGAAACCAGTATTTGCTTTATCCGGAACGTACTGTTAAATCCATCAAAAGATTAATAGGGGAGGATACCCAGGTAAATCTAGCTGGCACAGCTTATACACCTCAGGAAATTTCAGCAATCATTTTAAAAAGCCTGAAACAAACTGCTGAACAATATTTGGGAAAAAAAATCAGCAAAGCAGTCATTACCGTTCCTGCCTATTTTTCAGATGCACAAAGACAGGCAACCCGTGAAGCCGGTGAAATTGCCGGCCTGGAAGTTGTCAGAATGATTAATGAACCAACAGCGGCAGCACTTAGTTATGGTGCAACTGTGGAACAAGCAAAAAAAATGTTGGTTTATGATCTGGGGGGCGGTACTTTTGATGTTTCAATCGTAAAGATAGAATCTGGCGTTGTCGAGGTGTTATCCAGCCACGGTGACAATCATTTAGGAGGAGACGATTTTGATCAGCAGATTATTAATTTTTTGCTGAACCATTTAAAAAATGTGTGCAAAACTGATATAAGCACTGACAGTCAGGCAATGGCACGCATAACCCGAGCAGCAGAGAATGCAAAAATCGTGCTTTCCGATCAGCCTTTTGTGAAAATTGAGGAAGAATATTTGTTGGAACATCAAGGTTCCCCAATACATTTATCAGTGGAACTTTCACGAGCTGAATATGAAGACATGATTGATGATTATATCGACTCCACTTTGGATGCAACCCATATTGCACTGAAGGGAGCAAAAATAGCGGCTTCAGAGATTAATGAAATTTTTCTTGTTGGTGGCTCAACGCGAACGCCCTGTATTCGTGAAAGATTATTCAATGAATTTGGCTTTGAACCACATGCAGAAATAGATCCTGATTTATGCGTTGCCATGGGTGCTGCTATTCAGGCAGCAATGATAGCGGGTGAAAAGGTTGATACAGTTTTGGTGGATGTAACACCCTACACCTATGGAACCAGTGCTTTAGGTGTTTTGCATGGCGAGTCTTACCCATTTACTTATGTTCCTGTCATTCATAAAAATAGTACCTTGCCAATTCGTAAAACAGAGGCCTTCACGACCAGTTACGATGGACAGGAGTTCGTTGATATCAATATTTATCAGGGAGAAGACCCTGATGCTCTGAATAACACCAAAATCGGCGAATTTCAGGTTACTGGACTGAAAGATACAAAGGCAGGCAATGTAATCACTTTAACACTGGAACTGGATCTCAATGGTATTTTGCATGTCTCTGCTCAGGAAAAAGATACCGGCCTGGAAAAATCAATAACGATCAAAAATGCTTTATCCCGTTTCGAAGGAGAAGCACTGGATAAAGCCAAGCAACGAGTTACATCCATGTTTGGTCAAATGGATTCCCGTCTTTTTGATGAAGACAAGCCAGAGTCAGAGCAGCCTAATGCACCGGAAATCAAAACAGCACGGGAATTAATTGATAGAGCTGAGAGATTATTCGATCAGGTTTCCAAAGAGGATAAAGAAGATATGCATGATCTTATTGAAGCTATAAATTCCCGAATTGAGGCGGGAGATATCGATGGGCTCACCGGTCCTGTCAATCAATTAAGTGATATTATTTATTATCTGGAATCTTGATGGAACGCTGTCCGGTTTGTCAGGCACGCATCGGAGACAAAAAAACTTGTCCAAGATGTAAAGCAGATTTAAAAACGGTTATTCAAAGCGAGAAAAGCGCAACATATTGGTTAGCAAAAGCAATTCAATTTTTACAGCACAATGAAATAGAATCTGCGATCAATGCGCTGGAAAAGTCATTATGGCTAAATAAAACATTACTCGGGGTGTTAGTAAGAGATTTCATGACCCGGGAACAAACCAACATCATTTTAGAGCTTTTGCAACAAAAAAACCTGACAGCAGCAAAAAAACATATTTACCTCGTCCGTCGACTAATTCCTTATAGCCCTCACTTACAACAGCTCAGGAGTTTTTTGGACTTTTTACTCTTCAGGTCTCATATTGCATCAGAATAGAAAAAACTAATAGGGTAGGCTGCTAAAATAACCTTCACTAACTGATATCAACAAATCAGAAGATATGGGTAAACTACTTTGGCATTTACCGGGGGCGGAGAGAAACGGTCCCTTACCCGAGTGGGCATATTAGTCACTTGACTAAATTGCGTTTCGCAACCATAATGCAACCAATACGCAATTGATGGAGAACTTTATTATGCCTGCTTTGACCATAAAGAATATCCCTGATGATCTCTACGATGAGTTAAAAAACATTGCAAAACAAAACCATAGGAGTATTAATAGCGAGGTTATTGTGTGCCTTAAACGCTCTCTCCTTCCTAAGCGAATCAGTCTAGATGAACGACTAAGCGCGATTCGGGCAATTCGCTCTCAGATTAAACCTAACACCATTACAGCAGAAGACATTGATCAAGCCATAAATGAAGGAAGGCCATGATTATTGCTGACACTAATATTATTTCTTATCTTCTGCTCCCGACTTCGTATACGGACTCAGTCGAAAATCTTTATAAAATTGATCCTGACTGGTCAGCCCCAATACTTTGGAAAAGTGAGTTCCGTAATGTTATGGCACTTTACCTTAGAAAGAAAATCATTACTCTGGAAAAAGCGATGCAGCTTCAAGATACTGCTGAGTCAGTTATAATTCAAAATGAGTATGACGTTTCATCGTCACAGGTACTCGCACTTATAGATGGGAGTACCTGTTCATCATACGACTGTGAATTTGTTGCTCTCGCTCATCATTTTGATACAAAATTAATTACTCAAGATAAAAAAATATTAAACGAGTTTCCATCTACTGCCATCTCCGTGTCCGATTTCCTCTCTCAACTATAGATTGATGTGCCAACACTTTTCCGGACACAAAATCACCTAGATTTGTAACGATTTTCATATTCCACTGGCGACAAATAACCATTCGCTGAATGGATTCGCTCGCGGTTATAAAACTTCGATCAGGATTAGCCTTTTTCGCTGCCAGATAAGTGGCTTCTCTTATTTTTAGAATCGCTTTGTCTTCACCGCTGTGGCGTTGATCAGGGGTCACAAGCTGAATACCACTATGTCGATGCTCCGTGTTATACCAGCTCACAAATCTTTCAACCCATTGTCTTGTTTCTTCAAGAGATTCAAAAGGCTTCGATGGATAGATCGGGCGATATTTCAGGGTTTTAAAC
>Ga0256839_1003061_pt1 | contig 17707 bp, 20 predicted proteins | sample 354166metaG_FD_185968 | JGI IMG/M metagenome (GOLD analysis project Ga0256839, IMG submission 185968) | Hydrothermal vent microbial communities from Mid Atlantic Ridge, Atlantic Ocean - 354-166 | ecosystem: Environmental > Aquatic > Marine > Hydrothermal vents | place: Atlantic Ocean: Mid... | reverse complement strand
TGCATGTTCTCTTTTCTTAAACATCCTCAGTAATTCCTTCACATACGGCTCATTGCTTTTCAGCTGAACCGTATCCTTGCCGTTGCGGGCAAAACTGCGCCTGAAATAATCTTCATAGCGCAGGTAGCGTTCGCGCATTTTTCTGCGAACCCTTCGACTGCTGCTGTCCAGCCAAAAAGCCTTGCTCTGCTCCGGGTCCCATGCCGGTATCAGGCCGGCCCGCGGAAGATGAATTTCGGCCGGATCAAGTACCTGAATGCCTACGATATCATGCTTGCGGGCGGCAATGCTGAGGCTGTCCGAATAATTTTCGGTGAAAAAATCGGAGAGAATAAAGAGAATGCTTCTTTTTTTGATGATGTTGTTGAAGAATTCGAGCGCCACCGAAAGCTCGCTTCCGTTTCCCTCGGGCCTCAACTCTATAAGCTCGCGTATGATGCGCAGGATGTGGAAACGGCCTTTCTTGGGCGGAATAAATTTTTCGATGCGGTCGCTAAAGAAGATGACCCCCACCTTGTCGTTGTTGCTGATGGCCGAGAAGGCCAGCACGGCACTCACTTCGGTGATCAGGTCTTTTTTTAACTCCTGCCGGGTTCCGAATCTCAGCGAAGCACTTACGTCAATCATCAGGATGACCGTCAGTTCCCGCTCTTCTTCAAATATCTTCACATAAGGCGTATTGAGGCGGGCGGTTACATTCCAGTCGATATTTCGCACATCATCGCCATACTGATATTCGCGCACCTCGCTGAACGACATGCCCCTGCCTTTAAAAACCGAGTGATACTCACCCGAAAAGATATGGTTGGATATCCCTCTGGTTTTGATCTCGATCTTCCGTACTTTCTTCAGCAATTCTTTCGTATCCACGCCTGCTTTCGCTTATTTTTTATCAAAAAAATGGATCAGGGCACTTCTACCTTGTTCAGGATTTTTGTGATGATGTCTTCGGAGCTGATGTTTTCGGCTTCGGCCTCATAGGTGATTCCGATGCGATGGCGCATCACATCGTAGCAGACCGCCCGCACATCTTCGGGAATCACATAGCCGCGGTGCCGGATAAAGGCATAGGCCTTCGATGCAAGTGCCAGATTGATGCTTGCCCGCGGAGAGCCCCCGTAGGCGATCAGGGCTTTCAGATCGGGAAGGCCAAAGCGGTCGGGATAGCGGCTGGCCAATACGATATCGAGAATGTAATTTTCTATTTTTTCATCCATATAAACCTCATGGATGGTGTTGCGTGCCCGGATAATCTCGGCCGGCTTCACTACCTCGTTTATTTTTTCCTCATTTTGCTGAAGGTTTTTTCGCATGATCAGGCGCTCTTCCTCGCGCTCGGGGTAGCTGATGATGACCTTCAGCATGAAACGGTCGACCTGTGCCTCGGGCAAAGGATAAGTACCTTCCTGTTCGATGGGGTTTTGTGTGGCCAGCACAAGGAACGGATCGGGCAGTTTGTAGCTGCGCTCGCCAATGGTCACCTGATGCTCCTGCATGGCTTCCAGCAGGGCACTTTGCACCTTGGCCGGAGCCCTGTTGATCTCATCGGCCAATACAAAATTGGCAAAGACGGGGCCCTTCTTCTCTACAAAGCGGTTTTCGGCCGGGTTGTATATCATGGTACCGATCACATCGGCAGGCAGCAGATCGGGCGTAAACTGTATGCGGCTGAATTTCGCATTTACTGCCGATGACAGTGTTTTGATGGCCAGTGTCTTGGCCAGGCCCGGCACCCCTTCCAGCAAAATATGCCCTTCGGTGAGCAAGCCGATCAGCAGGCGCTCAATCATATAACGCTGGCCCACTATCTTCTTGCCGATCTCCAGATTGAGCAAATCAATAAATGCGCTCTCTACCTTGATCCTTTCATTCAACTGTTGAATATCTGTTGCATTCCCGGTTTCCATCTTGCTATTTTTTTAAAAACAAAGCTAACAACATCTGTTTTCTCCAAAATAGTGCCTCGATGCATTCGCCTTTAACTTGCTTTAACAGTAAAGATTTAAACGATTGCCGGGCAATGATTTATCAGAAATCATAACTCAGGCCGATATTCCAGACTTCTCTTAATTGCACCCCCCTTGTCTGCGTACGGTTTCCCTGTTCGTCCGTTTTGCTTATCAGCACATCATAGTCGTAGATGAGCTGAAAAGTCAAGACCGTGGTGATGTATTTATTTACCCTCAGATTCAGTTTGTTCAAACTGTTTACATCAATGTTTTGCGGCCTGTCAAGGTAATTGGAAAAAAGCTCGAGTGTGCTGCTGAGATGCACGTTTTCAAACAGGTCTTTGTCGAAATTCAGGCGCAGGTATGCCCCGGTTTCGTATCTGTTTTTTGATCCGGGAGACAATCCGTAGCTCTCCGGATTGATTTTTTCGATATTCCCCACATGCGTCCATTTCATTGTGAGCGGTGAGACAAAAAGATGAAAGAAGTCGCTTGCATTGTGATCAATACCCAAAGAAAAGAGCGTGAAAGCGGGGGACATAAAATTGGAAATGAGAATGCTGTCCCCGGGCAATTCGAAGCCCCGGTCAAACTGCGTTCGAAAATTTCCGTTGGCGGCCAGTCCGGTCTTTTCGCTCAAACGCTTCGAATAGAGTGTATTGAAGATGATTTCATCATCGCTTTTTCTCACTTCGGACCCCACTTTTATCTTTCCATAGGCCAGGTTGAGTTCATTGACCCATTTCGACTTTTCTCCTTTATAGTTCAGAAAAAGGCGTGCGGCAAACGTGACAGCCACGGTGTTTTGCCCTCCTGCCACCCAATTGCTGTAAGCAGCCTGGCTGATCATCACCTGGGCGTTCCCACCGCGTTCCCAACCCCTCGCTGTATCCGTCTGGGCCCCTGCCGAAATGGCTGCCAAAAACAGCAACGCCAGTAGAAAGAGCCCCTTGATTTTTGATATCTGCATCTTAAGAGTTTTCATTGATAAGGTGAACATCCATCTGCGGAAAGGGTATGTTCAGGTTTTTCTGCGGGAAGATTTTATATACCTGTTCGTTCAGGAAGAAATAGACATCCCAGTAATCTGCGGTGTTTACCCATACCCGCACGGCCAGATTAACCGATGAATCACCCAGGCTTTCCAGGGCTATCAGCGGAGGGGGCGATTTCAGAATCCGATTGTCAGCGGCAATGATTTCTTCAAGCACCGCTTTGGCCCGGTCGTAGTCATCGCCATATGCAATGCCCACCGTCAGGTCCACCCTGCGCTGTGCCTCGCGGGTATAGTTGATGACCGAGCCGGTCGAAACGGGCCCGTTGGGCAGCAGTATCACTTTGTTATCAAGGGTTTTCAATACGGTAGCAAAAATTTGTATTTCATCTACTATCCCGAGATGGCCGTCAATTTCTACCAAATCCTTTACTTTAAAGGGCTTGAGCAACAATATCAGCACCCCCCCGGCAAAGTTTTGGAGGGTACCCGAAAGTGCCAGGCCCACGGCCAGACCGGCTGCCCCGAGAATGGCAATAAAGGAAGTCATGGCGATGCCCAGCATCGACATCACGCTGATGACCAGCAGAACCTTCAGCGCGGTAGATATCATAGTCCGGAGGAAGGGACGGAGTGAGTCGTCCACACCGCTTTTTTTCATCATTTTTTCACTCAGACTTGCGATATATGCGATGATCCGCAAGCCGACAAATAATACCAAAAGGGCACCCAGAAGTTTAGGGCCGTAATTCAAAAGAAACTCCTGCAGCCAGGCAGTTAATTGATTTGTATCAAAATTCATTTCATTTGCTCTTTAAGAATTTAACAATTAGTGAAGTGAAACGCAGTCATAAAAAAACAGCTGCAAAGAAAAGAAATGCAGCTGTTTTTTTAATGATTTGTATGCCTCTGTTTTATACAGGTTTTAATCTTTTTTCAGCAAATCCCTGATTTCGGTGAGCAATTGCTCTTCTTTGCTCGGGGCGGGTGGAGCCGCAGGAGCTGCCGCTTCTTTCTTTTCCATTTTTTCTTTCATTTTATTGTACGACTTCACCACCATAAAAACGGCAAAGGCCACAATGATAAAAGTGATGATGCTGTTGATAAAAATTCCGTAGCGAATGGCTACTTCGGCCTGTGCGGCCGTGTTGGCCGCTTCGGCCACGGCAGGCTTAAGCACTATCTTCAGCTGTGAAAAGTCCACCCCTCCCATCAACTGCCCGACCGGAGGCATAATGACATCATTGACAAGGGATTTGACAATGGCACCGAAATATGTGGCCAGAATCAGACCAACAGCCATGTCCATAACGTTTCCTTTCGAGATAAACTTTTTGAATTCTTTCATAATTACAGGTATTTAGGTTTGATATAAGGAATAAAAATAATTAAAGTTTTTTTTCGGTATGGAAATATCTCCTGCGTACCTATCACGGGGGGATAGGGCCTGCCTTATCCCCGGCATATTCCTTAATTTCGTCCCTGCTTTAAATCAACAATAAAATCCGGCCAAATGAAAACAAAAGCCCTTCTTTATGTCCTTCTCATTTTTATCTCTTTTGCCGTCCGGGCTCAGTTTCCGGAGGGTGGCAACAAGCTTCTTACCGCTTTGGGCCGAAGCAGCGAAGACTCCGTGGTGGCTGCACTGAATGCCCTCGCAGAGGCCGACCCGAAAGCGGCCGGTTTGACCCTGGAGACGGAGGGCGGGAAACTCCTTGCTTTCACACTTTTCAATGTAAAAAGCAAAGAGCACGAGCGCTATGCCGGGGTGTGGCCCTTTGGCCTGGATAGCAATACCAACAAAGAGATTCTTTCTTTTGCTTTTGGTGCTCCGGAGAAAGTTGATGAAAAAGAAGAGTTCTACGAATATGAGCTGCCGGGTGTCAATATGCAGTTTCGTTTTAAGCAGGATCAATTGACAGAGGCACGCTTTGCCTGGTCGGCCTCTTATCGCGAGGCCGGAAAACCCGTTCAGCTTCGCGAAATACAAGACTATATTAACCGGAAATTCCGGAAACGCATATATGCCAATGGCGACTGTGTGGAAGGCGACTGCAAGGACGGACACGGAAGCATGGTCTGGCGCAATCAATTAAAATATGAGGGGGATTTCAAACATAAATTTGCCCACGGCCGGGGTCGCATCGATTATCCCAAAGGCGGATATTATGAAGGAGCATTCAAGTGGGGCTATCCGCATGGCCAAGGGGTGGAAGTCAATGCCTCGGGCCAAAAATGGGAAGGGCATTTCAGCTATGGCGAAAGAGATGGCGAGGGAACTCTCACTTTGCCCGATGGAACGATCATGAAAGGGGCCTACAGCAATAAAAAGATGAACGGAGAATGGCAAATTACCTATCCCTCCGGTCAGCAAGTCAGCGTAATGTACATGGACGGAAAACTGATCAAAGAGTAAGCCGGGGCAGGCACGCTACTCAAAATATCTTGACTGCAGAAACTGCCATGCGGCAAGAGATGCCAAACGGGCCGTGCGATTGTCGATATCAAAACGGGGGTTGAGTTCATAAATGCCGAGTGAAATCACTTTTTCATTCAAGCCGGCCACACGCATCATGGCGAAAATCTCGGAAGCACTAAAGCCAAAGGCTGCCGGAGCGGATACTCCGGGAGCAAATGCCTCCTGCACACTGTCAAGATCGAAACTCAGAACAACATAATCCGCCCGCGCTGACAAATCCCTCAGAGACGCAGCGAAGGCTTTCACTTTGTCAAGCGCTTCAAGGCTGTTCATCGTGACGATGCCCACCCCCTCCTTTAGTGCAAAGTCCCAGAGCTCCGCTCCGTTGCAATGCTCGCCAATGCCGAATTCCAGCAGATTCTGAGCTTTTATAAGACCTTCGTCAATGGCCATGTAAAAAGGCGATCCGCTGAGAATAAGAGGATTCGGTTTGCGCAGGTCAAAATGCGGGTCTATATTGAGACAAGCCAATGAAGCAGAAGGAAAGCGCTCGCGAATTCCCAGCAATTGGGCATAGGCATAGTCATGGCCTCCGCCCACCACAATGCTGGTATCATGAAAACGATGTATCGCGGCAAGAGCCGCAGCGGCTTTCCTGTGGCTTTCGTCTATGCGGTCGGCAAGTTCGACATTTCCGTGATCTTCGAGGAGCCCCTTCAGCGCATATCGTCCTTTCCATCTTTCCCAGGCTTTTCTGAAAGCGGAAGGCCCTTCGGCTGCGCCTATCCGTCCGCGATTGTTTCCAACCGCACGGTCGTCTGCCATGCCAAGCAATGCCACCCGTTTATTCATCCGCTCGATTTTTGTGTAAAAGTAAAGAGGCTCTGCTTCTTAATGAAGACTTGCCGCGCCCGTATCATTCCGAAACCTCAGCGCTGCAGTTCCCGTTGCAGCCAGCGCAGCATAAATTTGCGATAGCTCCTTTTCAGATCGTTGTAAAGTTCGTTGAAACGCAACATCCGGTCGCTCAGCAATTGATGAACCTTCGCATGGAAGGCATCGTCTTTGTCTTCTCCCTTCTTTGCATGTGCGGCCATTTCTTTTTCGTGCTCCCGGATATCGTGTATCAGCTCGTCAATCACCTCTTTCTCGCGAATGAATTGATTTTGAAAGTGCTCTACGCGGGCAAGCATTTCCCTGTCGTCCAGCAGGCCGACAATATCGCCCAGCTCTTTTTCAAAAATCTCAATTTCGTCCCTGACAAACTCAAGTTCTTCCATCCATAATTTGTGGTCGTTGTGCAAGTGTTCCAGTGCTAAAACTCGTACATCCATGGCGATTAAATTTTGGAGTAAACATAAAATACTTTTCGGCTAGCAACTATGATTAAAGTCAATTTGAGGGTACGATGGAGCCGGGCAAAAGGAATGCCCCTGCCGATACCTGTTTCCCAAAGAGGCGGAATTTGACTTTTTGACTTATCTTAGCTAACGATCGTTCGTATCTTGATAAATCATGAAAAACGCCCTTCTGAAGAAAGCAACGCCCCGAAAGGCACAGATAAAGGAAAAAGCCGGACAACTTTTCGGTGAACGCGGCTATTCGGCCGGCTCGATGAGGCAGCTTGCGCGAATCGTGGGAATTGAGCCTGCCAGCCTGTACAACCATTACGCTTCGAAAGAAGCCATACTCAGCGAAATCTGTGAAGACATGGCAGCGCAGTTTTTGCAATCGATAGCACCCCTGGCTGCTGCCGATATGCGCCCCGACCTGCAATTGCAAAAAATGATGCGCATTCATCTGAATGTGGTATTGCAAAACCGCTATGCGGCTACGGTCTTTTTTCACGAATGGAGATACCTGGATGAGCCCTATCTGAGCAATTTCAAGGAAGCGCGCAAACGCTACCGGGATATTTTCGCTAAGGTGCTTTCAAGGGGGGCTTCCGAGGGCTATTTCACTATTGACGATCTGAAGATTACCCTTTCGGTTCTTTTTTCGTCCATGAACTGGGCCTTCGAACAATCGGGCGATCCGCAGGAGGATGCCGAAGAGGTAGCCGACAAGATTTACAGGATCATCAGCAGAGGTATATTAACAGACAGAAACACATAATTAAATCAAAAGCCTATGTATGGAGGTGGATACATTCCCGGACAGGAAAACGAAAAGCCGGATCAGTTTCAGGAAGATCCGGTGAAGCTCAAAGAGTTTGAAGACCGCATTGCCCGGGGCGAAAAGATAGAACCCCATGACTGGATGCCCCGGGGGTACCGGAAGCAACTTATCCGGATGATCGAACAACATGCCCACAGCGAAATCATCGGGGCGTTGCCCGAAGGTACCTGGATTACCCGGGCTCCGGGATTCAGAAGAAAAATGGCGCTCATTGCCAAAGTACAGGATGAAGTGGGGCACGGGCAGCTGCTCTACAATGCAGCCGAAACGCTCGGTAAAAGCAGGGAGGAAATGATGGCCGACCTGCTGAGCGGCAAATCAAAATACTCCAATGTATTTAACTATCCGGCCAAAACATGGGCCGATGTAGCCGTTATCGGATTTCTGATTGATGCGGCCGCCATTGTGAATCAGGTAGCCAACTCCAAGGGCTCATACGGGCCCTACTGCCGTGCCCTGGAGCGCATATGCTACGAAGAGTCCTTTCATCTCAAGCAGGGGCACGATGCCTTTGTGGCTTTGGCCACCGGAACAAAAAAACAACGGGCCATGCTTCAGGATGCCGTCAACCGCTGGTACCGGCCCATCATTCACTTCTTCGGCCCGCCCGATGTGGCCTCGGTACATACGGAAAAACTGATGCGCTGGAAAGTAAAGATGATGAGCAACGATGCCATGCGAAACCAGTATCTGAGCTCCTACGTGCCGAAAGTAAGGGAACTGGGCATTGACTTTCCCGATCCGAATCTGCGTAAAAATGCAGACGGAACTTGGAGTTTTTCAGACCCCGACTGGGACGAATTCAAACGGGTGATCAAGGGAGACGGCCCCTGCAACAAAGAACGCCTGGCCGTAAGGAAATGGGTGGAGACCGAACACCGCTGGATACGTGAGGCACTCTTTAATCCCAATGCAAAATATACTTTACCTCTTTCGTAATTTTATTTTATGGAAAAATCATTAGACCCCCGAATAGCCCGCCTGAACATACAACGCAATGAGGAAGGTGCTTCTCCGATCGGCAAACACGAATACGGGGAAAGCTTTGAGGTCTTTGTCCAATCCAGGCGCGGAAAGCAACACGTTCATGCCGGGACGGTGCACGCAAGCGACCCCGGTATGGCACTGATCTTTGCCAAAGAACAATTTGGCCGCAGGCAGCATTGTGTAAATATGTGGGTGGTTGCCACCTCGGAAATCTTTGCCTTTCAATATGCCGACTCGGACATGTTTGAGACGGTGCCCGAAAAACTCCATCGCGAGCCGGGAGGCTACAAGGTGCGCGATAAGATTGAAGCCTACAGAAAAAAAATATCACAGCAAAAAGCAGATAAATCATGAACAAAGAGGCCGCACAAGAATTGATGCTGAAAATGGCAGACGATGCCCTCATCTACGGACACCGCCTGAGCGAATGGACGGGAATCGGGCCCATTCTGGAAGAAGACATTGCATTCAGTTCCATTTCGCAGGACAAAGTAGGCCATGCCTGGCAACTCTATCAGCTCCTCGAAGAAGACTTCGGCATGCCCGGACCGGATCAACTGGGTTTTGGAAGAAAAGAGAATGAATACAAATGCTGCCGGCTGAATGAGCTTTACACCCGCGATTATGCTTTCGCACTCATTCGCCATTTCCTGATGGACCATGCCGAATTTATTCGATACAGCCTGCTGCGGGCCTCGTCTTATGAAGCCCTGGCACAACTGGCCAAAAAAGTGCGGGGAGAAATAAAATACCATGTGCTGCATGCCGATACCTGGGTGAAAAAACTGGGAGCAGCCACGGAAGAAAGCCATAGCAGAATGCAGGCGGCACTCAATGAAGCATTTCCCTATGCCCTCGGCATCTTTGAGCCCGGCCCCCTCGAGCAGGAGCTTATTGATACGGGCATCTTCATCGGAGAAGAGCGGCTTCAATCCGAATGGCTGGACGAGATAAGGCCCATCATTGAAGAAAGCGGCCTGCAATTGCCCGCAACTACGGATGCCGCGATGGGCGGACGGAGCGGAAACCACAGCAGCGACCTGGCCGATTTGCTCGAAGAAATGAGCGAAGTATTGCGTTCGGACCCGGGAGCCAACTGGTAAAGCAATCATGAATATGACCCCGGAAAACATCGAAAAGATAAAAGAAATCTGGCAGGCCCTTAAGGAAGTTGAAGACCCTGAAATTCCCGTCATATCCATCGTGGACATGGGAATTGTTACCGATATAACGATAGACGAAAACGGGGATGTAAAGGTGGAAATGACCCCGACTTTTACCGGCTGCCCGGCCATCGAAGTGATGCGGAAGGGCATCGAAAAAAAACTTTCGGAGCTGGGAGTGGAGCGCTACCGGGTAGAGCTGAACTATAAAACGACCTGGACGAGCAACCGCATCAGCGAAGAAGGACGTGAGAAACTGGAAAAATTCGGGCTGGGAAGGCCCGAATCACATGAGGGAGAACCCCGCATGGAAGACATCGCCAATGCCCGCTGCCCCCACTGTGGCAGCGAAAATACAGAGCTCAAGTCCGTTTTCGGTTCTACGCTCTGCCGTTCCATCCATGTCTGTCATGATTGCAGGCAATCTTTCGAGCGGTTTAAGCCCGTCTGATAAAATGGTGCTTTTCATTAATTTTGCACTATGGAAACCAGGATTGTAACACGCCATCCCGATCCGGGCAAAGAAGGCGCCAACATCAGCAAGGCCATTTACGACCAGCTGAAAGAAAGTATTTTGGCTGTGCTTCAGAATGTGGAATCCCTGCCCGAACAGGAGCTTCCGCAAAAAGTGGCTGAATATCTGGAAGAAGAAATATCGGGCGACCTCAACTGGTATACCGAAACGGTCAAGCTGGATTTGCTGGCCCGCGAGCTCATCGAATACGAGCCCGGAAAACCCACCCATTTGCGTGAGAAGACTTTTTTTTGATTTTATTCCGGGGCAAATTCTTTTCTTTTTTATTCGAATGACCATACTGCAGGATCTTTTGCAGGCCTTTGCCATGCCACAGCAGCATCCCCGGCTTTGAAACGAAGTAAGAATTTTAATAAAAAGAATATCCACCGGAGCCAGTCATTTTATCTCCAGCGTATCGCTGCCCAGCTTTTCGTGATAGATGCACTCATTTTCTTTATCAAAGCAAACAAAAAAGACCTCTTTTATCCGGCTTCCCTTCTGCAGATATTCCGTAACAGCACGGATGGCTATATCGGCAGCCCGTTCCTTCGGGAATCCGTAGATACCCGTGCTGATATCGGGAAAAGCAATCTGTCGCACACCCAGTTCTTCGGCAAGCCTCAGACTGTTTTTATATGCATTAGCCAAAATCTGATCTTCCCCTTTCTTTCCCCCACTCCAGACAGGGCCTACCGTATGTATGACATATTTTGCCGGAAGTTTCCCACCCGTTGTGTACATGGCCTCTCCCGGAGGCAAGGGCCCATGCTCTTCGGTCCACTTTATACATTCTGTGAGGATTTGCGGTCCCCCGGCCCTGTGAATGGCACCGTCAACACCGCCTCCTCCGCGCAGCGAGGAGTTCGCTGCATTGACAATGGCCTCTGCCGGCAACCGGGTAATATCACCCTGTATCAGACGAATTGTTGCCATATGCCTGCATCGGTTTGGCTATGCAGAGTTTGGGATTTTGAAACGATTAATATTCAATTAACCACAAATTTTTATTTGAAAAATTTAATATTAGCATGTTACCCAAACTACGCAGAGCCTTTATTATACTGCGTATATTATCTGTCATAATGATATTTACAACTATAGATTAATATTTCCCGGTCAAAAACTTGGTACACAAGCCTGTGTTCCCTGTCAATTCTACGTGACCAAAAACCAGCCAAGTCATATTTCAATGGCTCCGGATTTCCAATTCCTTGATATGGAGTTCGTTGAATGTCTTTTATCAATTGGTTAATCCTTTTCAACATCTTTTTGTCTTCTCTTTGCCAAGAAAGATAGTCTTCCCATGAATTCCTTGAAAATGTGATCTTTATCATTCTTCGATTAAGTCATGCGTTACTGTTTCCCCTTTTTTCATTTGCTGAATTGATTCGTAAAGTCTGTCAGCATTTGCTCTAGAACTCAATAAATGTACGGTTTCCATAATTGAATTGTATTCTTCCAACGAAATCATAACAGCTCCTTTCCCCGATTTTCTTTTTATCACTAACGTTTCATGATTATTTTCAACGTCATCAAGGAATTTTTTTAATGCAGTCCTAAATTCTGTGAAATTTGCAGCAATCATTATTTTTTTATTTTAAGTTATTAATCATGTACTAAATTAAGTACTTTATTTAACAACTGCAAGTCTTCTTTCGTTTTTTATCTTGGTAGTAACCTTTTCAATATGCAGCATAATTGGTGTTTAAGCAAAAAATCTGGAAGCCGAATGTCCTCCGTAAACAAAGAGAAGGCCGAGTACATTGCTAATAAGAATGTATGAAAGTGCAGCGCCCCACTCTCCGGCACGCATCAGGTTCATACTTTGCATGGTAAAACTGCTGAACGTGGTAAAACTTCCGAAAAGACCTATGAAGAGAAAAACCCGCCACTGCACTCCGATCTCATGGCTCTCGGCCAGGCCCAGTGCAAAACCGATGAGCAGGCTCCCCAGCATATTGACAAACAAGGTCCCGTAGGGATACTCGACAGGCAACAGGCGCTGCACTGCGGCCACACTGTAATACCGGCCTATGGTACCGATGATGCCTCCGGCTACCAGATATAGCAAACTGTTCATTTTATTCTTCTTGAATCTCCGTACTTAATATCAAATCGCCTTTATAAATTTCATTGACCAGGCCCATTCCTTCCACCACTTTCGCAAAAATGGTATAGTTCGGATCGAGATGCGGCCGGGGAAGGTGCGTAATAAACCACTGTCCGGTTTCCGTGTCGCGACCGTCACTTGCAAAACCAACCCTGCCCGCTGTGTCAAAATGGAGAAATCCGGTTTCGGTACGAATGGGGGCCAGGTCGTCATTGTATCCGTCTCCAAACTGGCTTCCGCCCTGAATTACATGCGGATAAACCACACGATGCACCACACTGCTGTCATAGTACCCGCTTCGGCACAAATCCCAAAAACGCCAAACCGACATGGGGGCCGCTTCGGTAAAGATCTGCATTTTAATGTCTCCTTTGCTGCAGTGGAAAGTGATGTAAAAAGTATCGGGCAGGTCTGCAATTTCCTTCCAATTCGCTTTGGCAGGCGGAGCGAGGTAATACTCCTGCCCTTCCGGAGAAATTCCTTTAATGGCTTTGATGGCACGCATGAATGCATACTCGACCCTTGGCTTCAGCGCTTGCTGCAAGCGTTCTTCCAGCCAGTCGCTTTCATCCATCCACTCGTATGCGCGTATATTGGTATCCGCCAGAAGCTCAGCACCGTAAACCATCAGCGGATCGCGCCCCGATCGAATCATAAAAACGCTGTAGCCCGCCACATGCTGCCTGACACTGTCCGGTACCGGATGGCTTTTATAGTAACTGCGCATGCCATCGACTATACGATATGCGACCACGGGCTCTTTGTCCATGTAGGCCGCTCTGAGCAACTGCGGAGCATAACGGTCGGCATATTTTGTAAGCAAAGCATAAAGATCGGCCCGGGCCTGGGGGTTTTTAAATTCACGGGCAGCCGCCAATAAAGTACGACAAGATGAGACGGAAGCATTTTCCGATTGCAGCCAGCCTTTAAACAGGAAGACCAGCAAATGCTCGTTTTGCTCTTTTTCCAGTCCTTCACGGAAAAAGGGGCGGTCGCCGGAGTCGGCCGTTACAGCCAGCCAGTTCATGATATTCAGCCGGATATGAAGGCTGCTGTCGGCCATATAATGACGGGCAATGTCTTTGAGAAACAAACCCGAAGGGGTAAAGCAGAGCTGCTCGATGCAGCGATAGCGAAGCAGTTCATTGTCTGCTTCCCTGAGAAGGGTCTGCAGAAATTCGGCTTTGCGCTTCAGCGGAAGGGCCTGTAAGGAAGTAAGGAGGTAGCTCTTTGTCACCGGATCGTCACACTCATTGATCAGGGCTTTTATCTCCATTTCATAGGGTATCACCGTGCGGTAATCGGCTGTGCGGGTATCGCCCAGGAAAAAAGAGATGACGCGCTTTGTCTTTGGCGATTTGCTCTTTGCAAAGAGCTTGATACTGCGCGATACGGCATTGGATGAGAACACCCCGAGGCGGTACATTCCGTAGGCCCATCCCCTGATTTCTTCTTCGGTATTCAGCTCTGCGGCAGTCAGATACTTTAAATGCCTGACATCTCCGCACTTTCCAAATGCTTCGAGCATGGCGGCCCTGACTTTCGGATGGGTTTCCCGCTCGATTCCTTCCTGCAGCGCTGGGATGCTTTCTTTGCGGGCAAACTGCCCCAGCGAATAAGCGGCTCCCTGCCGCACCGTCCACGAGCTGTCGCTCAGGAGCGACTCCAATTTTTTTCTGATTTCGGGTGCATACATGGTATGAAAAAGAAAGGCGGCCCTTGCGCGGTACCTCTCGTTTTCATGATTCAGAAAAGCAGCCAGCGCCAGGGTATCGCGTGTGAGTGCCGCATCATAAACAGCGCGAAGGGTTTCGTCCTGCTTAAAAATATTGCCGGGCTTGTCGTTGTTGCTGCAGCCCCAGAGCGAAGAGATCAGTATGATGATCCAAAATATCTTCCTCATATCACCGGCAATTTAAAGTATTTATTGAGCAAATACCTAAAGCCGGGCAAGCAAAGATGCGCATCCCGAATACATACCTGCCCGCTCCGCTTTTCCGTGGCCGGCTCTTTCCTTGCACCGGTTTAGAAAATTCCCACCGGGAGATCAAACATCATCAGAATCATCTGAATGAGCAGGCCCAGGAGGAAGAGTCCGCCAAAGGTCCGGTTTTGAAGAAAAGCATAAGACGAAAACCAGAGCGGCCACACATCTTCAGGATAGTCTGCCGGTCGTTCTTTGGGCTTGTCCTTAGCAAAGAGGGGCAAGATATTTTTGAAAAAACCGGGCAAAGCAAAGAGCGTGATGAGCATCGGCCAGCCGAAGAAACCTTTGATGACCAGGGCTACAACCAGTATAAACTGCAATGCAATCATCCCGATGACGGCAAAGCGTGCGGCTTTTTCGCCCAGCAAGACCGGCATGGTACGCACGCCCTTCGGTTTATCCCAGGGAATTTTGTCAATGTGTTTGCCGAAAAGCACGGCTGTCGGGCCGAGGGCATAAGGCAATGAAGCGATGGCCACATCCCAGCTCCACTGGCCCGTGATGGCAAGATAGCCGCCCCCGATCATCAGCGGGCCCCAGACCAATATCACCGTGGGCTCGCCAAGCCCCAGCCATTTCAACGGCCAGTTGTAGGCAAAGAGGAGTACAAATCCGGCAAGGAAAAAAGGAAGCACCGACCAACCCGCCTGCCAGGTGAGGTAGATGCCGGCCGCCACGGCTAAAATACCGGTAAACAAGGCCATTTTTGCAGATTGCTGCTGCGTGATCAGGCCGTCTTCCACAGGCTGCGTGCCGTAGAGGGTGCGAAAGGCATTGCCCTTGTCCACCCCTTTTCGATGATCGCTCAGATCATTTAATATATTGTTGGTGGCATGGGCCATGGCCAGGCCAAAACAGAGAATAAGAAAGCGGGGCCAGTCGAACATGCCGTCAAAGGCCGCAAATATCCCGGCAATGATGGCAGAAAAAAGTGTCATCAGAATAACGGCCGCACGGGTCGATATGAGCCAGCGCGAAAAAGTGTCGAGGGCGTCCCATTCGCTTTTCGACTTGACCCGGGGTATCCCGATCATGGCTTGTTTCCACATGTCCCAATTCGGATGCAATAAGCTGTACTTTTTCATATCCCGATTTTTTTCTCCTGCGAATTTACTTCTATTATTTCAATGCCGGTCTTTGATTCCGGGGATTTTAATGCTACGACTGACCTTTGTACAAAACTTGAAATTCTGCCTTATCTTTGTCTCGAAATTTGTTCTTTCATTTTTTACCCAAACACACCGGGGTGTCCGCAAACAGCGGGCTGAGATGATACCCGTAGAACCTGACGCAGTTCATACTGCCGTAGGAAAGTGTGACCCACACCCTTCTGCGCTTTCTTTCTCTCTCCGGAGTGTTTGCGGATTTCGATCATCTGTAAAAACCGGAATTATGAAAAAGGCGCTTTTTCTTTTTGTCTTTCTTTTGCCTGCCTCGATGGCTCTTCGGGCTCAGTCCGTAAGCGGGTATGTATTCAGCCGCAGCGAAAACAAGCCGCTGCCCGGAGCGGAAATACTTGTGAGCGAAACGAACGCGGGAAGCAGTTCTGACCGTGAAGGATTTTTTGAAATAAAACTGAAGCCCGGTGATTATGCACTTCGTGTGAGCTATACGGGCTATCGCACGGAAACGCGAAAAATTCACTTGGAAGCCGATGAGCGGCTCTCGCTTCGTTTTTACCTCGAAGCGGAGCATCAGCTTTTAGAGTCGGTGACGGTGGAAGCCGTTAGAGCGGGCGATGACGCTCCGATCGCACAGCGTACCCTTGACAAAAAAGAAATCGAAAAAGTTTTCCGTGGCGAGGATGCTCAATTTTTGCTGCAGGAGCTGAGTCCTTCGATTGTTTCTCATTCCGAGGCCGGCACGGCTTTCTCAAATTACGGGGGCATGCGCCTGCGGGGCATTGACCAGACCCGAATCAATATCACCCTCAACGGAGCACCGCTTAATGACATGCTCGATCAGGGTGTTTTTTTCTCCAATTTCAGCGACTTTGCAAACAGCATACAATCCGTACAAATCCAGCGCGGGGTGGGATTCAGCTCCAACGGGACCGCTTCGTATGCCGGTTCCGTCAATTTCGAGTCGGAGAATATTTTTAGCGACAGTGCCCGGGCCGAAGTACAGCTCAATGCGGCTTCCTTCGGCACCCTCCGCGGCAGTGCCGAGCTGTTCAGCGGTACCGTGAGTGATAAATTTGCCTTCTACGGCCGAATGAGCAGCTTCCAAACGGATGGCTATCGCTATCACAGCGGCAGCGAGTCCTGGTCCATGTTTTTCAGTGCCGGATACCGGGGCGAAAAAGACCTGCTCAAAGTGACGGCATTCAACGGGCGCACCCGAAATGAACTGGCCTATTTTCCCGTTCCGCTTCCTTTGATACAGAACGATCCGCGCAGCAATATCAACTTTGAGCAGGACCGCGATCAGTTCGGGCAGAACTTCCTTCAGATACAATACAGCCGCTCGGTATCGAGCCGTACAAGTTATCAAGGCTCCCTTTATTACGGTGGAGCGGGGGGTGATTTCCCGTTTGGATATGGCGACAGCCTGGGACAATTTGCCGGCCAGATCAACTATCCGCTGCAAAACAGGCATTACGGATTTTTCGGCACGCTCCACCACGAGAAAGAAAGAGTCAGGATCAAAGGCGGAGTGCATGCCTATCTTTTTAAACGCAGAAACTGGGAAACCCTTCTGCCCGACAACGTAAATACGATCTATGATGACCGTTCGCAGAAAAGCGAGATAAGCGCCTTTGTCAACGCCCGGTACGTTTTAAATAAACGCTTTTCGCTTTTTGGCGATGTTCAGCTGCGCCAAAGCACAATGAAATTTGAAGCAGACCCGCGTTATCTCCCGTCTTCCGTAATCATTCCACGCTATCAATATCTCTTTGTCAACCCCAAGGCAGGACTGAATTATAAGCTCGGAAAAGGCAGCCTTGCCTATTTTTCCTTTGGAAGGACAGGGAGAGAACCCACAAAATTTGACATTTTCGGAGGAAGCACCCGGCTCGACAGCAGCAACCTGGCAGCAGTACAAAATCAGAATTTGATCCTGCCCGAATATGTGAACGACTTCGAAACGGGCATCCGCTTTCGCAGGGAAAGATTCAGGTTGAATGTCAATTTTTTCCTGATGGATTTCCGGAATAAAATTGAGCCCATTGGCGAACGCCTGATCTGGGTGCAGCTCAGAAAGAATGTGCCGCGCAGCTTTCGAAGAGGAGTAGAGCTGGAGGGGCGCTGGGAAAGCCGCAGCGGATTTTATGCCGATGGATTCATCACCCTCATGGATGCCCGGATAAAAAGCTACGATCCGGACAATGACGATCTCGACCTGGTATATGAAAATGTGAGACCCGCACTGACGCCCCCCTTCCTTCTGCAATTGCGCAGCG
>Ga0256839_1003060_pt1 | contig 17712 bp, 14 predicted proteins | sample 354166metaG_FD_185968 | JGI IMG/M metagenome (GOLD analysis project Ga0256839, IMG submission 185968) | Hydrothermal vent microbial communities from Mid Atlantic Ridge, Atlantic Ocean - 354-166 | ecosystem: Environmental > Aquatic > Marine > Hydrothermal vents | place: Atlantic Ocean: Mid... | reverse complement strand
TAGGCTTCAATCTGCCGGAAGCCGGTAGTGCGAGCTTGACGATCATGGATGCCTCGGGCAAAGTGATCCGTTTGATGAAGGTAGAAGGCACGAAGGGTTACAATGAAGTTCGCGTGAGCAAACTGAATGCCACCGGCGTGCTGTACTACAAGTTGGAAACCGCTACGGAAACGGCCACTCGCAAGATGGTCATCATGGAATAAGAACCTTTAAGGCGTGGAGCATCTTGCTTAGCAAGGTGCTCCTGCTTTTTTCTCATTCCATTAAGATAAATCGGTTTTTGGGATGGCCTCTCTTCGATTTTTTCGGAGGGGGGCTTTTTTTATGTACTCATTTTCCCAACCCACTTCGCTTCGGGTATATCCGTGATTTTCATAGATTGAGCTGCGGAAGATGTAGTGTGAGATGGGACTCTAAGTATTCACATTTAAAAATGTGCCAAGCCTATTTGGATTTCGGCCTTCGAAGTGGTTTGATGTGTGTAATCGTAAAGGATTGAGGCGTTGTAAATTTATTTGCTTTTTCTGCCAAAGTCGGCCGGGATTTCGCCCCAGCGCGAGGTATCCCATTTTAGAAGTGGGTTTTTCCATTTGTTTTTGCTTAGCCAATCTTCTGCTCTTTGGATGACCTTAAAGACTTGCTCGGTTTCAGGAGTAGATGCTAAGGTCGTTTTGCAGCGACCTTTTTTGACCCAGTTTAAAGCCAGTGCGGAATCTGTGTAAATGGGAATGTGCTCATTGTCAGTCTTTTGGGCAAGGGCCAAGGCATGTACGATAGCGAGGAATTCTCCGATGTTGTTGGTACCCAGAGGGAATTCTTTGTGGAAAAGTTCTGTATGGTCTGCCAGATGTACAGCCCTGTATTCCATGGGGCCGGGATTTCCACTACAGGCAGCATCTACAGCCCAGCTATTGGGAAGAACTTCCTTTTCTCTGAGCAAACTTTGCTCTTTGGGGTCAATTTTCGGCTTTTCCAGCTTGTTTTTCACTGTGATTTGAGAGGAATCTTCTCCTGCTTCAAAGGCCTTTTGTGCTGCTTCGCGAGACAGAAAAGATTTGAAGGATGCGTGAGGATAGCCCTTGACCTGGGCTTGGCAATCCTGCCAGTTTTCATAAATCCCGGGTTGTATGCCGCGCCAGACGACGTAGTATTTTTTTTTCTTTTTGGTCATTGAGCAAAAATAGAACATTTGCCGAAAGGCAGAAACAAAGTCATGACGGCTTAGCTTTTTTCTTTTTTGAGGGCTTCCAGGGTATCGAGGGTGGACGCTACGGTTGCCCAAGGAGGGGCAATGAGAAAGCCTATGCCGGTTAAGAGTAGCAGCATAAAGAGAATACCGTTTCCCAAAGCTAGGCCCTTGTGTCTTTGAACAAAACGGATGCTATCTCTGTAGCCGAATTGTCTTTCGAGCGTGTAGTCCATATTGCCAAATCCTGCGAAATAAGATTGCACCAGAAAAATGCCTATGGAAGTAAAAGGTGAAAGTGCCGGAATCAGACCTATGAGCAAGAGGATGAAAGTGAGCAGGAGTTCTCGGACTATGTTGCGTAGAGCTATGCGCAAGCCACGGATGAGGTCGCGAAGTAGGTGTGTAGCATGCCAAGTAGGAGATGTTTTTCCACCGGTGAGATGGCGTTCTACTTTTTCAGAAAGCGGGCTCATAAAGGGGCCTGCTAAAATCATGACAAGGTTTTTATAGAGGATGAAACCCAGAGCAGCGAGGAGCAAGCCACTAAATACGGCGGCAATTTTGGCGACTGTGGCAGCACCCCAGGTCCAGGGATAATGGGCAATGAGCCAGGAAGCTGTCGAGCCGGCTACACTCCAGGCGCTCCAGGCTATGATGCCACCCAGAAGGAGGCTGATGAGGGCGGGAATGAAAAAGAAAGGCCACAAGCGCAATTTGTTGACGATGTGCCAGGCCCGGGCATAGTTGCGTATGGCTTGAAGAATCTCTATCAGCATTTTTTTCTATTTGATGATTTTAAAAGGGTTTGGACATGGCGTTGAATTGGCTGCCAAATGCCTGGTGAGCTAACTGGGCCTATTCTCTAAGCTGTCTGCTTGTTGAATATATTCATGGCTAAGAGGTTTGGGAAGCATCTGCCTGCCAAACTTCCTATCTTCCGCTTGTTTGCGAGTGGTAAATACCTCAAACCATTTTGGTTTGGGATGGTTTTAAGGTCATCTGTTTTGGGTTTTTGAATGAAAAAATTGGACGAATAGTTGCCTTTTTTCGATTTGTACGCTCAAGACGAAAGGCTTGGGCACATGTACCCGGAGCGAAAGCTTTGGGAAGGGGCTTTACGTCTTCCCTTATGTCCTACTTATCGGTTGTTTACAGGTATTGAGGGCTGCTTTTTAAGGTTTGGTATATTGTAGGAAAGGGTTATCTTTGTCAGGCTTTGTACAAAGAGAAGTGTCAGTTTGTTTTTTTTAAGGTGATGAAGTACAGGGCCTGTGAGCTTAACACTCGAATGGGTGGAAAGTGGTAGGGGGCTGATAGTTTTGGAGTTCTTGTTTTTAGTTAGGTGTTGAAGCTTTTGCCCCCGGGTAGAGGAATGTGTTCAAAAAGAGGATTTATGATCATCAGGATTCATAAGGAAGGTAGGCGAATTATTTTTTTCACGGCTTTGGCTGCTGTATTATTGAGTTTACTGGCAGATGTGTTTTTCCCGGGCTTGTTGTCGGGTATTGTTACGGTTTTTACCGTCTTGTTTTTGGCCGTGGTGATGTTTTTTAGGAATCCGAGGAGGGAGCTGATGGTGCCGGATGACCGTTGCATTTATGCACCTGCAGATGGCAAAATTGTAGCTATAGAAGAAGTGGATGAGAAGGAATATTTTGGCGAGCGCCGGTTGTTGGTGTCTATTTTCATGTCACCGGCGAATGTACATGTCAACAGAAATCCGGTTAGTGGCCGGGTGAATTACTTCAAATACCATCCGGGGAAGTATCTGGTAGCCTGGCACCCGAAGTCCTCGGAGGAGAATGAGCGAACGACCATTGTCATAGATACGGGGGAGGTAGAGATTTTGTGTCGCCAGATAGCCGGAGCTATGGCAAAGCGCATAGTGAATTATTTAAGTCCCGGAGAAGAAGTGATACAGGGCCAAGATATGGGTTTTATCAAATTTGGTTCCCGCGTAGATTTGATTTTGCCTTTAGATGTCAAACTGGAGGTGGATTTAGGGCAGAAAGTAAAAGGAAACAGAACGATTATTGCTCGTTTGTAAAAAGGAGGAGGCTTAAGCCTCCTCCTTTTTTGTTGCTTCCGGTTTCATTTGGGGAAAGAAAAGAACTTCTTGAATGGAATGTTGATTGGTGAGTAACATGGCGAGGCGATCTATACCGATGCCCAAGCCTGAGGTGGGAGGCATGCCGTACTCCAAGGCGCGCAGGAAGTCTTCATCCAGAGCCATAGCTTCTTCATCGCCGCGGTTGGCCAGCTTGAGTTGTTCTTCAAAGCGCTGGCGTTGGTCGATGGGGTCATTTAGTTCGGTATAAGCGTTGGCAATTTCCTTTCCATTGACGAAGAGCTCAAAGCGCTCTACCAGACCGTCTTTGCTGCGGTGTTTTTTAGCCAGCGGTGTCATTTCAATGGGGTAGTCGGTGATGAAGGTGGGCTGAATGAGGTGCTGCTCCACCTTTTCGCCAAAAATCTCATCGATGAGTTTTCCTTTACCCATGGAGGGGTCTGTTTCGATATGCAGCTTTTTGCAGGTTTGACGCAGGGCTTCTTCATCCATTTGACTGATGTCTATGCCCGTATATTTTTCTATGGCTTCGTACATGGAGAGTTTTTCGTAAGGCCCGGCAAATTGGATGCGTTGATCTCCGACTTGGACTTCGGTGTTTCCGGTAACTTCTTTGCTCACTCGTTCCAGGCATTCTTCTACCATACCCATCATCCAGTTGTAGTCTTTGTAAGCGACGTAAATTTCCATGGAAGTAAATTCCGGATTGTGGGTGCGGTCCATGCCCTCGTTGCGAAACATTTTGCCAAATTCGTAAACCCCTTCAAAGCCCCCTACGATGAGGCGTTTGAGATAGAGTTCGTTGGCGATACGCAAATAAAGGGGTATGTCTAAGGTGTTGTGATGGGTCTTAAAGGGGCGTGCTGCTGCACCGCCGTGTATGGGTTGCAGGATGGGGGTTTCGACTTCAAGCCATCCGTGTTCGTCAAAATAGCGCCGCATGGACTGGATGAGTTTGCTGCGCTTTTTGAAAATTTCACGCACCTCGGGATTGACGATGAGGTCCACGTAGCGCTGCCTGAAGCGAAGCTCAGGATCGGTAAAGGCGTCATAGACTTTGCCTTCTTCGTCTCGTTTGACAACGGGCAGGGGGCGCAGGGACTTGCTCAGGAGTTTGAACTCGGACACGCGGATGCTGGTTTCGCCGGTTTTGGTTTTAAAGGCCCTTCCTTTGACCCCAATGATGTCGCCCAGGTCCAGCAGTTTTTTGAAGAGGACATTGTAGAGGATTTTGTCTTCACCAGGGCAAATTTCATCGCGATTGATGTAGAGCTGTATGCGTCCGGTTTCGTCTTGTAAAACGGCAAAAGAAGCCTTGCCCATAATGCGGCGAGCCATGATGCGTCCGGCCAGGCTGATTTCTTGGAAGTTGTTTTTATCCGGCTCGTATTGCTCCAGAATTTCCTTGGCATGGACATTAACTTCCCAGCCTTCCGGTGGATAGGGATCTATTCCCAGTTCAATGATTTTTTTCAAGTTTTCTCTACGTACGATTTCCTGCTCGCTCAAGGCCATATCGTTTGTTTTGGTCTTTTAATGGCTGCAAAAATACGGATTTCTACTCGTAACGGAATGCCTGAAGCTATGCCAGCGTTTCTAAGGAAGGCCTGCCTATATGGGATATGTGCTTGAGCTCAAGAGGTTTGTATCCAAGTCGGTTTGATTTTGGGTATAGAGCGAATTATGTTGCATCTTTGCAGAGGTCTTAGGTGCCGGAGAGATGTCGGATAGTGGTTTATCGTAAGGCCTTTTGGGTTGGATGAGCAAAATAAAGATGAAAAGCGTTTTATTCGACATAGGCGGTTTATCTTATGAGGCCCATTTAGGCAAGGGGTATGATTTGTCTATTCCGCTTTTGCGGACAGCAGATCAAGTGAATTGCTTTTATGCTCCTCCCTATCGGGCTGAACCGGTGGTAGCAGGAGATTTTATCGGGAGCACGCAATCCGGCGGGCCTGTGAATTTTTTCAACTTGCATTTGAATCCACATGGAAATGGAACGCATACTGAATGCGTAGGGCATATTGCCCGAGAGGCCTTTGCGATTAACGATTGTTTGAAGACCTTTCATTTTACAGCGGAGTTAGTCAGTCTTTATCCTCGTCAGAGAGAAGATGGCGACAGGGTGGTTGAGTTGGAGCAGTTTATGGCTTTATTTGAAGCAAGGCCCTTGCAAACGGAGGCTTTGATTTTGAGAACGCTGCCCAATGATCCCTCTAAGTTGCACCGTTCTTATTCCGGCACCAACCCGCCTTATGTGTCGGAAGAGGCGATGGACTATCTGGTAGATGCGGGCATTCGCCATTTCCTCCTTGATTTACCCTCTGTGGACCGGGAGGAGGATGGCGGGCTTTTGGCTGCGCACAAGGCTTTTTGGCGGTATCCGGATACCGTGATAGCGGGGCGTTTGGATTGCACCATTACCGAGTTGATTTATGTCGATGATGAGGTGCCGGATGGGTTTTATCTGCTTAATCTGCAAATTATCAGCTTGGATTTGGACGCAAGTCCGAGTAAAGTGATGATTTATCCCTGTCGGCAGGTGTTGGCTTAAAGAGCTTTTGTCAATTTGATTTTAACTGTTATCAGGTCTATGTACAGCAAAGAGCAAGAAAAGTACTACTACGATTTGTCTCGTCAGATTTTAAAGGAGGGTGACTTGTCTGCTTGGTTGAGCCATTTGCCGAAAGGCCCTGAGGTAGAGAGCTTGATGAGGGATTTGGAGGATTTGTTGCGTTATCACGAATGGAGGTATTACGTGAAGGATGATCCTGTGGTTAGCGATTACGAGTATGACGTGTTGATGAAGCGTTTGGAGGCTCTGGAGAAGCGTTATCCCGAATATGCTTCGGCGGATTCTCCTACGCAGCGAGTAGGTTCCGATTTGCTTAGTGAATTTCCAAATAGAGAGCATTTATTTCCGCTTTTGTCGTTGGCCAATTCGTATGATCCTGCTGATTTACGAGAATTTGATGCTCAGGTTAAACGGCTGTTAAATTTGTCATCGGGAGAAAAAATCGCCTATAGTGTAGAGCCTAAATTTGATGGCAGCAGCTTGGGTGTAACCTATGAAGGAGATCGTTTCAGTTGGGCGGCGACACGTGGGGATGGTATAGTGGGAGAAGAGATCACAGCCAATGCGAAGGTGATTCGGAGCATTCCTTTGCGAGCGGCTTTTTCTTCCAAGGGGATTTATCGGGCGGAGGTTCGCGGAGAGGTTTTAATTAGGAAGGACGAATTTGTGAAAGTCAATGCCGAGCGGGAAGAGCAGGGAGAGTCTTTGTTCGCCAACCCCAGAAATGCTGCTGCCGGAAGTTTGAGAATGAAAGACCCGCGAGAAGTTGCGCGTCGTCGTTTGGTCTTGATTGCTTATCGCTTGGGCTATGTGGGCAACGAGCGAGGAGAGGAGGTTCCCCTGCCTTTTGATACGCACTCGGAGGCTGTTGCCTGGTTGACTGAGCTGGGATTTCGCACGCCCCAACAACCCGATGAATTAAAGGTTTGCTTAGGTATAGAGGAGGCCATTGCTCATTGTGAAGATTGGGAAAGAAAGCGAGACGCCTATCCTTTTGAAATTGATGGTATGGTGTTGAAAGTGGATCGCTTTGATTGGCAGCAACGTTGTGGTTATACGGCTCATCACCCGCGCTGGGCTATGGCTTTTAAATTTAAGGCGCGTCAGGCTACAACGCGCCTGGTGGATGTTGTGTTTCAGGTGGGGCGTACCGGGGCGATTACGCCGGTTGGTAAGTTGGAACCGGTGAATTTGGCCGGAGCAACCATTTCTTCGGTGTCTCTGCACAATGAAGATTTTATTCGAGAGCGAGATTTGAAAATAGGAGATAAAGTTTTGTTAGAGCGGGCGGGTGATGTAATTCCGTATATTGTTAAAGCTTTGATTGATTTGCGAGACGGGACAGAGCGGCAGATTGTTTTTCCGGAATACTGCCCTGTCAACGACACGGATGAGCCGGTAAAATTGGTGAGAGAAGAAGGTGAAGCCGTTTGGCGTTGCCCGCATTGTGTTTGCGGTCAGCAAACCCTACGCAAGTTGGTTTTCTTTGCTTCTAAAGACGGCATGGACATAGATGGTATGGGCGAGGCTATTGTCAAGCGATTTTTCGATTTGGGTTGGTTGAGCACTTTTGCAGATTTCTACCGTTTGCCGTTTGATGAAATCAAGCGGTTGGAGGGTTTTGGAGAGAAATCTGCCGACAATTTGCGTCGTGCTGTGGAAAAGTCGAAAACCAATCCTTTGTACCGCTTGTTACAAAGTTTGTCCATTCATCATTTAGGGCCTAAAGCTGCCAAATTGCTGGCTGCTCGTGTAAAAGATGTTTTTGAATTGGCCACCTGGGAGGCAGAGCGTTTTCAGGATATTCCTGAGATAGGGCCTATCCTCGCCCGCAAAGTCATGGCATATTTTGCGGAGGAAGAAAATATCAAAGTTTTACGCGAATTGGAAGCTTTGGGCGTTAATGTAAGGCAGACAGCAGAGGATTTACCTGTTTCGGAGCGCCAGGGGCCTTTGGCGGGCAAGACAATTTTATTTACAGGGAGTTTGCAGCAGATGAGCCGAAAGGAGGCCAAATCTTTGGCTGAGCGAGCGGGGGCTCGAGTACTCAGTGGAGTTAGCTCTAAGCTGGATATCTTGGTGGTAGGTGAGAAGCCGGGGTCTAAATTGCGCAAGGCCAAAGAACTGGGTAGTGTGCAAATCTGGAGTGAACAACAATTCTTAGATGAAGTGAATCAAACAACACCATGAGATATTTTTCTTTTTTTGCTTTTGTGCTTTTTGCACAATTTTTTTATGCTCAGGAGGCCGTGGAACTGGAGTTGCACTTTACGAGCTGTCAGAAGCCCCGAGATTCTGTCTTTGTTTACAGCTTCAACGGTTTTTATTTTGAGCAAGAGCTTGCCGGCCCAGTAAAAGGGGATACGGTTATTTTGGCTTTGCCCTGGACGAAACCTCGATTTGCTTATGTCGGCTTTGATAGCAATAACCTGAAGCTCTTTGTCGTCGGTTTGGATAAACGCATACTTATCGAGGGAACTTGTGAGCGCATGCGCAACGCGCGTTTTTTGGAGAAAGACAGTGCCAACTTGAGCTATGAGCACCTCAAAGCGGAAATAAATCGCCTGAAAACAGCCCATGCCAAGACAATTTGGGAATACAACCGGGTACAAGGAGATTCGCTGGCTAAGGAAAGGGTGATACAACGCATGGCTTTGTTGGATGAGCAAAAGTTGTCACTGTTGAAGCGCATGGAGGAGGAACAACCTTATTTTGCGGAAGTAGTGCGCTTAAATACGTATTTGAGTTTTCCCGTTGATACCAAAAATTATCCGGATGAGCGTTTCTTTTTTGCTAAGGAGTATTTTCATTTTGTAGATTGGAGCAAGGAAGATTTAGATTACATGCCCTGGGTTTATGAAGCCTGGAAGGCTTATGCGGAAACCCTGTGTAGCTTTCGATTGCCTGAGGAGGTGCACAAGGCTCTTATTCTCGAGCAGCTAAATAAAATTCCTGCAGCTACCCTGCGTCGGCAGCTGGCCTACGGAGGCTTGTTGTCAGCGCTTCAGCGCAGGCAACATCCGTCTTACTTGTTTTTTGGAGAAGCTTTTTCCAAGGAATATGCAGAGCTTTCTCCTAAGGCTGTTGAGCAGGTGAGAAGTCAGATTCGTCGCCTGAGAGCCAGCATGCCGGGTGCTCAAGCTCCGGATTTTGAAGGGCTTACACCGGAGGGCGACACCTTGCGTTTGAGTGATTTTCGGGGTAAAGTGGTGCTCATAGATTTTTGGGCAAGCTGGTGCGGGCCTTGCCGCAAAGAAAACCCCAATGTAGTACGGGCTTATCAAAAATACAAAGACAAGGGGTTTGATGTGATTGGAGTCAGTTTGGACAGGGATCGCAACCGCTGGTTGGATGCTATTAAAACAGACAGTTTGGCCTGGCATCACGTTTCTGACTTAAAAGGCTGGCGAAGTGCCATTGCCGCTCTATACGGTGTGCGCTCCATTCCCCATGCCGTTTTGTTAGACAGAGAAGGCAAAATTGTGGCTGTAAGATTGCGCGGGCTCCAGTTGGAGCAATACTTAAAACGCCTGTTGGGTGAATAAATGTGAGATTATGGTTTCCGAGGAAGCTATTGAGCAGGCTATAGAACAGGTTGTTTCTGCAACAGAGGAAGTTTTGGTGGCCTTTCGGCAAAAGGAACCCGTTTTATACGCCTATTTGATGTCAGATCAATTTCGATTGCTGACAGCGCAAGAGCAGGAGTTGTTGCTCTTTATGGCTCTGGTCATTTGGTCTTCATGGAGGCAAGCCTGTGAAGAGAAGCCAAATATCGGTGAGGAGCAAATCGGCCTGGCTGAAGAACGAAATTGGACTTTGTGGCAGGCTGCAGGTACAGGACCTTTTCGCCATCGGCTGGATGTGTTTTTTGAAGGGTATGCAGAGGAAGAACTGTTGTCTTATGTCGAAGACTCCCTTTTGCTGGAGGATGGAAAGACCAATGAGCTGGGCGTGACACCCGAAGGAAGGGTGTTGCTGTTGATTAGCTTGAAGACTGTGATAGATGTTTTAACCGGAGGAGAGGCAGCAGAGCTGCCCCTTCCGGACTAAGCGATCACTTGACTTCAAAAGTGATTTTGACATTGACGCGGTATTTATCTACTTTGCCATTGCCTTTGACGGTTACGCTTTGGCTTTGCACGAAGGCGGAACGAATGTTTTTTACGCTCTTGGAAGCCTTTTTAATGGCTTGGCAGGTGGCGTCTTCCCAACTTTTGTCGGAATCAGCTAAAATTTCAATGACTTTTAAGATGGACATGTGCTTAGCTTTTGAGGGTTAGAAGGAAGTTCCGAAGAACATTGCGCTGGCAAGATACGGCTTTTTGGCGTTTCTGTTCTACCCGCTAAGAGTTTTGTTCCGCATGAAAGGTTTGATTTGATAGCACCTTGTTTTAGTAGCAAAGAAAGATTTATGCGTCGTTTTTTCCTTTTTGCTTTTTTGAATGCGTTGCTAGGGGTATCCGGTTGTCATCGTACGATATGGGAACGTTATGGAGAGGGTTTGTCTTTGGAAATTGAAAACAGAGGTGGGGTGCCTGAGGCTTATACTTCTTATTTGAGCAGGGATTATGCCGCTTATGCTCCCGATCCCGAGCATCCGGGCTACACTCCTTTTAAGCGGTTGCGCGTGAATGTACATTTTGTGAACAGCCGTGACAGCAGCATGAATTTTAACGGGCAAGAGGGCATAGAGGAAGGGCGTCGGTTGATACAAAATATGAACACCTTGCTTCACGACAACCGCAAGCCTTATTTGCCGAAAGGCAATACCCTGCCGGCATTGCCTTTGCGCTTTGATCTCCAACTGACTCCCAGGCCTGATGACCCGACAGACAGCACGGGCATTTACTTTCACTACGACGATGAGCTTTATGCCTATATCGCTTACGGCAAAGACAGAAACCGCTCCGATCGCAGGGTCATTGACCGCTATGGCGTGCAATTGGATACGGTCTTGAACATTTTTGTTTTGGGTTTCCATAAAGACAGCCTGCTTTCACCGACGTACAAAAAAACAGCTGTGGGCATCGCCTTGGGCAGAGCTTTGAAAATAAATAGCTGGAAACATCTTGGGGGAGGGTGTTGGGGGTCTGCCAAATTGAGTGTGCATGAATTGGGACATATCTTGGGCTTGAGCCATTCCTGGCGCGGCAACGATGGATGTGATGATACGCCCAATCATCCCAATTGCTGGTCTTGCAGTGAGCCGCCACCTTGCGATAGCCTTTGTTCTAACAATGTGATGGATTACAACACTTATCAAAATTCCTGGACGCCCTGTCAAATAGGCAAAGTGCACTATTATTTTTCCAGCTTGAATGCCCGCCAGCGTCGTTTTTTGGAACCGAACTGGTGCCATTGGGATGAACAAAAGACCCTTATCCTAAGAGATTCAGTACATTGGCAGAGCAGCCGGGATTTGGGTGGAGACGTGGTGGTGGCTTCGGGAGCTGTTCTGTACATCAGCCGGAGCCGCATTTCTATGCCCCCCGGAGGGCGCATAGAGGTTTTTCCGGGGGGGACATTGATTTTGGAAGATTGCTTATTACACAACAGTTGTGGGAAGCAGTGGGACGGCATTTTCGTGGCTAAATCGGGCAAAAAAACGGGAAAAGTAATCCGGCGAGGAGATGTCCGGATTGTCGATGTGGAGCTAAAACGGTAAAGACTGGCAGGAGAAGCGCTTTGAGCTTTGGTGCTTTCACAAAAAAGAGGCCAAGGCTCAATGAGGCCCTGACCCCTGATAAACACCTAAAACCCTACAGCCAATAGGTGTTGGATCTGATTTTTGTTCGGTATTCGGGAGGAAAATATTGTAGAGGACAAACCATGTAGGAGATGCCGCTCTGTTTAGCCGCATCTATAAACTTTTTTGCTTTGAGCTAGCCGTGCATGCACGAATAGGGGAAACTTCATGAGTCCATTAGCGGCTAAAAAAGCTAAACGGGCTATCTTAGAAGGTGTAATGATTTTTCAAGAAAGTTTCGTACTTCGCAGCAGACTGCTGCCGGAGCATTTCGTTGAAATTAGAGAGGGCTATCGGCCATATTTTTTCTACCGTATTCATTTGGAGGAAATCCGGTTTGTTTTCTTGTAGTTGGCGGCAGTATGCTTCTGCTGTGCGTTGATCGGGGAAGCCCATGAGCGTGATGACCGGTTGCTTTCCGAGGAAAGGGATGCGATAGAGCTGTAGCTTCTTGGGTTTTTTTGCATTGGGCAGAGCCTGGTTGTAGCGAGCTACCTGTCCTGCTATTTCGTGAGCATCGGCCCATTTTTCGGACAGGATGATGAGCACGTAGTGTTCTTCGTTGGGTTGGGCTTGGAATGTTGGTGTGGTTTGGGCCGTTCCCCATTTGGCAAAAGCCAAAAAGAAGAAAAAGAGCAGGGATTTGGCAAACAGATAGCGATGTCTGCTATTCATGGATTCTGCCTTTTCTTTTTCAGAGAGCTTTTGCAATTTCCAAGTACTTTGTGTGGTCATGTCAAATGGTTTTACAAAAACGGGGCAGTTGTTGCCCTGTTTTTTCTCTTTGCGTTTTCTATTGTTTTAACTTTCCGGCTGTCCGGTATATTGTTTTTTGCTTGAGGCAAGATGTTCTATGTACTTTAGCTGCTTTGGCTCTTTGTATGCAGAACGCTTACGGTTTTCGATTGTTCTAAATTATGCTCATGGCGAAGTGGTTTGGGAGGCGTCAGCCTCCCGAGCTTTCTATATTTCGCTCGTTTGTGAGTCGTGAATATCTCAAACCGTTTTGGTTTGGGAGTACTTTGATTTGGGAGAGCGGGAAGAATTTGAGGGGGCAGAGGTGTAGTATCATACGCCTCTGCCCCCTTTAGAGGTCAGCCCATTCCTTTGATGGCTGCCAGGTAGCGTTTCATTTCCTCTTTTACGACCGGTGTAAGGAGGAAGAGGCCTATGAGGTTGGGTACGGCCATGGCAAAAATCATGGCATCGGAGAAATCCAGCACGTTGTCTAAGCTGGCAGAGGCCCCGATGACGACAAAGACGCAGAAAATGGTTTTGTAGGTCAGGTCGGCGACTTTACTGCGTCCGAAGAGGTACATCCAGGCTTGGAGGCCGTAATAAGACCAGGAGATCATGGTCGAAAAGGCAAAGAGGATGACGGCAACGGTGAGCACGTAGGGGAACCAAGGCAAGACGGTTTGGAAGGCTTGAGAGGTGAGTTCTACGCCATTGACTCCTGCACTTCCGTAACTGCCGGTAACGATGATGACCAGGGCTGTCATAGTACAGATGACCACGGTATCTATAAAAGGCCCCATTTGAGCTACATAGCCTTCGCTGGCCGGGTAGTTGGTTCGCACGGCAGAGTGTGCTATGGCTGCCGATCCTATGCCGGCTTCGTTGGAGAAGGCAGCCCGTTTAAAGCCCTGGACCAATACACCCACAAAGCCTCCGGCTATGCTCAGGGGTGTAAAGGCTTGGGAGAATATTTTACCGAAAGCAGAAGGGATGTTGTGGTAGTTGACCAGCAGGATGATGATAGCGGCCAGCAGATAGATACCCACCATAAAGGGTACAACTTTTTCGGTGACTTTGCCGATGCGTTTGATGCCGCCGATGATGACCAGGCCTACAAAGATGGCAATGACCAGGCCAAAGAGAAAACCTGCGTTACCGGATTCGGCCTGTATGAGGTTGTTAAATTGTTGGGCTGCCTGGTTAGCTTGAAACATATTACCGCCGCCAAAAGAGCCGCCGATGCACATGATGGCGAAAAAGGCGGCCAAAATTTTTCCCAGGGTGGCGTAATTTTTGGCTTTCAAGCCCTTGCTGAGGTAGTACATAGGCCCGCCGTACACCGTGCCATCGGGGCCTACATCCCTGTATTTGACCCCCAGCGTACACTCCACGAACTTGGAGGACATGCCGAGGAAGCCTGCGACGATCATCCAGAAGGTGGCCCCCGGGCCTCCGATGGAGATGGCTACGGCCACACCCGCGATGTTGCCCAGTCCTACTGTGCCTGACAAAGCGGCTGTGAGCGCCTGGAAATGAGAAACTTCACCTTCGTCTTCGAGTTTGCTGTATTTGCCCTGAACCGTTTGGATGGAGGTGCGAAACCCTCGGATGTTTACAAATTTGAAATAGAGGGTAAAGAAAGTTGCCGCCAGAAGGAGGAAGATAATGACCAGCGGCATGGCCGTACTTTCTTCTTCACCGAAATTGACTGCGTAAAAGACTATGGAAGTAACTTTTTGGGTGTAGGGCTCTATCCATTTGTTGATGCGTTCGTCTAAGCCCGGAGAAGGGGAGAAGTCCTCCCGGGTTTCTTCTTGGGCCTTTTGTACTTGTTCGACTTGTTGAGCAAAGGAAATGAGCGCTGTGCATAGAAACAACAGCAGAAAAAATAGGCGAGATGCTTTCATAAGAAAGTATTGTTTTAAAAAAAGAGGAGGTTTTTGGCCTCCTTGGTGGTTGTTTTCGGGGCGTTAAGATATAGACTTTATGCCTTTCGGCAAATTTTTAATTCTATTTTTGCGTAAAAGCTGCTTACTGCGCATGGAGTGTACAGCCTCGTCTTGTAAGCCGAATATGGAATGAAGCATCAAAGAACAGATGAATTTCTTTTGCGTTTATTGCGCGAGCAACCCGAGCGCGGTATGCGGGCGATTTTTGATGCTCATTATGCCAATTTGTGTAAGGTGGTTTACCTATTGGTTCAGGATGGCACTGCGGCAGAAGACATTGCTCAGGAAGTTTTTGTACAATTGTGGAAGCGCAAAGAGCAGCTGGAGCTTGGCAGCTCGCTTTGGGCTTATTTACGTCGGGCCGGTTATAATCGGGCTTTGAATTGGCTGCGAGATCGGAAGCTGAGAACGGAGCGTGAGCGGACCGGGGCCAAGGAGAATCAGGTGAATCCCATGCAGGCATCCGGAGGGGTTGAACAGGAGGAGCTACGAGCTTCGATTCGTCGGGCTGTGGATGAATTGCCCCCCCGTACGCGTTTGGTGTTTATCTTGAGCCGCTTTGAAGGTTATAGCCGGAAAGAAATAGCTAAAGAGTTGGACATTTCTGTCAAAACTGTGGAAAACCAAATGACAAGGGCACTAAAAATGTTGCGTGAAGCATTAAAAGAGCATTGGCCCACAAAAAAAAAGAACAAAGAGTAGGGGAGAGAGCTGGTTAAGGTGTGTTAGAAGAAAGTGTAGCTGCTTGTGGACTGACAGGGCAAGGAGAGGTTAAAAAGAAGGAAATTAAGGCGTGAAAGAAAAGATTTTAATAGACTTATTGGCGCAAAAGCTGACCGGAGAGCTTTCTGTCGAAGGGGCAGAACACTTGGAGCGTTTGTTGGCTGAAGACAAGGCCCTTGAGGAAGAGGCTAAGCTATTGGAAGAAGCTTGGCGGTTGAGTGGCTTGTATGCAGAGGATGCCTATCAACCTGATGAGCGGGTCGCTTGGGAGGCTTTGCAAAAGCGGTTGAAGTCAGAGAAGCCGAGACCGGCTTTTCGCCGAGTATGGTTGCAGCGTTTGGCAGCAGCAGTTGTCTTGCTTCTTTTAGTGGTGGGCGGGTATCGGTTTTTTGTTTTGCAGGAAGACGCTTTTTTGACGGTAAAGGCCGGGGAAGAGACCAAAACCATCCGTTTGCCGGATGGCAGTACGGTAGATTTGTTTCCGGCCACGGTCTTGCGTTATCCCCGACATTTCGGACGGGAGCGCCGTGTGGATTTGGAGGGAGAGGCCTATTTCCAGGTAGCCAAAGATGCAGCTCATTCTTTTGTGGTGTCGGCTCAGGCTGGTGAGGTACGTGTCTTGGGCACGCGTTTTTTGTACAGCAGCCGTCGTAGCGCTTCTGAAGAGCGGGTGTTGGTCGAAGAAGGCAAAGTGGCTTATCGAGTAGAGGGTACTACTTTGGTGGTGCTTGTTGCCGGGGAGGCAATGACTTATCATTTGGCGAAAGCCGAGTGGGAAAAGAGCAAACTCAACCCCAACTTGTTGTTCTGGCGGACGGGCAGGCTGGTTTTTCGAGGGGTTCCTTTGCGAGAGGTTTTAGACGAATTGGAAGAGCTTTTTCACGTGCGCTTTGATCGCAGTGAAATAGAGTCACTTTTGACTTGTGAGCAAACCCTGGCTTTTAGCAATAAGCCCGATTTGGAGGAAATTCTTCAGGCTTTAAAAAGCCACTTGCATTGGGAAGTAGAACGTCATGGATCGGTTTGGCATTTGCGGGGGGGGCGCTGCGAGTAGAAGGATGCGGTAGCAGAGTTTTTTGTAGTTTTACCTCTGTGATGGCAAAGTTCCCTATTGTTGTTTTTTCTCTTTTTTTGATTTTATCCTGTCGGTTGGTGATGGGGCAAAACCCCTTGGATCAGCGCATTTCGCTGGAAATTCGGCAATGGCCTTTAGAAGAGGCTCTGTATGCTTTGATTGAAGCCGGAGCGCCATTGAGTTTTAGCAACAGCATTATTCCTCAGGAGCATGAGGTTAGCCTTTCGGCAAATGAGATGCGCTTAGAAGATGTTTTGCAGCATCTGTTGGCCGGTACGGATTTGATTTTTGAAGAGCAGGGGAGTATTGTGGTTATCAGGCAGCGCGAACGAATTTCCGAATTTGTCGTGCATGGTTATGTTCGGGATAAAGAAACCGGAGAGCCTTTGGTTGGGGCTGTGGTATATGATTCGATTTTGCAGAGGGGGAGTCAAACCAATGCTTATGGTTTTTACAGTTTGCGTTTGCCGAAAGGAAAGAGGTTCTTGAAAGCTTCTTATTTGGGATACAGTTCTTTTTCGAGTGCATTGGATTTGGAGGGCGATAGCGCATTGGATGTTTATATGGAATCGTCTTTGCTGTTGATGCCCGTGGTGATTCTCGATACTGCTTCTTCGGATTTGCTTTTACAGGAAGTGTGGCATGAGAATTTGTATCGTCCCGATTTGAAGGCTTTACCGGCTTTGGGGGGCGAGCGCGATTTGTTTCGTTTGGTTTATTTGCAGGCCGGGGTACAGACCGGGGCTGATGGTTTTGGCGGGATGTCGGTACATGGGGGCGGGGTAGATCAAAATCTGGTTTTGTTAGACGGTGTACCGGTTTACAACCCTTCGCACATGGTGGGTTTGTTTTCCATATTTGATGATCGGGTTGTTCATTCGGCTCGTTTTTGGAGCAAGGTTTTTCCCGCTCGTTACGGGGATAGGGCCTCTTCTGTTTTGGATGTGCGCACGCGGGAAGGCAACGTCAATAAAGCGCGTTTAAATGCTTATGTGGCTTTAACATCGGCCGGTTTGATGGCTGAGGGGCCTTTGAAAAAGGAGAAGAGTTCTTTTTTCCTGTCCTTCCGTCGTTCTTTATTAGATGTGTATCAGGCTTTTTATCATCCGTCGGGTAAGGGTATTTTACCCAGCCGTAGTCGTTATTATTTTTACGATTTTACAGCTAAAGTCAATACTCGTTTAGGTGCTCGAAATCGGCTTTTTCTCAGTTATTACAGAGGTTTAGACTATTTTCGCAACGAATCTTTTTTAAATGAGGAATCGGCAGATACCCTGGGCAGTCAGTATTTGCGAGATTTGGTTACCTGGGGCAACAACATTGCTGTTTTGCGTTTAAACAGAGAGATTAGTGATCGCTTGTTTTTGAATTTAACGGGCACTTTCAGTCGGTTTTTCTTTGAAGCGAAGAATCAATTTAGTTTTGAGCAGTACATAGGGGGCCATTTGCAGCAGAGCCTGGCATTTTTTGGTGGTTATTCATCGAACAACAGAGACTGGGCCCTCAAGTTGCATGTCGATTTTGCTTTGAATCCCAGGCACTATGTGCGTTATGGTGGTTCTGTTACCTGGCATCGTTTTCAGCCGGCAGCTATTTTTTTTGATCAAAAACTCCAGATAGATACCCTGGATTTTATTTTAAAAGACTTG
>Ga0256839_1003059_pt1 | contig 17717 bp, 12 predicted proteins | sample 354166metaG_FD_185968 | JGI IMG/M metagenome (GOLD analysis project Ga0256839, IMG submission 185968) | Hydrothermal vent microbial communities from Mid Atlantic Ridge, Atlantic Ocean - 354-166 | ecosystem: Environmental > Aquatic > Marine > Hydrothermal vents | place: Atlantic Ocean: Mid... | reverse complement strand
TGCAGCCGGCCAACCGCGCCATGGAGCCCATCTACGTGCGCCGGGAGGACTTTCGCGACGTGGGGATCCTCGGCAAGGTGGTCGGGGTCTATCGCAGAGTCCGCTGAACGCGCTGAGGTCGCATCGGGCCGGCTCTTTGCGCGCGTGACTGCTACGATGCTCCCGTGCGTTCGCGGCGCAAGCGCACGAGCGCGTGGGCGCTCTTTCTGCTGCTGTCCGCGCTCCTGAACTGGGGCGGCCTGCTGCTGTTCCTGTTGCTGTTCTGGGGGGAGCCGACGATCCCCCCGACGGTGACGTACCTCGACCTTACGGATGCGTCGTTCGGCGACACCCCACGGCCCGATGAGCCGCCGACCGACGAACCCGAGCCCGAATCAACGCCGCCCAAGGCCCCGGTTCCCGAGCCACCCGACCCCACCAGGCGCCCGAAGCCGCGCGAGAAGAAGAAACCCGAACTCGAACTCGATCCGTTGATCGAGCCCGAGGAGGAGAAAAAGGAGGAGCCGAAGGAGAAGGAGGAGCCCAAGGACGAGCCGCCGCAAGAGGTGCAGCACTTCGTGCTCGAGCAGTTGAAGATGGTCGAGCAGCCCGACGAGGTGGACGAGAAGGATGTCCCCGACACCTACGACTACCTGTCGAACGTCAACCGGGACGTGGCGCAACAGACCCGCGCCGAGATGACGAACCTCGAGCGCGACGCCCAGACGCCGAAGGCGCAGCAGGTCGAGCCGTCGCAGGACGAGCGCCGCGGTACGGCGGCGCAGCAGGCGGTCGCGCAGCTCGAAGATCGAAAAAGTCGCCTCGATCGCAAGGCGCCCGCCGTCGAACGCAGCCCGAACGACCAGCGACAAAAGGCCCCCGACCGGCGCAAGAGCCTGCTCGCCATGCGGGATCTCGAACCCCGTCGCCACCGGGTCGCCGAGGACGAAAACGACCCGATGGCCTCGCAAGACGAGCAGGGGGAGCTCGGCCGCAAGGCCCGGCACCGCGACAGCGTCGTGCGGGCGCGGGCCGAGGGCGCCAGCACCGATCCCGCCGACCGCAACCGCTTCCGCCTGTCGCGCCAGGACCTCGACGCCCTGTATGGCAAGGACGTGCAGGCCAAGCGGGACATGCTGTCGGCGCAGGCGTCCAAGCAGCCGGGGATCTGGGACGGCCCGCGCGATCACTGGCAGTCCCCGCTCGAGAACATGGTCCCGGAGGTGCGGCCCGGCAATCAAACGGCGCTTCGGTCGCGCAAGCACCCCTTCGCGCGCTACATCGCCACGATCCACCGGGCGATCCACGAGTCCTGGGCCTGGGGGTTCCTCGACCAGCTCGACACCCGGGGCAACGGCCATCCGCTCAACAAACGCTCGTTGTGGACGCGCCTCGAGATCGTCCTCAACGGCGACGGCACGGTCGCGAAGGTGACGACGGTCCGCCCCTCGGGCAACCTCGTCTTCGACGCCGCGGCGCGCGAGACCGTGTGGGCCGTGGGGCCGTTTCCCCCGCCGCCCCGCTCGATCGTCAGCCCCAACGGAAAGGTCTACATCCACTGGGCGTTTCACCGCGACGAGCGGGCCTGCGGGACCTTCGGGGCGACGCCGTTCATCCTGGACGGCACGGGCGGGGACCGGCCCGATCCGAACGTGGAGGTCCGCCCGTCCCGTGGGGCCGTGCGGCGGCTCGCGCGGGGGCCCGCGGGGCGTGTCCCGCACGCCGACCCCTTCGGCCCCGTCGCGCCGGCCGGGCCGAAGGCGCAGGCCCCGGGGCCGCCGTCGCCGGGATCCGCCGCCGGGGCCGCGCCGTCGCCGACCCCCGACGCCGCGCACGATCGCGTGGCGGCCAAGAAGGCGGCCGATGCATGGCTCCACTACGTTGCTGCCGGGGATGCGGGACGGGCCGCCGCCCGCTCGGGGCTGCCGTTCGTCGTCTCGGGACGTACCGTCGCGCGGACGCGCCGGGAGCTCGTGTCCGTGCTCGAGAGCATCATCGCAGAGACGCCGGCGCGCCCGAAGGGATCGAAGGTCGTGACGGCCGCCGAATTGCGCAAGCTCCTCGGCGGTGTCCCGGCCGGGGTGCTGGAGGGGGCGCCGCGGCTCTATGCGGTCACGAGGATCGGCCGCGAGGTCCTCGTTCTCATCCTGGAAAAGCCCCTGGGGGCCTACCGCGTCGTCGGCCTAGCCCGCTGACGCAGCCTTGCCGCCGAGCTTCTTCTTGCGCACGATCCGGATCTTCTCGATCTTGACCGGCTCGATGGGACGGTCGAAGCGGCGGTCCGTCTTGACCTTCGAGATCGCCACCGGGACCTTCGGTTGGCATCGTCCGAAGACCGCGTGCTTCCCGTCGAGGTGCGGCGTCGCGCGCACCGTGATGAAGAACTGGCTCGCACCCGTGTTCTTGCCCCGGTTCGCCATGGACAAGACCCCCGGCCCCGCGTGCTTGAGCTTCGGCGAGATCTCGTCTTCGATGTTGTAGCCGGGTCCGCCGGTGCCCGTGCCCAGCGGGTCGCCGGTCTGGATCATGAAGTTGCGAATGACGCGGTGGAACAGCAGGCCGTCGTAGAAGGGGCGCGTGACCCACTTGTCGGCCTTCTTGTCGTAGAACGGGCGTGTCCCGCGGGCGAGCCCCACGAAGTTTGCGACCGTCTTGGGGACTTCGTCCTCGAACAACTCGCAGTCGAACGCCCCGAGTGTGGTCGTAAACTCGGCGACGAGTTTGCCCTTCGACTTGTCCGCGAGGACCGGATCACCCGCAAAGGCGTCGTCCAGGGAGAAACCATCGGCCTTGGGATCGCCCTGAGCCCGGTTGTACTCGACGAGTTCCTCGGGGGAGAGACCGGGAGGGATCGGTTTGCCCTTGTGGAAGACTCGCTTGCGCTTGGGTGGATCGGCGGGTTTCGTAGGGGCGACCTTCTTCGTGGCGGGTTTCTTCGCTTCGGCGCGGGAGTCCGGTTTCGGATCTTTTTGCGCCTTGGAGGGGGTGTCCGCAGTGGGCTGGGCGCCGCCGCAGCCCACCGACGCGCAATAGGCGGCGGCGAGGAAGACGAGGCGGTGCGGTCGAAGCTTGCGATCCTGCATGGTCGGCTGGATTCGTAGCGCACCGGCGCGTCGGTTTCAAAGTGCCGGGGCGTGGTGCAGGCGGGGGCTGGCGTTCCTCACCGGGCGTTCGGGATCTGCCGGGTGATCTCGACGCGGAGGATCCGAGGCTGCCCGCCCCGGGCGACCCGCTCGGAGAGTTCGGAGACCACGTGCAGGGCCCGGCAGTCGCCGAAGGGCGTGTGCCGCCCCGCGAGGTGACGCGCGTCGCCGAGGGTGATGAAAAACTCCGCGGCCCCCGTGTCGGGACCTCGGTTCGCCATGGCAAGCACCCCGGCGTCTCGGAAGTCGTCGCCGGGCGAGATCTCGTCTTGCAGGACGAAGCCCGGATCTTCGAGGTCGGGGCGCATCCCGCCCTGGACGAATTGGCCGCGATGCGTGCGGTGGAAGACACTGCCTTCGTAGTAGGGAAGCGGCGCAAAGCGTCCGTCGGGCCCCCGTACGGGGCGTAGTCCACGGGCGAGCCCCACGAAGTTTGCCACGGTCAGGGGTTTGCCATATAGGTCCAATTCACACGGTATCGGGCCCGCATCGGTCTCGATGGTCGCCCACAGGGACGACCCGTGCCCGAGCCCGGCGAGGGCCTCGTCGAGCGGAAAGCGGCCCCGGTAGGGGTCGCCGGCGGCCTCGTTGCGTGCGACGACGGAGGGGGCGGCGGGAGGAAAGGCCGGCGGCCCCTTCGGAGCGCATGCCAGGCCAGCGATCGTCGCGCCGAGGACGGTCGCTTTCCATCGATCCGGGATCTGGCTACGCTTGCGGGGACCATGCGTCGTTCGTCGCTCGTTCATCTCGCGCTCGTCCTCGTCATGATGGTTGCAGGGGCGGGGCCCGGGTGTGTGGGGCGTGTGGGCGACGGGAGCCTGCAGCCGCCTCGTAACGCCCCGCCGTGGGAAGAAGTCCTCTCCCGCGGGTTCGACGACGGGTTCACGCCGGAGCCGGTCAACCTCGTTGGACGGGCGCCCCACGACGTGCTGGACCAGCGGTTGTTCATCGAGCGGCTGGGGCTTTCGAATCTGGTGCTACTGGTGACCGTCGAGCAGGTCTGGGCGCGGGGGCGGCGTGGTGGTGGAGGGGACGAGCAGCAGCATCTCGACGTACGCATCGAAAAAGCACTGTTGGGTGAGGTACCGCAGGACATCGACGCCGTCCAGACCGTGATCGTGCGGGATGACGACGACCTGCCCGGAAGTCTGCAGGGGGAACGGCTGGTGATGTTCCTGCGCTGGGCGCCGGACCACGACCCGCCCTACCACCACCACCTCATGCCCGCGTCGGACGAGATCGTCGCGTGGATCGAGACCGCCGTCGAGCAGGCCCGCGAGGCGGGGGCGATCACCGTCGGCGGCAAGGAAACCGGATCTCGGGCTCGGCGCCGGGCCGCCCGCAAGGAGCGCCGCCGGCAGCGCCGCGAGAAGAAGAAAAACTCCAAGAACGAGCCTCCGTCGAGCGCGCCGTAGCGGAGTCCCGACCGCCGGGGCACCGTGCGACCGGAGCTCGTCCGAACGCCGGCCGGTTCCCGTGCCGGTGTCGTGTACGACCCGTGGCCTTCGTGGGAAGCCGGCCGTCGCGTCCACGAAGGGGCATGAGCGCCGGGGGCCTGCGGGGGGCCACGGGCTCGCCGGGAAGCGTAGTTTGTCCCAGGTGATGGAACCCGCCACGCCCTACCGGCATGGACCGGGGGCCAGGTCGCCGGCCACCGGGGCCGTGTCGGCCCGGGCCCCACGCAGCAGGTCGGCCACGGTGTCGGCGAACGCTGCTGCATCGTTGACGGCGGGGATGAGGTGGAGGGCCTGGCCGCCCTCGGCGCGAAAGTGTTCGGTCGCACGGATCCCGATCTCCTCGAGGGTTTCGAGACAGTCGGCCACGAACGAGGGACAGGCCACGGCCACGTGCCGCACCCCCTGGCGGGCGAGCTGCGACAGGATGTCGAGGGTCGTGGGGCCGAGCCACGGATCGCGCCCGAGCCGCGATTGGAAAGCGGTGTGCGCGGGCAGGTCCGGGCGGGCCAGGCGAGCGACGACCGCCTTGGTCGTCGCCAGGCACTGGGCACGGTAACAGCGGGGCGGATCCGCCTCCGGAGCCGTGCAGCAGTGGTCGTCGAGCATGCAGGTTCCGGCAGGGCTTGCCGACTTGTGGATGTGACGCTCCGGCAGCCCGTGGTAGGACAGCACCAGGGCCTCGACCGGGGCGGCGTCGAGGACGTCCTCGATGCGGGTAGCGATCGCCTCCACGAAGCCAGCGCGGTCGTAAAACGGTGGCAGCACGGTCACCCGGTGCGGATCGAAGGCACGGCCCGCGATCTCGTAGATGCGAGCCGCCACGGAACCGCTCGTGCTGGCAGCCCATTGCGGGTAGAGGGGTAGCACGCGGATCTCCTGGACGCCGGCCGCCACCAGCCGGGCGAACTGGGCCTCGATGGAGGGCTCGCCATAGCGCATGGCGAGCGCCACCGGCATGGCCGGGCCCAGCCGGGCGCGCACGGCGGCCAGGAGGGCTTCCGTGTAAACGCGCAGCGGCGACCCCTCGGGCGTCCAGATCCGCCGGTAGGCGGCCGCCGACCGCCGGGCACGAAACGGCGCGATGACCAGGTTCACCAGCGGCCAACGCAGCGCAGCCGGAAGATCCACGACGCGGGGATCCGACAGGAACTCGCGCAGGTACCGTCGAACCGCCCCCGTCGTCGGGGCGTCCGGGGTGCCCAGGTTGACCAGCAGGCCACCGGCCTGCGGCGCGGGGACAGTGCGCAGCGCCGTCGTCACGAACCGCCCGCGGGGGGCACGAACCGGGCGAGGACAGTCTCGATCCGCGACACGGTGGCTTTCGGATCCGTCACCGTTCCCTGCGAGAGTTCGGCCATGTCGTAGAAGAGGTCGATGAGCACCGGCAAGCGGTCGTCGTCGGGGGCGGTGTCGGCCAGCGCTTCCGCCGCCTGCACCAGCCGGTGGCGGGGGTTGAGTTCGAGGATCTTGGGGCGCACGGAGACCGGGCGTTGTGCGGCTTTCAAGATCCGCTCCATGTTGGCGCCGATACCGTCGGGTGGATCGACCAGGCACGAAACCGAAGAACGCAGCCGCTGGGACGCACGCACGTCGGCGACGCGCTCACCGAGCCGTGCCTTGGCCTTCGACAGCAGTTGGGAGAGCGCTCCGGCCTCGTCGCCCTTGCCCTGGTCGCCCGCCGGGAGTTCGAAGGTGCTGCGGCTCACGTTTTCGAGTGGCTTGCCGGCGTACTCGGTGAGGTTCATGACGACCCACTCGTCCACCGGGTCGGTCATCAGGAGTACGGGGATCTTGCGCTCCCGGCACGCCTCGAGGTGGGGGGCGGCGGCGAGCTCCTCCATGGAGGCGCCGGTGATGTAGTAGATCGCCTTCTGGTCCTCGGGCATCGAGGCCACGTACTCGTCGAGGGAGACGAGGGCCCCATCCGAGGCGGTCGTGGGGTAGCGCAGCAACCGCGCCAGGGTGTCCCGGTGGGCGTTGTCGGTGTGGATGCCCTCCTTGAGGAACGCGCCGAAGCGCTCCCAGATCTTCGCGTAGGTCTCGGGGCTGTCCTTGGCGATCGTCTCGAGGTGGCCGAGGACCTTGCGCGTGACCTGGCGGCGGATGGCGCTGACGGACTGATGATCCTGCACGGTCTCGCGGGACACGTTCAGCGGTACGTCCTCGGAGTCCACGACGCCGCGGAGGAATCGCAGGTACACGGGGACGATCTTCTCGGCCCGCTCCATGACCAGCACGTGCCGCGCATAGAGGGCCACGCCGCGGCTCGCCTCACCGAGCAACTCCATCGGCGCGCGCCCCGGGACGAACAGCAGCGCGTCGAACTGGATCGGCGCGTCCATGGAGAAGTGCAGGTGCGTCAGGGGTTCGTCCCCCGGCAACAAGAAGCCCCCCATGAACTCGCGGTAGAACGCCTGGTAGTCCTCCTCGGAGACTTCCTTCGGGGAGCGCGTCCAGAATGCCTTCGTCGCGTTGATCCGCCGGGGGGGCGCATCCTTGCCCGCTTCGACCAACTCGATGGGATACAGGACGTAGTTACTGTACCGCCGCACGATGCGCTCCACGACGGCGGGGTCGAGGAAGGTGGTGTCGCCTTCGCCGATGTGCAAGGTCACGCTCGTGCCACGGCGCGTGCGGTCGGACGGTTCGAGGGTGAACGTCCCGTCGCCGCGGGAAGACCACCGTACCGCCTCGGCACCAGGCTGGGCCGAAAGGGAGTCCACCACCACGCGGTCGGCGACGATGAAGCTGGCGTAGAAGCCCACGCCGAACTGGCCGATGAGGGCCGCGTCGTCCGGGCGCGCTCCCTTGGCCACTTCCTCCAGGAAGCGGCGGGTGCCCGAGTGGGCGATCCGGCCCAGGTTGTCACGGGCCTCGTCGGCCGTCATGCCGATGCCGTTGTCTTCTACGGTGAGGGTCTTCGCGTCGCGGTCCAGCACGATACGCACGGCCGACTCCCCCTCGGCTGGGCGCAGGGCCTCGCCGGAGAGCGCGAGGATCCGTGCCTTGTCGAGCGCGTCCACGGCGTTGGACACGAGCTCGCGCAAGAAGACCTCGCGGTTGGCGTAGAGGGCGTGCGTCACCAGCCGCAAGACGGCATCGACCTCGGCTTCGAAGCGGTGGGTCTCGGGGGCGGCGTTGGGCACGAGCGACCTCCTCGGGCGACACCGTAAACGCTGTCGCACGGACGTCAAGCGGCCGCCGGCGGGGCCCGGTGCCAGCGGTGGACCGGCCGGGGAACGGTCCGCGAGCGCCGCCTCGCCCGACCTCGAACGCGCCTTGCGCCTCGTGCGGGCGGACGCCCCGCGTGGCACCCCCGTCCGCCCCGGCGCGCGGGCGCCGGGCCCGACGGTTCAGACCTCGACGCCCTCGTGTTCCAGGTAGGCGCGGACCTTCGCCAGCGCCTGGTTTTGGATCTGGCGGATCCGCTCGCGGGACAGCCGGTGCGTGCGGCCCACCTCGGCGAGGGTGTACTCGCGGCCGTCGTCGAGGCCGAAGCGCTTCGTCAGGATGTCCACCTCGATGGGGGCGAGGTCCTTCATGGCCTCGCGGAGCTTGCGCACCACAGCCTCGTTCGCGAGCAGGTCGGGGGTGGGGTTGCCGTTGGGATCGGGCAGCAGCTCCCGCAGTGGTGTTCGTTCTTCCTCACTTTTGGAGGTTTCCATGCTCAGGGTTCGGGCGCGGACCGCCTCCTCCGCATCGGCGACCTGCTCGGGGGACAACCCCGTCTCCGCCGCGACCTCCTCCACGGTCGGCGCGCGTCCCAGGTAGCCGGACAGCCGCCGTCGCGCGCGGGCGATCTTCGCGTGGCTGGTGTCGAGGTGCGCCGGGATCCGGATCGTTCGCCCCGTGTTCACCGCGGCGCGTGTCATGGCGTGCCGGATCCACCAGGACGCATACGTCGAGAAACGAAAGCCCTTGCGCACGTCGAACCGGTCCACGGCCTTCATCAGGCCGAGGTTGCCCTCCTGGACGAGGTCGGGCAGGGGCAAGAGGCCACCGCGGTAGCGCAGGGCCATCTTGACGACCAGGCGAAGGTTCGCGCGGACGAACGCCTCGCGGGCGCGGCACAGCCGCCGGTGGGCCGTTCGCGTGCGCTCGACGTAGGCGGCGAAGCGACCGGAGTTTCGCGGCGGCCGCCGCATCGACAGGTGCTGGGGGGCCTCTCCCCGCAGGAGGCGCTCGAGGTCCGCGCGCACCGGGTCGGCGATCTTGCACTCGGGGTCGGCGTAGGCCATCGCGGCCGCCAGGCGTGCGGTGGCCGCCTCGAAGGCCCGGAGGTTCGCCCGCGTGTCGCGGTCGCGCAGCGCGCGCGCCGCCTCGACGGCCTGGTCGAAAGGCCCGTCCCCGAGCGGCTCGATGAGGGAGCCCTCCCGTGCAAACGCCACGATCGGGGCGACCGAAGGGGGATGCGAGAGGAGCGCGCACCAGTAGGCCCCGCGCAGCGCCGCGATCTCGTTTGCGCGCGCCTTCTCCTCCGCCGGGGTCATCACCGCGTGGCGCGCAAGCTCGGACAGGTACCGCGTCAGCGGGTCCGTCACGGGTTGCGGGACCCGAGGCCTCTGTGCGGGTGATTTCGTGGATCGGTCGTGCATGGTGACGGTGGGTCGGACGACACCTGGATCAACCGATGGATCGGGCGGATGATTCCCCGAACGATTGTTCAGCATCGTCCTGGACAACATGGACACGTATGGTGGATTCGCAAGGTCTCCGTGCACGAGGTCCCCAACGGTTGCGGAGAGCGCGCAGCCGTGAAGGCCGCCCGCCCGGGTGGTTCGGCCCATGCGGTGCCGCGATCCCCGCAGGGGCTCGTGGACCAGGCCGCTGCGGTGGCGTGTGGTTCGGCCCATGGGGTGCCGCGATCCCCGCAGGATGGTTCCCGCGCGTGCTCCGCGGCCGTGGGGCCTCCACCACGTCCCCGGTCGAAGGTCGGGCGCTCGGCACCTGCCCGGGGGAATCCTGGGGGCCTCCAGGAGGCCGGGAGGCGGTGCAGGCGCGGGGCACCACCGGTCCGGCGACGGGATCGAGCGGCTCGCGGAGTCCTAGCCGAAGACGGAGATCTTTGGCGTCTGCGTGTGCACCACGCGCTTGTGCCAGATCTGCGCGCCCACGTAGTCGGAACCGCGGACCAGATGGTCCGTAAGCCGCCCCGTCACGCGAAAGCCCAAGGTGGCGAACAACTCGTTGGCCGGCGCCACGTCCACCGGGACGACCGCGAACGCCGACGCCGTGTCCCGTGCGGCCAGTTCCGCGATCATCTGCTCGACCACCGCCGTGTAGATGGCGAAGGCCTCATCCTTGTCGAGGGCATCGGCGGGAGCCAACAGGTCGATCTTGGCGTGGCCGAAGGAACTGTCCGTCTCCGCCCCCACCCAGAACTCACGGCGCCCGACGCGCCCCTTCATCGCGAGGTCGGGCCGGTAGACCTCACGGCGAAACGGCGCGTAGAGCGCGCCTTCCTCGTGGGTCCGCGTCACCTTGGCGAGCACCCCCTCGTCCTCCACCACGTCGAACGTCAGCGACTTGGGGAGCGTCGTCTCCACCTTCCTCGGCTTGTACGCGGGGGCGTTGAGCTTGGGCGCACCCCCCGCGATGGGCTCGCCGTCGTCCGTGTAGACCCGGCTCATCACGTAGGCGTCCGCCGTCCGAAAGTAGCCCGGAATCGCCCCCTCGCGGGAAAACCCCACGCTTCGCCAGCTTTTCGAGTCCTGCTTCTCGACCACCGTGTAGACCTTCTTGAGGCCCTCGGACCACGCGATGCGGTCGAAAAAGTCCCTTTTTTGCTGGTAATTGCCGACGCGGTAGTCGAAGACCCGCAGGTTGTGGTGCCTGCGGTTCAAGAGGAAGCAGAAATCAATGTCTCCCTTCCTGTAGTAGATCTCTTCGACGGCCGCGTCTTTCTTGACGCGCGAGGCCGAACGTGTGGCCATGGTCAGTCCTAGGTGGGGCCGGTGAAAGAAACCGGCCCGCGGGCAGGTGGTCGAAAGCGGGTTCTTTCGGTACCCGTACCACCGGGTGTTCCACCTGTCAAAGCACACCGGGGCCGCCGAACCCGGCCGACGCTCGTGCGCGCGCGCGCGCTCGGGCGCCCTCGCCCTCATCGCGGCAGTGTGGTTCGGGACCGGTCCGGCGGGGTGCCGGGACCGGTCCGGGTGCGGCAAGGACACCGACTGCAAGGGGGCACGGGTGTGCGTCGAGGGGCGCTGCCGGTCTCCCGAGGCCGCCCCGCCGCCCCCAGCCGCCCGGGAGGGGGCGCCGGTTGCCAAGCCGCTGGCGCCGCCGGGCGCGTTTCGCCGCGGGGGGCCCGGGGGCATGCCGATCTCGGTGCGCGGCCCGCACGCGAACCCGACGGTCGCCTGGTCCGTGTCGCTGGGCAGCGTAGTGTTCGCACGCGCGGCGTTGGCCCGGCCGCCTGGGGACGATGGGGAGGCAGTGTGGGCCTACGTGGGCACCCATGGCGGCCGCTTCGTCGCCGTGGTCTCCGACGGCCCCGGCGCGGGCCGCCTCGCCTTCGACACCCAACTCGGCGGGATGGTCTGGGGGACCGCCGCCATCGTGGCGGGTCGGGTCTACGTGGGGGCCGACGACGACGTGCTGTACGTGCTCGACGCGGGAAACGGCGCAATCGTGGCCCGGCACCGGCTCGGGCGGTGCGAAGGGGTGCGCAAGCCGGGCCCCGAGGGAGCGCGCTGCGACGTGGACGGCGGACCAACCGTCGGCTTCGACGGCACCCTGTTCGTCGGGGCCGATGGCCTGTATCGCCTGCGGCCATCGGGCGAGGTGATCTTCCACCACCCGCCCCCGCCCGAACGCGCACCGCACGTCTTCTCGACGCCGCTGGTGACGAACGACGGCGTCTACGTGGGAACGCAGGGGCGCGGCCTGTGGGCGCTTCGGTTCGACGGCACCTTGCGCTGGTCGTTTGCGGTCGCCGCGGACGTGGACGGATCCCCGGCCCTGGACGCCGCCGGTCGCATCCTGGTGGGGGCCGACGACGGATCCGTCTACGCGGTCACCCCCGACGGACGCCTCGCCTATCGCTACCGCACCGATCGCGACATCCGGTCTGCCGTGGCCGTCTCGAAGGACGGACACGTCTACGCAACGTCCTTCGATGGACGATTGCATGTGCTCACGCCCGACGGAGACCTGGCCTGGACGCTCTCGACCGGCGGTCCGATCATGTCGTCGCCGGTGCTCGACGGCGACGACGTGGTGTACTTCGGGTCCCAGGATGACCACCTCTACGCCGTCCACCCGTCGGGGCGGGTGCTCTGGGCCCTCGATCTGGGCGCGGACGTGGACGCGAGCGTGGCCATTTCGCCGAAGGGAACCCTGGTGGTGGGGGCCGACGACGGGGTGTTGCGGGGGATCGTCGAAGGGCCGTAGCCGGGGACCATCGGTACGGCAGGTCCTCGTTGCGTCCCTCCAGGGCCCGTGCCACGCTCGCCCGCCATGGCAAGGCGCAAGAAGGCGGCGCAGCGCAAGCCGCGTCGCACCCGTTCCTCCTCGGACCGACCCCCCAGCGACCGGCGGGGGCGCCGGACGCCGCGCGCCGAGGTCCCGCGGCACCGTGCGGCGGAGGGGGGGCTCGTCCGTGGGACCCTCGCCGTGCACCCGGCGGGGTACGGGTTCGTCGAGGCCGAGGTGGGGGACACGGTCGTCTTCGTCCCGCCCGGGCAACTGGGTGGCGCCCTCGACGGCGATACGGTGCTCGTGTCGTGGCGGGCGGCGGCCCGCGGGCGGGAAGGGTACGTGCGCTCGGTGCTGGCGCGGCAGCGCACGCGCGTGACCGGCGTGTTGGTTCGCCGGGGGCGTGACTGGTTCGTCGAGCCGGACGACCCCCGCATGGCGCGGTTCGAGGTGCGCGCCCTCGGCCGGGTGCCGAAGTCCTACGGCGGCCAATTGGTGGTGGGATCCATCGTGGACTACCCCCTGCCCGGCAACGAGGCCATGACCGTGGAGGTCGATCGCCTGCTCGGCCGGCCCGGCAGCCTGGCCGCGGAGGAGGCCAAGATCCTCGTCGAGCACGACATCGACGACACCTTTCCCCCCGAGGTGGAGGACGAGGCCGCGAGCGTCCCGTCGCAGCTTCGCCGTGCCGACCGCGAAGATCGCGAAGACCTCACCGACCTGCCCTTCATGACCATCGACCCCCACGACGCCCGCGACTTCGACGACGCGGTGTGCGTGGAACTGCTCGGCAAGGACCCCAAGCGCGCACGGATGCGCGTACACGTGGCGGTGGCCGACGTCTCGCACTACGTCCGCCCGGGGACGGCCATCGACGCCGAGGCGCGCAGGCGGTCCTTCTCCACGTATCTGCCGGACCGCGCCGTGCCCATGCTGCCGGAAGTGCTCAGCGCCGGGATCTGTTCCCTCGTGCCCCGCCGCGATCGCTGCGCCATGGTCGTGACGATGGACATCGACGCCCGTGGCAACGTCGTGCGATCGAAGGTGCGTGCGGCGGTGATCCACAGCCGCAAGCGCCTGGCCTACGAGCAAGTCGCCGGCGAACTGGCCGGGCGGCGCAAGCTTCCGGCGGCGGTCCGCGAGCGTATCGTCCTGCTGCGTGCGGCCGCCGACCGTCTGCGCCGGGTGCGGCTGCGGCGCGGCGCCATCGAGCTTTCTTTGCCCGAGTCCCGCATCTTGCTGGACGAGGACGATCCGCACCGGATCCGGCGCATCTACTCCGCGCGGGCGAGCCGCGAGATCGCTCGCGCCTACAACCTCATCGAGGAGTTCATGCTCGCCGCCAACGAGGCCGTGGCGCGGCTTGCGGCCGAGCACGACCTGCCCGTGATCTATCGCATCCACGACAAGCCGGACGAGGCGCGCGTGGCGCGGTTTGCGGCGGCGGCGGAGTTTTTGGGAGTTTCCTGTGATCCGCAGAAGCTGTCCACCCCCAAGGGGGTCCGGCGCTTCCTCGATGCGGTGGAGGATCACGACAAGCGCGAGGTGCTCCACGGGCTTTTGCTGCGGGCGATGGCGCAGGCGGAGTACGACGTGGTCAACATCGGGCACTTCGCGCTGGCTGCTCCGACCTACGTGCACTTCACGAGTCCGATCCGCCGCTACCCGGACCTCGTCACGCACCGTGTGATCAAGCGCTTTCTCGCCGCCCGTGGCCGGCCGTCCGGGGGTGGGGCGGCCTTGCCGTACCCGCACCGCAAGGAAGCGGCGACATGGGCCCACCACGCAAGCGCGCGTGAGCGTCAAAGCGCCGGGGCCGAACAGGACGCCAAGGCCCTGTTCGCCGCCGCGTACATGCGTGACCGGATCGGAGATCGGATCCAGGGCACGATCACCGGGATCGTCGATACGGGGATCTTCGTGCGCCTCGACGACCCGTTCGTGGATGGGATGGTACGCCGCGAGCAGCTCGAACGCAGGACGCGGGAGACCTGGGAGGCCGATGAACTCGGCATCTTCCTGACGGGCTTGCGGTCCCATCGGATCCTCGGACTCGGGGACCGCGTGTGCGTCGAGGTCACCGACGCCAGCGTCCACCGCCGGCAGGTGGACCTGGCGTTCATCGAGAAGCTCGACGGATGAAGTCGGGACATCGGTTCCGGATCGGGTTCGGTCGGCCAGGGAGGGGCCGTTCGATCCCAGGGAGTACGGGCCCGGGGGACCACCGCGCGGACGGCGAAGTGGCTCGATGGCCGCGACCGTCGGGGCGGCTGGCTCCGTGACCGAGATCGTCGAGTGGCGTGGCGGGAGGCCGGGCCGACGCGGGGGGCGCGTGCCGTGTGAGGCAGCTCGCCTCGGCTTCCACGCTCGGTGACAGGGGGCCCCCGCGGACGCCCCGCCCGGGCGGATGTGCCAGCGGCCCCACCCGTGGCCGTTTCGAGCGCTGCGGGGCCGGGGTGCGCCGGTTGCGGGTGCGTGTGGACCGGTCCCGGTGGGGCGGGTGCGCCACGGATCGCCGACGGTGCGGCTAAGATGGTTGAGAGCCCCGTCGGCCATGCCTTTTTCCTCCGAAGCCTATCCGTGGGCGGCCCTGGCCGCCGCGGTCGCATCGGCGATCCTGATCCTTCCCCTCGTCGGGGTCTATCGGCGCCTGGGGCTGCGTGACGGCGAGCGGAGCCTGCGCAAGATCCACGGCTCGGACGTCCCGCGGGTGGGGGGCCCGGCGGTGATCCTGGCCGTGTTCGCCGGTGCGGGCGCCGGCCAGGCCGCGGGCATCGACCTGGAACCGGCCCAGTGGGCGTTGCTGGCCGCCGCCGGGGTGATGGGATGCGTGGGGTTGGCCGACGACGTCGCCGGTCTACGTGCCCGGACGAAGCTCGCGTTCCAGGTGCTGTGCGCGGCGGCGGTGGTCTCGGCCGGGGTACGCTGGCCGGCCCTCGAAGCCCTCCTCGACCGCAACTGGTTCTCGCTGTCCGTGACGGTCCTGTATTTCGTCCTGGCGGCCAACGCGGTCAATCTCATCGATGGGCTCGATGGGCTCGCCGCCGGTGTGGTGCTGTTTGCCTCGGTCGTCGTGCTCGGCGGCGGCATGCTCGAGACGACCCCGCCTTCGGCCGCCTTCGTGGCGGCGCTGGCGGCGGGGGCCGCGATGGGGTTTTTCGCCCACAACCGCCCGCCGGCGCGGGTGTTCCTCGGCGACGGGGGCGCGTATTTTCTGGGGTTCCTCGTCGCTGGCGAGCTGCTGTTCGTGGACTCGATCCGCCCGCGCAAGGCCGTCGTGGAGCTTTCGATCCCGCTGCTGGCTCTCGCCCTGCCGTTGCTCGACGCCGGCCTTGCGATCTTGCGTCGCATGGCCCGCGGGCAGCCGATCTTCGCCTCCGATGCGGACCACGTGCACCATCGACTCCTGGCGCGCGGGTTCTCGACGTGGGGCGCCATGGCGGTCCTGTGGGCGGCGTCGGCGTGGTTTTCCGCCATGGCGCTGCTGACCGTGGCCGGCGTCGGAGGCAGCGCGACGCTCGCCGGAGCGCTCGCGGCGGCCGTGACCCTCGCCGCGGGGCTCGATTACCACCGTGGCCGCGCTGGAGTGCCGGGCCGGGACGCGGAGGGATGGCGCGCGCGCCGGCGCGACGTAGTGGAGACGCTGCGCGCCATCGAGCGCGCCGAGGCCGACGTGGACGAGCCGGTGGGCCCCGACCGCTTCCGCCGGCTCGCGCAGCCTGCCGACCGCGTACGCCGCCTCGTGTGCGCCGAGGTGTTCGAGGTCCGTGGGGCCGACGGGCGCCCCGTCGTGTCCGGTGGCGCTTCCGAGGGGGCTCGGGTGTTCCTGGCGATCCCGCTGGTGGACGGTGCGGAACTGCGGTTCGGGTTTCCCTCGACGGCGTCGGCCAAGCTCGCCCCCGAGCACACCCATGCCGTCGAGCGCCTGGTGACCGTGTTCGTGGCAGAAGACGCCGCGCAGCGACGTTCGGGGGAGACGAGCGTGGACCCGGCCGTGCGCCCGGAGGGCGAATCGGCGCAGCGGCCGGCGGCCCCGGGTGCGCCGCGTTGAGGCTCTGCGAGCGTGCGGCGCACCCCGTCAGTTCAACCAGATCTCGAGATCGTAGGCGAAGGTACCGACGCCGTGGTGATCTGCAGTGACGTAGTACGTGCCGGGTTCGGTCACACTGATCTGCACCTCGGCGGAGCCACCGGCAGCCCCTTGATCGCAGTCCTGCGACGTGACGAAGCCACAGCCCGTCCGCACGTCCACGATGGGGGTGGAGGTACCGTCGGTCGCCGTCACCCGTGCCCGCAGAACCCCGGGCTCCGCGACGACCACGGCGAACATGTTCTCCTGGCCGGGTCCGCCGCACAGCCCGTCCATACGTCCCTGGCCGCTGCCCAGGACGTTCGACCACAGGAAGTACCCCCCGGACACGAGCAGGGGGGAGTTCGAGTGCACGGGGCAGGCCCCGACGGGGGGGCGTTCGTGCGTCAAGGTGACGCGGTAGTCGCCGCCGCTGCCGGCCGGTGCGTCGATGGTCAGGGTGTAGACCCGGCCGGCCTCCGTGTGGACGAATCGGGTGATCCCCACGCCCCCGGCCTCGCAAAGCGCGGTATAGCCGTCGTCCGTCACCGCCTCCGTGCTGCCGCAGGTGTCCACCTCGAAACGGACCGTGGGGACGAAGCCGTTCGGGCCCACCGGATCGATATCGATGCGAATGTCCCGGTTGTTCGTGGCGCGCAACACGTAGACGTCCTCGGGGCCCTCGTCGCGCCCGCACCAGCCGGAAAGCGCTCCGTCTCCTCCGCCCAGGGTGCCTTCGAGCACCACGTCCTCGAGCGGGACGAGTTCCTCGGCCATGTCGCAGCTTCCGGGGGTACCGCCGTCCCCGCCGCCGCTGCCACCGGCGCCCGCCGTCCCTGGCAGGTCGAAGGGGTCGCTTCGCACCCCGCACGCGGCCATCAGCGCAACGGTCGCCGCGAGCCACCGGGCGAGGCGTGGGCTTCGGAGCGTTGCGCAGGCCTGGGTGCGTACCACGGTGCCTTCATCGTAGCAGCCCCGGATGCCGCTTGGGAGCCCGGTGCACCGGGCGGGTCGCTTCGGCCTCCGCCTGCCCGGGATGCGCCGGTTCCCCGGTGCATCGGTAACGCGGGCGTGGCGCCGCCGGGTCCGTTTCGGTCCACGTTGGGGCCGCGTGCCGGGGCCGAGGACCGGTCGCTTTGGCTCCATGACCACGGGCCGCCGCTCGTGTATCGTTGGGCGCATCATGCCCCGCACCGTCTGCGTTACCGGTGGCGCTGGATTCATCGGGAGTCACCTGGTGGATCGGTTGCTCGCGGCGGGGGACCGCGTGGTCGTCCTCGACGACTTCGACGACTTCTACGACCCACGCGAAAAGGAGCGCAATTTGGCGTCCCACCAGGACGACGCGCGGCTTGCGGTGTTGCGCGAGGACATCCGCGACCGGGACACCGTGGCGGCTGCGTTCGACCGGCATCGTCCGGAGGTCGTGGTCCACTTGGCCGCCCGGGCCGGGGTGCGTCCTTCGTTGGCCGATCCGGTGGGTTACGCCGACGTCAACGTCACGGGGACCGCCGTGCTGCTCGACGCGGCCCGGCGGGCCGGGGTGCGAAGATTCGTGTTCGGCTCGTCGAGCTCGGTGTACGGTCTCAACGCGAAGGTGCCGTTTTCGGAGGACGACCCGCTCGACCACCCCGCCTCGCCCTACGCGGCCCC
>Ga0256839_1003058_pt1 | contig 17722 bp, 6 predicted proteins | sample 354166metaG_FD_185968 | JGI IMG/M metagenome (GOLD analysis project Ga0256839, IMG submission 185968) | Hydrothermal vent microbial communities from Mid Atlantic Ridge, Atlantic Ocean - 354-166 | ecosystem: Environmental > Aquatic > Marine > Hydrothermal vents | place: Atlantic Ocean: Mid... | reverse complement strand
AACACTATTGATTATACACTTTCCATTACTGAGCCAGAAGATGATTATAGTGCTGACAAAGAAACAGCAGGCCTCCTAGGGAGTCAGCAAGTATCAGGCTTTATTGGTAACTTAACAGACAAAGACTGGTTTCAGGTTGATTTAAGAAATGGAGCGAATTACAGCATCAAATTAGCTGATACATCAATGGCTAAATTTTCAGCTGTTTATAATGCAGATGGTAACCGTATGACTGAATTATCAGGTAAAGACCTTACCTTCAATTCATCCGTCACAGGTAGCTACTATATAGAAGTCGCCGCAGATGAACAAATAGTAGGTGATTATTCCATTTCCATGACAGCAGAGCTTAACCTGACAAACATAGATTATCACCAACAAAATAGAGAAAATGCACAAAATATTGGTATCAGCACTCCTCAAACCGGCCTTATTGAAAACAAAGGAGAACAAGACTGGTTTAAACTAAATATTGAACCCGATAAGACATATCGTATTAATCTAATATCAGACGACATGGATCCTATTATTAACGGGATTTATGATGCTGATGGTAATTTTATCCAAGGTTCATCTAATGATGATGGAGGTAACGGCTTTAACGCACAATTAATCGCTACGTTTGATACTAACGAATATTACTTAGCCGTTGCAGCAGTCAAATATGATACGGGAAGCTATAACCTCACCATAGAGGAAACGCAAAGTGAAAGTGCCTTACAAATTAAGGCCACCCAACAAGTAGAACAGCCTCAAAATGCAAGCATTCTCACAATAGGTACCGAAGTGACAGGCGATATTACTGCAAAAGGTGAAATGGATCGCTTTCAAGTAGAACTGCTCGCCAATAAAGACTACAGCATTTCCCTAACAGGTACTACCTTGGCAGACCCTTATTTATCAGGTATTTATGATGGAAAAGGTACAATAATAGCGCAAACCATCGACAATGACAGTGGTGGTAATAACAATGCACTCCTCACTTTCCGGCCGCAAATGGACGGTATTTATTACATAGAGGCCAGTTCTTGGGATGCGGCAAAAACAGGGGCTTATTCTATTTTATTGACAGAAATACAAAAAGACCCCGAAACTCCCCCTATCGAACCTATTATTTCGGGTGATGATTATGCAGACAACACAGGCACAACAGGTATTGTGATTGTGGGCGGGGAAATGATGTCTGGAAATATATCCAAAGTTTCTCCTGGAGAAAAAACGGACAAAGATTGGTTTAAAGTCACACTAGAATCTAACCAACAATATCGAATTGATTTAAAAACAGATATCAATAGCGAAAACGGGATTTCCAATCCAGTACTATATGGTGTTTATGATAATTCTGGAGCCCCTTTTATTGGCAAAGATTTTAATAATACAGGGCTTGATAAGAATGACCAATTAATATTCACTACCGTAGAGGCTGGCGAATACTATATTGTTGCCGGAGGCACGGAAGGTTTTTTTAGTAACTCAGGAGACTATACTCTATCAATTGATACGTATGAAGGAACAATTTCCATTGATCAATACTCTGACGATACCCAAACGACAGGCGTAATAAATGTCGGAAGTTCAATCATCGGCGCCATTGAAACCATCAATGATGCCGACTGGTTCCGTGTTGCCTTACAAGCGGATGCAGAATATAGCTTCACCCTTGAAGGAAACCCCGCCAATATTAATGGAATTTACAACAAAAATGGACGACTGATTCAAGAAAATGCCGGCAAAACCTTAAGTTTTCAAGCACCAGAAACAGACGATTATTATATTTCAGTCAAAGCGACCGGCCTAGAACTAGGGGATTATACACTCAGAAGCATGTTGGATTCAGCAGGCGAAACCACAATAGATATCTTTAGTACAGATATCAATACAACCGGCAATATCACACTAGGCACTCCTCTTAAGGCAACACTGGAAACCGCAGGTGATCAAGACTGGTTTAGAGTCGATTTAAACCAAGATATAAAATATCAAATTGACCTACAAGGCTCACAAACCTCTTCAGGTACCTTAAGAGACCCTTTTTTTAAAGGAATATTTGATAGTACAGGCAAACTGTTGGCCGGCACAGAAAATGATGACACACCAACAGGACGGAATTCGCAAGTTATTTTAACAATAGAAAACACCGATACTTATTATATTGCTGCCGGCGCATCAGACAGTGGAACAGGAACCTATACTCTTTCCATCAAAGAATGGGAAGACAGCTTACAAGCTGGAGACGACTTCTTGCAAAGTGTCGGCACAACAGGAATCATCAACGTAGGCGAGGCCAAAGAAGCCGCTATTGATTATGTACTTGACGAAGATTGGTTTGAAATTAATTTAGTCGCAGGGAAAACCTATAATATTGACTTACTAGGTGATTACAATAACGACACCTATACCTTAGTCGACCCTTATTTGAATGGTATTTATGATAGTAATGGTTTATTGGTAACAGACGCGACCAAAGATGATAATAGCGGCCCGGGATTTAGCGCGCACCTTGCTTTTACCCCTGACACATCAGCAACCTACTATATTGCAGCTACCAGCTTTCTAGCACAAACCGGCACTTACCGTTTATCCGTGACAACTGACGACTATGGAGCGAGTACATCCACAGCCGGTAGCCTCTCTGTTGGCGGAAAAAAACAAGGTAATATCGAAACGCCGAACGATATTGACTGGTTTAGCGTATCACTCAACGCAAAATCAAATTATCGATTTGATTTAATGGGAGATGCAAACCAAGAAGACTGGATAGCAGACCCTCTTATAAGAGGTATCTATAATCGCAATGGCACATTACTACAGGGAACCTATAACGACGATGGGGGAGACGGCAATAATGCAAGGGTAGACTTCTTAGCTCCGACAAGTGATACCTACTATATTCAGGTTGAAGCAAGACTGAATGATGTAGGTACATACGAATTACAATTAATTCCTCTTTGATATCCTCCCCCGCCCTAAAAAGGGCGGGGATTCCTGTCTCATCAACGATAGGGTATTTTTAGTTAACTTATGACAATCAAAGTAATCATCATCAGCAGCATCATTTTTTATGCTGCACTTTCCTGTTCCGCTCAAGGAAAAGCACCAAGAGAGCCCAGAATCGTAGGAGGAAATATGGCGGCCGCACAGGATTGGCCCTGGATGGCCGAAATTGTACTCAAAAACAAATCAGCCTATGATGGCCTATTATGTGGTGCCAGTTTAATTGCCAATAAATGGATATTAACTGCGGCACATTGCGTTTACGATAAAACACCATTTAACTTTGATATCATTGTTAACCAAAATGACTTAGCCAAAGAATATGCAGAACGATTAAATGCCCAAACGATTATTATTCACCCTGAATTCAATGCCGTTAGCTTAGACAACGATATTGCACTGATAGAAATCACAACAGAAATCACACAAATACAACCTATTGCATTACTAACCCGTTATGAATCGCTCGACCAAAACAATCAAACCTCCATAGCACTAGGCTGGGGAAGCACCTCCATATTTGAAGATAGCTTTCCCTACCGCCTCCGGCAAGTCAATCTATCATTGATCAATAATCAACAATGTAGTTTACGCATGGGGGAAACGATTCCGGAAGGAATGCTATGTGCAGGCGATGATATTTACCAGCGAGATACCTGTTTAGGTGATAGCGGCGGCCCCTTAATCGCCTTTGATGAAACCAGAAAAACCTGGAAACAAATTGGTATTACCAGCTGGGGATTTGGGTGTGCAGAACCTGAATTTTATGGCGTATATACTCGAATTAAACACTATTCTGAATTTATTGAAAAAACAATGTGTTCTGCACAAATATTACCAACCCCACAACTCTACGTAAATACTGAAGAGAATAATATTCATCTCAACTGGACAGGAGATGCTAGCGGTTATCGCTTAATTTATGCACCATACCCATCCCCACAAAGCGATGAAATAGCCAGTATCGATCTACAAAACCTAACCCGTCTCAGCGCACAAATGCCTAGCGGCTCTGCTTATTACCTTGCCATCATGGGGTATCGTGGTAATTGCAACAGCCCTATCTCCAATATTGAATATTTTGTTGTTAATTGACCTCTTCTGCTAGACTTCTCTGAAAGACTCCTGTTTTCACAGTTGTTATCAGTGGCTCTTCCGCAAAGCTCCAGAGCCACTGATAACACCGTGGTGACTGGAAACCAGTCACCACGGTGTTATACCAATCCTAATAAGTAAATACTGTTAATTTACCCTCCTAAGTTTTATTATAGTGATAACTTAACATTTTTGTTAAAGTGCAAATATACTGTGATTGGTATTATCTTCCCCGCCCTAAAGGACGGGGTTTTACATCCTATTTTATTTACCGACTCCCAATGGACCAAGATTTTTTCAATAAACTTAAAGCCCTAGGCATATCACCTGCCCTCATATCATCTTGAGCCAAATTATATAGCCCTTGTGCCTTTTGCTGATAACGCTCATTACCACTCAACATAATGGCCTCTTGCGCTAGAATACTAGCAATACCTAATAAGCTCTCAATCTGCATACCCACAACAGTTTGATCACTGATTTTAACCAGCTTACCGATGGCAGATTCAATATAGAAAAACCAAAAATCTCCAGAAGAGGTAAGAGTCTCATTATCCTCATTCCACAATGCATCATGGTTAGAACGATTAATTTGCAATAGAGCATTATTAAGTAATTTCATATCTTTTTTACCGTCAAACTGTAATGCTTCTAACAGTACTTTCGCATTTAACACACCTTGACGATTTTGATTAAGGTCAGAAAATATCTTTGCACCAACACTCACATCATATCCACCTATAACAGCACTGGCCTCTTTATGCATTACGCTAAAAAATAAACCGGCGGCATCTGGATTAGGGATGGTAATAACGACGCCACTTTTAGGCCCATCTGAGATGGATTGCCTCAATTCACGACCTGTACTATCAAAAACAGACAAAACAGGAATCATATTATTAGAAAGCCCGGTCACACGAAAGACCAAATTCGCATTTGGATCACTTGGAATCACTCTAAAGCAATCAACATCATTGGCAAACTCAATTTGTCCACGAGTATCGGTATTATCATCTGCTACATTAGTACAATTACCAGAGTTTATATCATTCGCATGATCATCTGCTTGAAACCCAACCACATTAAATTGCGTAGAAGAAATCCTGGTAAATTGCTCAGCAATAGGTGCTCCTAAGCTAGGTGTAATGCTAGAACCATCTGGAGCAGGTGCTAATGCACTACCAAAAGTTGTTTCCACACCCATACCTGCTGAATTATCAATCACAACATTGACCGTATGAATACCGGACATCGTATAATTAATTAAAGCCGAATAAATACCATCTTGTGCAAAAGTATCTCCATGCGTTCCATCATCAAACAACGTGATTATTTCAGTATTACCGACAGGCGTAGTTACAGTGGCCACAACAACTAAACCTGCAATCAGCTGATCCCGACTAACAGTCGCAGTAATTCTCGCTTCTTGTGGATAAATAACCTCACTTCCCCCAGTAATGCCTAAAGCAATATCATAAGTATCCCCCCCCACTTCAGGGGTGGCCGTAACAATACTGTTCACAACTAAATTCGTTGCACTATTGTTCGTTATTTCTAGCGTATAATCACCGCTTGGATTTGCTAAAATGACAGATTGATCCACCTTAGCACTACAGGCAATGACAGTACTCGCCGTTTCACAAGTAAAACCAATACCAGTATTTCCTCCATTAGGATCTAACAGAACTATATCAATATCATTCAAATTACCAGGATAAGTCAAAGAAATAAATGCATCCCCTAAGGTACTATCTATAGATAAATCTTGAGAGAAACTTGACGTAGCGGGTATGCTATTAGCCGAATTATTAATAATCACAGATGACGACACCGCTGTACTGGCTAACGTAAATGCCTGTAAAATTTCAGTTAATGTTGTCGGAGAATTAATAAATACTCCCCCTGTACTAGACACCAAGTTTTGCAAAACGCTAGTCGGCGCTCCGGCACCATAGCCTAATGCAATAATAGGTACTTCAGCCGCTTGATAAGCTGCAATAACGCTAGCAGATGTCGCGCTTGAACTATTATCGCCACCATCTGACAGCACATAAACAACTTTCACACGATCAGGTTTAACCGAAGCGGCCGCAAAGGCCTCAGACCTATCTAAACCTAATTGTAAGCCATCATATAATGCAGTAGAACCTGTTGCATTAAGCGAATTAACAGACGTTTTTGCCGCAGTTTTAACACCCGTATCCGGTGCTGGGATATCCAGAATGGCAAAATCTTGAGTAACATTGCCTGCAAAAGAAGCAACCCCCACGGCTGATTTTCCATCAGGTAATTGATCAATTAATAAGCTTGCCCCTATTTTAGCATTTGCTAAGGGCGTGCCCCCCATAGAGCCTGAGCGATCAATAACCAGTTCATTAATAATATCACTTTGCATCCAGCGTATATCCAAACTATCACGACAACTTGCTTCGCTATTGTTTACCGTATAATCACTACCTGATGGCGGCTTGACGGCAGCAAGGTTTGTATATCGTGTCCGTGAAGGTACACAACTTGCAGCATTACTCACCGTACATTTTGGGTCATTATTCGTACTTTGAACTAAAGTGTCCCAGGCACTAATACCAAACTTCCTTAGTTGGGAATTTGTCCCACCGCCACCTGAAAACGGTACAACTTGGTTGGTGGAGAATTCTAAAAAGTCTAAGTCAGGACTTGTGAACCCTGTAGGGCAAGCATACCCTCCCGCAGCACACCATTGATTAGTCATAATGGACGGAACAGACTGCGTATCACCTGTTTTTAAGACATACTCATCATACAGCCCATAAGCATAATGTCCCCATTCATGCGCTAAAGTAAACCCGGCAGGCTTAGGCTGGTCAATAAGTAGATTAGAGTTCCAATCATCACACATCCAAATTCTCTGTCCTATTTTACCGAACCCACTTGGGTGTGCTCGCGGCCCCTGATTGCTGGCACATTGCTTATTCCAAAGAATATCAGCAGACGTTTTTTGTTCAAGGTTTCGAAAAATCCGAACAATGCCTAATTTATGCGCCGTATTCGTTGCCTGACAAATACCATCTGCAAATTCCTTAATAACCTCCTCATACTTACGCTGATTTTCATCACCCGCAGTCGTAGTCGTAGCCTTATCGTCACCTTGCGGATTAGCCTCAAGTGAGATAACAATATCAAATATTGATTTGCTACTATCCGTACTATTTGCAGCTCTGGCAAGACGCGAACTCGTATCTATCTGTCGTCGCTCTTTAGAAAACCAACTGTTTCCGGCATAAACCGGAACATAAGCTAGAGAGCTTACCAATAATCCGGTTAATAATATTATAAATGATCTACTCATCATAACTTCCTCTTATGTATGTACTTTATGCCGAATCGATAAGCTAAACGACATGCCCTTTGCCTCCAAAAATCATTCTATGCCCATTAACATCATTAGGCAATGATTACTAACACTAATGCTGACGAGGCATTGACATCCACCCCGCCCTAAAGGACGGGGAGGATGTCAAGCTTGTGATCATTTAACATGTTGCGCAACACTGTCAATCCGCATAACAGCGCGTAGCTTGGCTTAGCTTTGCCTTTGTTGCGCAGAAAACGTCACCCAATATTTTTTAAGGTAAGCATGGTTGGGTTTCGTGCCTCACCTTAAGCGACGACTTTCTCGATACCCATACTTCGCTTCAAGCTCGGCAAAATATTGTTCATTATCCACTCGATGACGGATATCTTCCTCTTTTTTGCGCTGCCGCTCCCGTTGAATGATTTCTGCTGAGGTCAACTGTTGCTTGGCGGGGGGTGTCTTGGTGACGGGGGTGAAAGTACCATTATGGACGGAATGAACGATGGCTCGTAAATAACCGATCTTATTGGATATCTGCCTACTGCCAATGGCAATGCGCATTACGGCCAGTACCGCTATTTGTTGATCAGGGGGCAAGGTGGATAGAAATTTATTAGCCGCCGGCTTTTCTTTTTCGTTAAAAATATCCAAACTCACCACAACAGGCTGTGTTTGTTTTTTAGTAATCTCTGTTTTAATCTCTGTAATAGTGTGCGCAGATTCCGTTATTCTTGTGTGCTCAGCAGTATCCGAATTATCGACTTTACGCGCTTGTGATGTTGGCACATCTTGACCCTCTGCCGGCTTTTCTTTTTCGGTCAAAATATCCAAACTCACCACAACAGGCTGTGGTTGTTTTTTAGTAATCTCTGTTTTAATTTCTGTAATAGTGTGTACAGATTCCGTTATTGCTGTTTGATCTTCATTATTCAAACTGTCTACTTTCGTGGGCTGTGCAGAGGAGGAATCTTGACCGTCTGCCAACAAGGCGTTGAGCATATCAAAATCAATTTCGTAATGGGTACGGGCGGGGATTTGCTGCAATGTGATTTTGACAAAAGGCAACTTTTTGATGATATTCCGCTTGATGCGTCTGAATTTGTGTATGGAAATATGCAACTCTTCGGCAAAGTCTGCATCTGTTTTGTAGAAAGTTCGCCCCATTATATCCCGCCAATAGAGGAGCTGACTGAGGAAGGTGGCGGCAGTCTGATCATTGCCCACCAGATTGAATAGAGAGTCTCTTAGGATAATGATTTTATCGTGTTTGGGATATTTTACTGTGTTACTTGCTTGCATGATTCACCTCATTAAGACGTGACAGCAAGCAAATAATTTGATACTTAACCTAAGATTAGGTTAGAATATTAACTATGCCCCTGCCATAGTCTCGGTATGGTTGTGGGTTAGTCCACTCCTAGTTGCCCGGCAAGGCACTAGGGGTGGCATATATTTTCTATCAGAGAATATACGCTTGTTTTCAAAATACCGCCAATTATTTTTTTAATCTGCATTTAGGCGGCATTAATATTGACTCTTTGGACATCACCCAGCTTAACATGCTTTTTTGCTCGCCATAAATCATAAGCATCTTGCATGGCAAGCCAACTTTCAGGACTACGCCCCAAAGCCTTTGACAGACGGAGAGCCATTTCTGGGCTGATGCCGCTCTGCTTTTTAAGCACCCTATTAAGCGTTGAAGCTGCTACGTTAAGATTTTTAGCCAAATAGCGGCAACTCAATCCGAAAGGCTCCATATAGGTTGCTTGAATAAACTCACCAGGATGAGGAGGGTTGTGCATAGCCATTAATGATAATCCTCGTAGTTGACAATAAAGACATGGCCGTCGGCAAATTTGAATGTGATGCGCCAGTTTGCATTGACGGTTATTGACCATAAACCTTGCAGGCTGCCCTTGAGCGGGTGTAAGCGATAGCCTGGGATATCAAGGTCTTCAATGTAGTGGGCAGTATCAAGGGCCGCTAGCTGCATTTGAAGCTTTTTAGCATGTTTAGCCTGAATACCTTTTGTGCTGCCCAGAATTTCTCTAAGCCTTTATGCTTGAATGACTTGATCATTTTTACACTTTAACATGTTGCGCAACACTGTCAATCCACATAACAGCGCTTAGCTTTGCCAGCATTGCGCAAAAAACCTAAGCCAACATTTTTTAAGGCAAGCATGGTTAGGGTGCGTACCTCACCCCAAGCAACTTAATGTGCTTGTTTAGGCAATAAATCTTTTAATGCCGCCAAATACGCCATTTTTGCAGTGCCTGCCACAGCAACCAAAGCATTTAAGCGTCTTATTTCTGCCTCTACAAACTGCAGGCTTTGTATCTGTGCTTTCGCCTCGTCGGATAAATCATTCATTAAATACTCAATCCCATCAATACTTACTTTTGCATCTGAATCTGCCATATTGTTTCCTTTTATTTCGTTTTATCTCATGAAGAGATCTATTATTTTGAACATAAAAAACCCCCAGTGCATTGCTGAACTGAGGGTTTTTGTTAGATTCGCTATCTTAAAGCAGATAGCAAGGCTACTATTCCTTGCGGTGTTCGCCTTGTTTGCATTGCTTTAAGGTCAGAAGAACAGACTTCTCACCCTAATGTACACATTAAGCCAATATATCAGTTCCTAACAAGACTGCATCAACCGTACCGATTAAAGTCAATTCTGTGACAGCAATCTCATCATTAGAACCGGCAATATCAGTTGCTTGATAAATAGCACTTGAATTATCATCAGCAATGACAAAATAAGCGGTCGTATCTGCCGCAGGAATTTGCCATGCACCAGAGCCATTAATGGCCGCTGATGCCGCTGCTAATGTATCTGCATCTCCTGGATTATTTTGCGAATAAAAATACACTTCATTTGCCGCAATTGTAATATTGACAGCAGCATTGACTGGATCAAGAACGGTTATAGTGCTATCAGCATCACCAAAATTACTGACATCCAGTTTATCACCATCACCGGTAACAAAAGCAGTAATCGCTGTCGGTGTACTAATTGGATTTGCATTATAGATAAAGTGATCAGCTTGACCATTTAAGCCGGCAGCGCCAGTAGTTGCCGATGCAACAGATCCCAAGTCAGTTTGATTGATTTGAGTAACAGACCCTGAACCTAAGAAAGTATTGAATTCACCCGTATCAGCAGCAGAAGCAGCTTTTGCCTCAACAAACCCAGAAGCAGGCCCTGTGATCTCTGTTGTTGCAGTCACATAAGTTAAGTCAAGTGCAATGGTACTACTACCAATAACAAGGCTTTCATCAACGATCAAGCTATTTGCAAACCCAGCATCAACAAACATATTATTAGTGCCTGCATTCAACTCTGCAAATTGCTCTGGCATAACCGTCAAATTAACAGTCGAGGCATCAGGGGCAGGATCGGCAATATCAATAGCAGTCAAGCCTGTCACACCTGATAAATCAACATTTCCATCTGCAATGGTTGTGGTAACACCCACGGTGATATTACTAAGATCCTCACCACCTGTCAGGTTAGTTAACTCAAGTGTTCCAGCACCTGTAATGGTTAAACCATTAGCCTGTGCACCTGTCATAGTCGTTGTACCAGCGGCAATGACAACATCAAAAGTTCCCCAGTCAGATGTCGCAGCAAGTGTATAGTTAGCACTAACCGTTGCCGTTAATGTGCCAGCAGCAATACCTGATAAATTAAAGGCATTAGTATCTGTTTCAATCACATCAATAATGACTACTCCGCCTGCATTTGAGTTAGCACCTGTTAAGTTTTGACCATTTGCTTGTACAGATGTCATATTAACAGTTTGAGCTGTAATAGCTGGCGTTACGGTAGCATCTGCTTCTCTTAACACAGGGAAAGTCACAGTGCCTAAAACAGCCGCAGAGTCAAAGTTAATAAAATCAGCCGTCACATTGGATAAATCCATCGCTTGTGCAACTGTATCATTAATCGTTAATGTACCCGCACCTGCAATGCTTAAACCGGTAACCACTGCAGAATCAGAGGTTAATACAGCACCTGTCGCAATAGTCAGTGCAGCCGCTCCCAAATCTCCCGTAAACGTTACAGAGGTATCAACTGCCGCATTGAGCGTTGTTGCAGTAAGCCCTGAAAGGTCAGCATCGGGGTTGAGTCCCAAATCAGCTACATTGACTGTTCCGGTTCCCGTTGCATTCACTTTCCATGAAGTGGTCACTGTGCCGGTCGCATTACCGACTTGTGTAGCCGTTAAGTTCAAGGTTGCATTAGTGCCAACAACAAAGGCAGGGGTCGTATCATCACTGGTATCTGCTGTAGCAGGATTATTGCGATCAATCGGCCCCATAGCACCTGAAACAGAAACGCTACCGTCACCGCTAATAGTGATAGTCGCCACACCGATATTACCTGATAAGTCAATGGCTTCAGGTAATGTATCAGCATCTGGGCCATCCGCTGTATTAACGGCGGCATTCACAACACCGGTATCCCCTGTAGCCGTCATGATATTGCCAAGATCAGCCGCCGGAGTCGCCTCAAGTGCTGTAATCTCAACCGTACCACCACCTGTGATAGTTAAACCATCAGCTTGCTCTGCTGTTAAGGTCAGTGTAGCACCTGTCGGTACAACGATTGCTGAGTTAGTAATCGCTAAATCAGTCCCTAAGACAGATAAATCAACAGCACCCTCAATAGTCAGTGTATCTACTTGGTCAAGGGTTAACTGACCACCTGCAGTAAAGACCACACCATTGGTGATGGTCATCGCTACCGTGGAAGCTGCATTGAAGCTAAATGTCCAAGCATCTGCCGCCCCTAAAGTTGGCGTACCGACCGTTGCCTTATCTAAGGTTAAGCTAATATCACCTGTTGAGCCCGTTGCATCTAATACAAATCCAATAGGTGAAACCGTAGCATCAATGGTGCCATCAAGGCCTGCAATCACGTCTAAGTTAACGTCACCGGTACCTGTTAGCGTAATAAAGCTTAAATCAGGTCCAAAAACACCCGGTTTATTCACATCAGCCGCTGTTCCTAAGGTGACATTTCCTGTTGCATTAATTGTCAAGGATTCAGTATTAGAAACGGCTGCGGCAGGACTTGCACCGGTAATGGTTAAGGTTCCGGTACCCGCATTATTCACAACGAGGCCATGAATATCGGTATCATCCGTATTTAATGAAGCAATTGTGACTGCATCGCTACCGTTTACCGTTAATGTTGCATCAAACCCTTCGGTACCTTCTTGACCATCTTCTGAGAAGGTAATCGTGCCGATATTAAGGCCAGTCCCCGTATTACCACCAACACTTCCATTCGTATTTAGGACAACATCAGATAAGACCTCTCTTGATGCGCCACTTGAAATATCACCAATCGTATTGATTCGATCTGCTGGGTTGAATAACTCATCAGGGCGTGGATTAAGTGCCGTATCAAAATTCTCAGGTAATAAGTAATGCGTATCAGTGTTCGCTAAAATAGAATTAATAGTTAACACTTGGAATTCGTCATCATTATTGACTGAGGCCGCTAAAACATTATCAACCTCAATATTCCCGATATTCGTTGCACCACCAATGTCAAAGGTTAAATTCGCTACAAAATCAAATGGGGCAGTCGCTCCATCAATATCGTTAAAGGTTAACCCGCCCGGTAAATCAACAAAGGCTTCAATCTCAACCACTCTATTAATTGGGTTAGTTAATGCCAATAAGTCTTTTTGAGTCGCAACACGAATAATAATAGCATCACTTAGGCTGGTGAAAAGTTCTTCAACATTAGCGCCGTTTACTAGATTATCCAGCATCCAGACACGACCCAATTCAGGATCATAATTTACCGTATCGACTTTGCCGGAAGTCGCTGTACCGGTAATGGCATCAAACAACCAAACAACACTGGTGTCGTCTTCACCTGGAGCAGGATCAAACCCAGTCACAAGAATCGCACGTTCAGCTTGTACTGCTGTGTTAAAGCGGATAATCTGACCTGCTAATTCATTGGCAGTAGCTGTACTATCAACATCATTTAGTGTGATGCTGAAACCACTTAGAATTGAATCAACATGTATTGTGACATCGTTTTCACCTAGCGTAATCGTACCTTGTGGTGCAGTCACGTTAGTGGTGTCAATTAAGACTTCATCAAGCGTCGTAGGATCCGCATCCGTATTGGTATTTGCAACTAAGCCGGTAATATTAACCGTACCATCACCTGTAATGGTGCCATTCGCCAAACCGTTGAACTGTGCGGCAGATATAAATAATGACGTATCTTCTGCAAACTCATTGGTATCATTAGCATTGATCGTAGGTGTAATCAATGCATCGGCATCCCCTAATGTAGTATCAGGGTGTAAGGTTACCGCAACAGCACCTGGCGTTGCATTATCTACAATGGAAACCTCACCGATATTAATACCGGCAGCGGCAAGCATATCTAAATCAATTGAATTAGCACCTAAGTCGGTCACGTTTACCGTGACGCTCACACCACTAGCAACCGAGAAGTTACCTTCACCGATGCCTGTAATTTGATCCGCTGTGATATTTAAAACAGAGTCGGCAGTAAAACGAACGGCACCGAAACCATCCACACCCGCTGCAGCAGTCAGGTCATTATTACCACCTGCCACTTCTAGTACCGCACCCGCAGCAAGTCCTGTGAATACGATATTTTCAGCCGCCGCCGTGCCGGCATCATCAACACCTGACACCGTGTCATTAATACGCACAACTTGTGAAACAGCCCCTGCTGCAGTACCTTGACCAACATTCGTCATATTGACATCAGAGTCACTGGCTAAATCTGTCACAACCAATGTGGCGATAAAATCATCACCGGTTGTTGCATCAACACCGACATCAGAGCCAACCTGTGCATCCCCTGCCAGTTGATTAAACTGCACCGCCATCATTTCAACGGTAGTATCACTGGTTAGCGCACTAATTTCCAAAGAATCTGCGGCGATAGTTCCATTACCTAGAACAGTATTCGCATGTAAAACAACCGTACCGGACACATCTTGTACCGCAACCGTGCCAATATCGAACACATCAATGGCGGTCACATCAATTTCTTGTCCCGCAAGATCGACTAAACTTAGTGTACTTTGAACACCGGTGTCTGTTGAGATATTTGCAGTCAATGCTTGATCAACCGTAATCGTTAAGCTTGCCATGCCCGAGAAGTTAATAACATCCAGCCCTGCTAAAGCAACTGCTGACAGATCGTTAACGCCTGAGTTTAGATCTAAAGTAAACGTCGCGGTGACACCGGAAGCATCGAAAGATTCTAAGTCAGCTAGGTTATCCACTGTTCCTTGGATAGTGACATCACCTGCAGAGTTAACGACTAAGGCGTTAACTGAATCACCGGCAATCATTTCAATGACAGCATTACCATCTTCTACATTAACGGTTAGCGTATCAGCATTGTTGATTGTTAAGCCGGCAACATGCAATGCACGTACACCCCCTGTTGAATCAGCACCTAAAGCCACCCCGTTGTTATTGATGTTAACAACCGCTTGTGCGCCGTCAGTAAAGTAATTGGCGACGATAGTACCGACATTAGACGTATTTGGGTTACCGAGCGCTTTCGGTAAACCTGTCCAATCGGCAAAGCCATCACCTTGTGCCAGTATTGCAGTGTCCCAACGTACATTGCCAAAGGTAATTCCGGCAGCATAGTTACCTTGTAAACCTAATGTTGTCACATCTTGTGTTTGGTCACACACATAAATGAAGTTGTTCATACCAGAAATGCCGGTGACAACATAAGTATCAACACCGCTGGAGAAAAAGCCACCGGTATCGTTATTATCATAACCAACCATTTGGTTGGCTGCTGAGAATTCTAGATTAACACGCGTCCCCGGCAAGCCGTTTCCGATGATAGATCCCCAAGCCGCTGAGCCGTCAATAATACCGTTATCCGCTAAATCAGTGGCATTAATATCTTCAAAATTAGAAATTGTGAGACCTGTTAACGCTCCGACTAAGGCAGAGAAGTCGATTTGAAAATCATTGGCTAACGTTAAAGAATCTACAAAAGTAATCGGTGCCGTACCTTCCATAATGACCGTTGTCACAGCACTGGCATCAATATCATCGCCAGGCAGGTCTACAACAGGTGTATCATCGGAATTGATGGTCCAGGTGTTTTCTAAAGCATCTTCAGCAGGTCGCTCAAAACCATTGATTTCACGAATAATGGTAACATCAACACCGCTAGCAACCGTACCACCGCCTAAACCGCCATTTTGTTGCCCAAAAGCATCAAACGTTAATCCGGCATTTGTAATCACAACTTGGTTATCAATATAACCATTAGCGTCATCTACATTAATACCATTTTCTGCAATATAGGTATGCAACTCTTCGGCAGTGACTGATAATGTTGTTGCGTCAGGTACTTCAACATTTAATTTAATAGCAGATGTTAATTGCGTCAAATCACCTAAATCGCTTAATGCCATATCAGCATTCATTACGATGGTTAACTGCCCTGCTTGACCAAATGCACTGTCATCGACTGAGAAGTTAGCAGGACCGGTGGCAATAAATTGCTCAGGCGTGATTCTTAAATTACCGCCATTTAAGACAAATGCTGTAATACCTGTTAATGCCGCTTCAGATAAATCACTATCCGTAGCAACTTGTACGGTGATATTTTCACCGCTAATAACAGAACCTGTTTGTGCAACGACACCGACTAGAGCGTTACCGGAATCTTGTGTACCTAAGGTTAGTGTATTGCTACCTGTGCCTAAATCAATATTCAACATGGCAGCATTCAGCACTGAAGGACTTGCTGTCGCCGTACCAAAGATTGCTAGTGAATCATCCCCATCAGCCGTTGTAACATTGATGATATCGGCACCGACTTTTAAGGTGTTGTTGCCGTTACCGGTGCTAATATTTACCTTAACACTGTCACGCGAACTAATGTCATTATTGCCATCTCCGACAACAATATTGACCATTTGGCTGTTGTCAGTATTTAGCGTGTTATTTCCAGTTGTATCACTGATTGATACAAGCTCAGCGAAGGTTGCTGTAAAATCATCATCGCCTTGAGAACCAAAAAATTCAACATCCGGTTGTGCATCAATAGTTAAATCAACACCACCTAGGTTGGTACTCGCATTGATGGTTGCCGTACGGCCATCTTGGAAACTAGTATCAAGGTCACCTTGAATATAAAGTGCTGCGTTACCGGTAATGTTTAAAGTACGTAAACTACCGCCAAAATAACCATCATTTAGCCAGTTTTCACTGCCTTGTGAATCAATGTTGAGTTCATTAGAGTTCTGTGCGATGAATAAGTCAAAGTTACCATCTGTGTCGCCAAGATTTAATTGTAAATCAACGGCACGTCCTAGACCTTGACCGTAATGTAAAAATACATCTTCACTAAAGCCGCCTTCTAATTTAACCGGTGCGCCATTACGAATCCCCACAACCGTTAAAGACCCTAGAGCCGTTCCGGTGTTGTACCCTTCTGTGATGATAAGATGCTCAAGATCAATGGCACGACTTAAATCAAGAATGCTATTTTGTGCTTGACCAGCCGACAAATAGTCAGAAGGTGACGTATCACCATAAACATTCGGCAAATTTTGTACTTGAATTTGTTGTACATTTTTAATCATGAGAGGCTGTGCATAAACGCCTTTCATATCAACTTCTAGGACATTAAGGCCTTCGCCGGCATCAATATAAGCCCCGTGTAGTAATTCTGTACGTCCTGCTACGATTAAGTCATTACTGACAGTCGTTACACCTGACTCTACCGTACCGCCGTTATTTTCGGTGGTGGTTAAAACCACCGCACCACCTGGAGTGACCGCTGAGGCTTCTGATAATCGTGAATTACCATTGGCATCAAAAATAAACCCTTGCAAAAAGGCAAGGTATTCAGCCCCTAAAGCTGCGTCCGTCGTGATGGTTTTGCCATCATTAGTGGTAAAGGTAATCGTGCTTGTTTGCGTACCGGCAGTACCGGTATTATTATCTGCCGAGGCAGTAGGAGTGATAGAACCGACTGAAATATTTGTGATGCCGGAAATGGTGGAGTTGCCTAGGTCATCAATCAACCCAAGCTGAGCAACATCAAGTCCTGCAATATTGACTAAAAAGTCAAGAAAGTTAGCGGCAGTAATATTATCCCACATTAAAACAGGGTCAGCATGTGTATCAGGAATATCTTTTAAAGTGAAAACACTGCCGGTAATAGGAATACTATCATCTACCGGATCGCCACCGATAGGAGGAGGAATGATTTCACCACCACCATCATTACCAATAG
>Ga0256839_1003057_pt1 | contig 17725 bp, 14 predicted proteins | sample 354166metaG_FD_185968 | JGI IMG/M metagenome (GOLD analysis project Ga0256839, IMG submission 185968) | Hydrothermal vent microbial communities from Mid Atlantic Ridge, Atlantic Ocean - 354-166 | ecosystem: Environmental > Aquatic > Marine > Hydrothermal vents | place: Atlantic Ocean: Mid... | reverse complement strand
GCAATCAGCGGTGGGCCAGCGCCGGAAATTACGAGATGCCGCTGGTGCTGATGACTCCCAGCGGCTCGGGCATCCGAGGCAGTCTCTACCACTCGCACTCGTTCGAGAGTTGGGCGACCCGGCTGGCGGGCTGGAAGATCGTGATGCCGAGCCGTCCGATCGACGCCTACGGTCTGATGCTTTCGGCGATCGTCGACCCCAACCCCGTGCTGGCTCTGCTCCCCAAAGCCCTGTTGCGCGTCCCCGGCGACGAGCGGATTCCCGGAGAACCGGAGTCCCTGGAGCAACTCAAGGCGATGATCGATGCGCCCGTCAAGGACCGCTCTTCGTGGCGGCCGCAGTGGCCCAAGCTGGAAGCTCATTTCGTTCGCCTGGGAGAAGCTCGGATCTGCCGCGAAGGAAGTGCGGCGACGGTGGTGAGCTACGGGAGGACGTTGCCGATCTGCGTTCAAGCCGCCGATGAATTGCAACAGCAGCGAGGGCTCACGTTCGACGTGATCGATCTGCGCACCATCTTCCCCTACGACTGGAACGCTATCCGCGATAGTCTCCTCAAGACCGGCCGCGTCCTGTTCGTCAACGAAGACACCGAAGTGACGAATTTCGGAGAGCACTTGTTGCGGCGCGTGGTCGAGGAGCACTTTTACGACGTGCTGGCGCCGCCTCGAGTCCTGCAGGGAAAACACGTTCCCGGCATCGGGCTCAATCAGGTATACGAACGAAACACGGTGCCGCAACTTCCCGAGATTCGGCGGGCCATGCTGGAACTGGCGATGGAGGAACCATGAGCGTTGCGTTTCGAGTTCCCGAGCTGGGAGAGGGTGTGTACGAGGCCGAATTGGTCGAGTGGCGCGTCCAGCCCGGCGACGAAGTGCGTCACGGCCAAACCCTGGCCGAAGTGATGACCGACAAAGCCACCATGGAGTTGCCTTCTCCCTTTCACGGTGTGATCCGCGAAGTCCTCATCGAACCGGGCACCACGTTTCAAGTCGGGCAAGAGATTCTCCAGTACGATCCGGTGGAATCGGCTGCGCCGTCGGAGCCGGCCGGTGGTACCGCAGCCACTCCAACGTCCGTCACCACGGAGACTCCTTCACCGGTGGCCGCTTCGCCGGTGGCGGTCGCTGCGGCCGGCCGACCGGCGTCTGTGGGAACTCCCGATCTGCGCGTCCGCGCGGCCCCGTCGGTGCGCCGGATGGCCCGCAGCCTGGGAATCGATCTGGTGACCGTGTCGGGGAGTGGTCCGGGCGGCCGCATTCTGATGGAGGACGTGGCCCAAGTCGCTCGCCGGGAAGTACCCACCAGCACCGCTCCCGCCCCTTCCCCTCTCCTGCAGTTCGATCTGGGGCAGGCCGGTACGACGATTCCGTTGGCCGGGTTGCGACGCAAAGTGGCCGAACAAATGGTCCGCAGCGTCTCGTCGATTCCGCATTACAGCTATATCGACGCGTGCGATGTCAGTTCCCTGGTACGGTTGCGAGATGAATTGGCCGCACCGCTGCAAGCCGACGGGATCAAGCTCACGTATCTGGCGTTCTGGGTGAAGGCGGTGGTGCGAGCTCTCCAGCACGTGCCCATCGTCAACGCCACCTTCAGCGAAGACGATCGCACGATCACGCTGCACGACCGCTACGACATCGGCATTGCCACGGCCACCGACAAGGGACTGGTGGTGCCCGTTCTCCGAGGAGCCGATCGCATGAGTCTCCCCGAGACGGCTCGGGCCATCGATCAACTCGTGCAAGACGTGCGGGCCATGCGGGCCAAGCCGGATCAGTTGCGAGGCAGCACGTTCACCGTCACATCGATCGGTAATTTCGGCGGCTTGGCCTCGACGCCCATCATCAATTACCCGGAAGTGGCCATCATGGGAATCGGCAAGATCCGCCGAGTGCCCGCTTACGATGCGCACGGCGCGATCCGGCCGATGGACGAAGTCTATTTGTCGTTTTCTTTCGATCATCGGATCGTCGACGGCGCCGTCGGTGCCGTGTTCGCCAACAAGGTGATCGACTCTCTCCGCCATCCGGCTCGGTTGCTGGTGTAACCCCGCCCTCGGTTTCCCCTCTTTCCCGTTTCGACAAAGGAGCCGCTCGGCATGTCCGACCCTCACGAACTGCCTCTGCGAATCGTGTTGGCCAAAGTCGGTCTGGACGGCCACGATCGCGGCATCAAAGTCGTGGCCCGCGGACTGCGCGACGCCGGATTCCACGTTATCTATTCGGGGCTGTGGCAAAAGGTGGAAGAGGTCGTGCGGACGGTGGCCGACGAAGATGCCGACTACCTGGGCATCAGCTTGTTGAGCGGAGCCCACATGACGTTGGCTCCTCGAGTCATGCGACAACTGCAGGACCGGCAACTCGGTCACGTCGGCGTCATCATGGGAGGCATCATTCCGGCCGAAGATGTCGAGCCGCTGGCGCAGTTGGGCATTGCTCGAGTCTTCGGGCCGGGAACACCGATCGACTCGATTGTCGAGTTCCTGCGGGAATCGGGGAGTCGCACTGGAGCGCTTCCGGATTGGGAGACACTCGAGCGGGCCGACCGGCCGTCGCTGCCGCGATGGGTTTCCGCCGTGGTGCGCGGCGACCGGTTGGAGGAAATCGAATCGCGGTTGGACGCCGCTCGTCCGGCGGCTCACATCGTGGCAATTACCGGCAGTGGCGGTGTGGGCAAGAGCAGTCTCGTGGGTAAGTTGGTGGACAGGATTCGGCGCGAAGACATTCGCGTCGGCGTACTGGCCTGCGATCCCCAAAGTTCGGTGACCGGAGGAGCGCTGCTGGGCGATCGTGTGCGGATGCCGTCGCCGGCCGAGGATGACGGGCGATTCATCCGCAGCCTGGCAGCTCCCAGCGGTCAGCAGGCTCTGGCCCCGCGACTCGATCTGCTATGCCGACTGCTGGGCCATTTCGGGTTCGAACTGGTGCTGGTGGAAACGGTGGGAGCCGGACAAGGGGACACGGCCGTCCGCGACTTGGCGGACACGGTCGTGCTGCTGATGCAGCCGCAAACGGGCGACGAGATGCAGTGGGAGAAAGCCGGCGTGCTCGAGGTGGCTGATATCGTTCTGGTGCACAAGGGCGATTTGCCGGGGGCGGATCAGATGGTGAATCAGCTCGGTGACCTGCTCAATCTGTCCGGTGACCACCGCGTCGCGGTACTCAAGGCCAGCGCTGCGCGGGACGAGGGAATCGACACGTTGTGGGAAGCCATCCGCGCGAGGATGTGAGGTTGCCGGAGGAAATCGGCCCGCCGTCACCCACTCCCCACTCACCACTCTCCACTCCCCATTTTTCATTTTTCATTTTTCATTTTTCATTTTCTCATCATCCTCCCGCACATCGCGGATCATCGTGAGAAACTGCTCCATCGACTGAGGCCGGTTGTTGCGATCGGGTTCGATGCACTTCATGATCGCCTTGGCCAGCTTGCGATTGAGCGTGGGGCGGTATTTGAGAATGTTGGTGGGGGGTTGGGTATCGTGAGCCAGCGCCGCCTTACCGGTGGCATCGGCGACTGGCCAGGGGAGCTCATACGTGCAGACTTGGTAGGCGGAGACACCGAAAGCGAAGATATCGAGTCGCTGGTCGGTGGCCCGGCGGCGGACCACTTCGGGTGACATGTACAGCGGGGTTCCCGTGCGGTTGCCCGGCCGCATAAACGGCTCCGTAGCCGGCACCGTGAGTCCGAAGTCGATCAGTTTGAGCGACTGGGATTGCGGGAGGTAGATGAAGTTGCGAGGGCAGACGTCGCGGTGGATCCATCCCTTTTCATGGACGTATTGCAGCGCCTCGGCCATCTGCCGCACCAATTGTGCTCGGTGCCCTTCAATGACCGGGTCGTGCCGTTTGAGCAGGAACTGCAGGCCTGGGCCGTCGAGGTATTCCATGACCAAGAAAGGCGTGCCGTCGGTGGAGAGTCCGTATTCGCGCGTCTCCACGATGCGAGGATGTTTCAGATCGATGGCGATTTCGCCTTCGGAAGGCTTGTGGAGGCCTTTGAAACGAGCCTCGAACGCGGCCACTTTTTCCTTGTCGGCGATCTTCAAGCCGACGATTTCGTCGGTGGTGCGGTCTCGAGCCATGTAGAACTTCGACATGGTGCCCGAAATGGCCCGCCGCAACAACTCGAACCGCTGGTTCAGGTCGACCCGGTCGCTCTGAAAGATCGATTGTAGCTTGGCTAAGATACCCATAGCTCCAATCTACTTCGATCTGGGGGATTCGGCAAGTTGCCAATGGGTTGCCGAACTACTTCCCGCAGTAGTCGATGGCTCGCGCGATTTCCGATTTGAGTCGGTCGCGGGGAACGATGCGATCGACATAGCCATGCTCCAGCAAGAACTCGCTGGTCTGAAATCCCTTCGGGAGTTCGATCCGAATGGTGGCCTTGATGGTGCGAGGGCCTGCGAATCCGATCAGGGCCTTGGGTTCGGCGAAGACCAGGTCGCCCAGCGAGGCGAAGCTGGCGGCCACGCCACCCATCGTGGGATTGGTGAGTACCGAGATGAACAGGCCGCCGGCGCGATCGAAGCGGGCCAGTGCGGCGGAGACTTTGGCCATCTGCATCAGCGACAGGATTCCCTCGTGCATGCGGGCTCCGCCGCCCGAGCCGCTGATGATGATCACCGGCATCTTTCGCTCGGTCGCTCGTTCGATCAGTCGCGTCAGTCGTTCTCCCACGACCGATCCCATACTTCCCATGATGAAGGCCGAGTCGGTGACACCGAAAGCGACACGGCGGGCCCGGATCATGCCGGTACCGGTGATGGCGGCGTCGTTGAGTCCCGTGCGGCGTTGTTCGGAGGCGAGGCGGTCGACATAGCGTTTCTTGTCCTCGAATCCCAGAGGATCGGTCGGCTTGAGGTGCTGATCCCATTCTTCGAACGTGCCATCGTCGAGCACATGTCGAATACGATCGCGAGCCGACATATAGAAGTGGTGGTCGCATTCGGGGCAGACATTGGCTCGCTGCTGGACCGACTTGCGGTAGACCATTGTCTTGCAGTCGGGGCACCGCATCCACAGGCCTTCGGGGACGCCCCGTTTGCCGCCGCCGGTCCACCCGTTTCCGCTGGTTTGACTTTTCGTCGTTTGACTCATGCCGTGGCTCGCCCGCCTGCTGCCGCCATCCGAACTGCAACTTGCCGTTCCCATACCATAGTGTCAGCCGGCGTTGCCCAGGAAGCCCAGAATGGGGCGGGGAGCCGCAGGAACTCGTAGCACCCGATACTGTCCCTGGTCGCATTCGGCTTCCCACAGGTCCTGCAACTGGTGGCCTTCCAGTTCACCCGCCACCAGGCTGGCCAGCGGTTCCGACACGATCAGGCCGATCGTTCCCTTCTTGTGGCGTTTGATCAGCTTTTGCAGCGACTGGCGGACTCGTTCGCGAGCCTGCTGGATCGACTCGCCTTCGGGGGGGCAGACTTCCACGGCGTGAGCCTGTCCCTGGCGAAAGGCTTTGGGTTGATTGCGCTTGATTTCATCGATCAGTTTTCCCTGCCACAGGCCGTGATCGATATTCCGCAGATCCTCGAGTCTGCGGACACGCAAGCTTCTCGGTTCGGCCAACATTTCCGCCGTTTCCCGAGCCGAACGGCAGGGGCCGGCGTAGATGGCGTCGATTTCCGTGTCTTCCAAAGCCTCCCGTATTTCCGAAACCTGCCGCACACCGTTTTCGCTCAAGGGAAAGTCCAGCGTCCCCTTGATGCGACGTTGATCGTCGAAATCGGTGGCTCCCGGTTGAATCAACAGAATGGTCAACATGATTGGTTGTCAGTCGCGTGGTGGGAAGGATCAGGGCTCGAGCCGCGAGGGGCCGGCAGCGCCGGCCGCTCGGTTCAGCGCCTGAACCGCTGACTCATAATTGTCACTACGAAAAATGGCCGATCCGGCGACCAGCCAGTCGGCTCCGTGTTCCACAGCATCGGGCGCGGTGTCCGGGTTCACGCCGCCATCGATTTCCAAAATGCGGTCTTCGGCGCGGGCCCACTCGCGCAGTGCCGCCAGCTTCCGCAGCGCCGCGCGGTCGAAGGGTTGGCCGCCGAAACCGGCGGGCACACTCATCACCAGAACCAGATCGCACCAGGGGAGATAGGGTTCCACCCGGTCCAGCGGCGTGGCCGGATTGCATGCCAGGCCGGCCGCCGCTCCCAGCTTGCGGATGGCCGACAGCAATTCGGCCGGGTCTTCATCGACCTCCACGTGAACCGTGATGACGTCCGCCCCCGCGTCGGCAAAGGCGCGAAGATAGCGGCCGGGATGAGCGATCATCAGGTGAACGTCGAGCGGCAACTCGGTCGCTCTTCGCGCCGCTTCGACGATGGGCATCCCATACGTCAAATTGGGAACGAAGTGCCCGTCCATCACGTCGAGGTGGAATCCTTCCACGCCCACGTCGGCCAGTTGTCCGATTTCATCGGCCAGGTGCCCGAAGTCGCATAGCAGCATCGACGGCAGCACGACCGGAGAACGGTTGGCGATCAAGCGGGCTCGAGGCGGGAAGGGCATTGGTGGAAGACTCCAGGTGGATCGTCGCAGCGCGTCCGGAACCAGAACGGCCAAGGGAAAGGGGAACGCGCGACCGACAGGCGTCGTCAATCAGAACAGCTCAACGTGCATCGTGTCGATAGGCACCTCGACGGCGAAACGACGCCATCACCCAGGTTTCGAACTACCCCGTATCCTACCCCTATCGCCGAGACCGACATCAACCCGCAGACGCGTCCGGGCTCGATGTCCGCCCATGCCAAGTCTACGATTTTAACCGGGCCGTGGGCACCACGGAAGTCTCAAAACCGGCGTTTTCGGGGTTCTCCGATTATAGCGGCAGATACCTCTGTGGCATGACGAACCACCCACCATGTTAGTGGTGTGCGTGTGATAATCGGCAGGCGGTCTGCTGGCCACGTCAGGCCGATGGCTGGGCGGGTGGCCGCTGTCGGGGGCGGTCAGTGCTGAGGATGGGCGTGTGGGCCGTCCGAGTCGGCGGTGTGTTTGGCGAGCCGCCGGATTTCCAATGCCTTGTGGAAATAGAAAATGACGGGGTAGATCAGCAGTTCCATGATGAAACTGGTGATGAGCCCGCCGATCATCGGTGCCGCCATGCGTTTCATCGTGTCGGAGCCGGTTTCCGAGCCGATCATGATTGGGACCAGTCCGAACAGCGCGGCCATTACGGTCATGGTCTTGGGCCGGATCCGTTTCACGGCACCATCGTGGATGGCCAGTTCCAGGTCGCGGAGATTGCGCATCCGTCCTTGCTTGACGAACTTGTCGTACGAGATATCGAGGTACAACAGCATCACGGCGCCGGTCTCGGCATCGAGTCCGGCCAAAGCGATCAGGCCGACCCACACCGCCAGGCTGAGGTGGTAGCCCAGCGCGTAGAGAAACCAGATAGCGCCGACGAGGCTGAAGGGGACGGCCAGCAGGATGACCACCGTGCGGAACATGCTGTGTGTTCCCATGTAGAGCAGGAACACGATCACGACCAGGGTGATCGGTACCACGAGCATCAGCCGCTGGTTGGCCTCCTGCATGTACTCGTACTGGCCGCTCCAGATGACGCTGTAGCCCGCCGGAAAACTCGGCTGATTGACGACGTTGGCTTCGACGAGGGCGCGAGCTTTCTTGACGTAGCCGCCGATGTCGCTGGTGGCGACATCGACGTAGATCCAGGCATTGAGTTTGGCTTGTTCGGAGCGAATGACGGGGGGGCCCGTATGCACCGACAGATCGGCGACTTGTTCGATGGGAATCTGGGCTCCGGTGGGTGTGGAAATGAGGGTTTGCTTGAGCGTTGTCAGATTGTCGCGAAGTTCGCGCGGGTAGCGCACGTTGACCGGATACCGCTCGAGCCCTTCCACGGTAGTGGTGACGTTGGTCCCTCCCAGCGCGGCGAGGATCACTTGCTGTACGTCGTCCACGGTCATGGCATAGCGAGCGATTTCCTTTCGCTTGATCTTGAAGTCGACATACTGTCCGCCGACCGTTTTTTCGGCGAACACGCTGACGGTATCGGGAAGCGTCCGCAGCTGGGAAGAGATGTCTTCGGCGAGTTTGGCCAGTGTCGCCAGGTCGTCCCCCACGATCTTGACGCCGACGGGCGTTTTGATGCCGGTGGAGAGCATGTCGATCCGCGTCTTGATCGGCATCGTCCAGGCGTTGCTGACTCCCGGAAACTTGACGACGTCGTCCAGTCCGGGGACATGGGTGCCATCGGACCGGTTCCATCCATAGACAAGTTCTTCGTCGGTAATCGTGCGTTCCTCGGGCCAGAACAGGACGAGCGGGGCCTTGATCCAGGGATGGAAGCCGGAGAACCATCGTTGGACATGGCGTTTCCGCCATTGCGATTTGTCGTGCTTAAGCGCAATGGTGGTTTCGAGCATGCTGAGCGCGGCAGGATCGGTCGGCGTATCGGCGCGGCCCGCTTTGCCGAAGACATGATCGACTTCCGGAAAAGTCATGATCAGCTTGTCGGTCTGCTGCAGCAACTCTCTCGCCTTGGTGATGGAAATGGACGGGTCGGTCGTGGGCATGTAGAGCAGATCGCCCTCTTCCAGCGGCGGCATGAACTCGCTCCCCAACTGCGAGTACGGCCAATAGGTCACCAGCACCGCCAGCACCGCCAGCAACAAGGTGAAACCGCGGCCCCGCAAACTCAGCCAGAACAGCGGTTCGTACGATTTCATCAGGATCTTACTGACCGGGTTGCTGTCCTCGTGAGGGACGCGGCCGCGGATAAAGAAGTACATCAGCACGGGGATGATGGTGATGGACAGAATCGAAGCAGCGCCGATCGCGAACGTCTTGGTGAAAGCGAGCGGTTTGAAGAGTCTCCCCGACTGGCCACTCAGGCTGAAGATCGGCAGGAAGCTGACGGTGATGACCAGCAGCGAAAAGAACAACTGCGGTCCGACTTCTTTGGAAGCGTCGATGATGATTTGAGCATGGGATCGATTCGCACTGTCGTGCTCGAGATGCTTGTGAGCGTTCTCGATCATGATGACGGCCGAGTCGACCATCACGCCGATGGCCAGGGCAATTCCGCCAAGTGACATGATATTGGCATTCAGGCCGATGGCGTGCATCAGGATCACACTGGCCAAGACGCCGGTGGGCAAGACGAAGATGGCCACCAGCGAACTGCGGAAGTGGAGCAGGAAAATGATGATGATCAGAGCCACCACCGTCATTTCTTCCAGCAGTTTGCGCTTCAGCGTGTCGACGGCTCGCTCGATCAGAGCGGATCGATCGTATTCGCTTTGGATATCGACGCCCGGCGGCAGGCCGGACCGCAACTCGTCCAGGCGTTCCTTGACTTTCTCGATCACGCGATAGGCGTTGTCGCCGAAGCGCATGATCACCACGCCTCCGGCCACCTCGCCTTCTCCGTCCGATTCGGCGAGTCCGCGGCGGAGTTCCGGGCCCAAGTGGATTTGGGCAACGTCGCGGAGCAGCGTCGGTGTTCCCTCGAGGGTCGTGCCCAGCGCGATGTTCTCGAGGTCGTCGATCGCTCGGCGACTCGTCTGGGAATCCGCCGTTCCTCCCCCAAGATACCCCAGTCCGCGCACCATGTACTCGTTTTCCGAGATCTCGATGACACGACCGCCCACATCGTTGTTGGACCGCTGGATGGCTTTGCGGACGTCCTGGATCGAGAGCTGGTAGGCCAACAGCCGGTCGGGGTCGACCTCGACTTGATATTGCTTGACATATCCCCCCACACTCGCCACTTCCGAGACGCCTTCCACCGCCGTCAATTCATAGCGCAGGTACCAGTCTTGCAAACTCCTGAGCTCAGCGAGATCCTGCTTGGCGCGCACCAGTGGCTTTCCGCTGATCGGACACTTGCCTGGCCGGTCGAAGACTCGGACCAGTTCCAGACGTTCGCGGATATCGGCAGGTGCGTCCCGGCGTGCGGCGTACCACCGCTTCGGGTTTTCGGGGTCCCGGTAGATTCCGTTGGGATACTCGGGAGAATACCAACCACTGTAGAGCGAGTATTCGTAAACCCAGCCGACGCCGGTCGCATCCGGTCCCAACCGGGGCGTGACACCCGCCGGCAGTTTGTTGGCGACGAAACTCAAATACTCCAACACGCGGCTACGAGCCCAGTAGATGTCCGTTCCATCTTCGAAGATGATATAGACGAACGAGAATCCGAAAAAAGAATAACCGCGCACAATCTTGGCGTTGGGTACGGCCAGCATGGTCGTCGTCAACGGGTAGGTGACCTGATCCTCCACCACCTGCGGTGCCTGCCCGGGGAACTCGGTAAACACGATCACCTGCACGTCGCTCAAGTCGGGGACGGCGTCGAGCGGAATCGTGTAGACGCCATACACTCCACCCAGCACGAGAACGCCGGTGAGCAGCAGCACCAGGAATCGGTTGTTCACCGAAAACTCAATCAACCTTCCAATCATGGCGGCCTGGCTTTCTCTCTTGCCTGGAGACTCGTGCCCGGAGAGTGGACCGGTGGGCATCCGCTACCGGCCCGGTGAACATCACTTTTTCTTGCGGCTCTGCAACAGCATCGCCAGATTGGCTTCCTTGATCCGCCGTTCGCTGTCGAGCTGAAACTGGCCGGAGACGACGACCTGCTCTCCCACTTTCAGTCCGGACAACACCTGCAATCGGCCACCCTCCAGCTCCTCGCCGATGACGACCTCGCGAGCTTCGAACTTGCCGGGTTCCACCATCACGTACGCCTGTCCCACGGGGTAGGAGACGCCGTCGATGATCCGTCGCTTCCCGACATCGATCACGGCGTCCTGGTCGACGAGCAGGTGTTTTCCGGGAATCGGCGATTCCAGGATCACGTCGGCATACATGGCCGGTTTCAGCTTCAGATCGGGATTGGGAAACTCGATTCTCACTCGAATCTGACGAGTTTTCGGATCGACGTAAGGGTAGATGTAGATGACCTTTCCCACGAACGTCTCACCAGGGCGGTAGGGAAAGGACAACCGAGCCGTCTGACCGACCCGGACGTCGCGAAGTTGGTATTCGAACACGGTCACATAGACCCACATTCTCGACAGATCGGCGATGCGATAAAACCGCTCCCCCGCCTCCATGTACATTCCTTCAAACGCGTGCTTTTCGATCACCCAGCCATCGAACGGAGAGTGGAATGTCACCGTCTTGACCGGATTTTCCTCGCGGCGAAACCGGACGATCTCCGATTCGGGGACGTCCCAATATAAGAGTTTCTGATAGGCGGAAAAAACGTCGTCGGTGCGCAATGAGAATCGAGTGGTGGGTCGAGGCGAACGCTCCCGTTTCAGGCTCAGCAGGTACTCCTCGATCGTACTGAACAGTTGGGGAGAGTAGATGGAGAACAATGGCTGCCCCTTCTTGACTCGCTGGCCCACGTAGTCGACGTGCAGTTTCTCGATCCAACCACCTACTTTCAGCGTCACGTCCCCCAGCAGCGGTTCCGCGTAGGCCACTTCCCCCACCGTGCGGATGACTCGAGTCGCCGAATCCGATTGGACGGGCATCGTGCGGATCCCCATGTTGTAGGCCACTTCCGGACTCACCGAGATAAAGCTCTCCTGAGTCAACTCGTCCATGTAGACAGGGACCAACTCCATGTTCATCGGGTCGACTCCCGGCTTCGGCGAGACGAAATTGGGAATCATGGTCGACTTCCAAAACGCAATCTCCCGACCCGTGTCGACTTCGGCCGACGATGATTGGGGCTCCGACTCTCCCAGCAAGCGGCCGACCGATGCCGGAAGCCGAGGCACCACCCAGGTGCGAATCGCCATACCGGCCAACAGGCCGCTGACCAGGATCAGGAAGACCCACCAGATCGCGCGGATTCGTCGCACGACGGAGGCCGCCGTCCATCGTTGGTTGCTCATGGTGACGGCTCCTGTTCGCTGTTTTCGGTTCGGTGGTTGCCGTGGCCTTTCTTGCCGGATGAAGCGTTCCGATGCGCCGACATGCCCGGCATTGCCTGATGCCGACTCGAGCCGTCACGGAGTTTGGGGGGACGGACAAACTTGCGGTTGATCAGCCGAATCCGGCTTTCGCTGTCCATCAAGAAGTCCGGATTCAGCACCACACGTTCTCCCGGTTGCAGCCCGCTGAGAATCTCGAGATAGTCGTCGTCGAGTTCCATTCCCGTGCGGACTTCTCTCGGTTCGAAGCGGTTGTCCTCACGCACCACGTAAACCAGGCTTCGCTTACCCGTTTCCATCACGGCCCACCGCGGAATGCTGATGCCTTCGCCCATCTTGTGGGGTTCGAGTCGAATGTGACCGAACATGTCGGGCATCAACGCCAGGTCGGGATTGTCGAACTCGAGCCGAACTTGCGCCGTGCGGCTCTTGGGATCCAGATAGGGGTAGACAAAGGTGACTTTTCCCTTGAACTGGCGTCCCGGCAGCTCGCTCAGCGTCAATGTGGCCCCCTGCCCTTCATGGACGCAGTGAATCTGGTTTTCATAGACAAAGACGTTGATCCACACTCGCGACAAGTCGGCGATTCGATACAGCAACTTGCCGCCGGGAATGGCCGTGCCGGCGAACGCGTGTTTTTCGACGATGATGCCCGAGAAAGGAGAGTGGTACGTGAGTGTTTTTTGAACGGTTCCCTGCTTGGCGAGCTCGTCGATCTGCTCGTCGGTCATATCGAGATAGCGCAACTTTACTCGGGCCGACCGCAAGTTGTCGGCCGCATTGAGCGTTCGTGTCGTACCGTCCCCCTTGGCGAACTTTTGCGCGATGAGGAATTCCTCTTCCGCCGCGATCAGGGCCGGCGAGTAGACTTCAAACAGCGGATCCCCGCGTTGGATGGACTGCCCTTCGTAGTCGGCATAGAGTTTGTCCAGCCACCCTTCGAACTTGAGGGTCACATCTCCCACGAGCGGTTCGGCGAACGTCACGGTCCCGATCGTAGACAGAGACCGGACCAGAGGCCCGTGGCGAACCACCGCAATGGTGTACTCTTGCTCCTGGATCTCCGGATCGACGGTGACGGGCTGAGGAGGAGGGCCCTCGTCGGCGTAGACCGGCACCAAGTCCATGCCCATCGGCGTCTTGCCGGGCGAATCGCTGCGAATGCTCGGATCCATGGGGGATCGCCAATACAAGATCCGACGCCCCCGATTCGGATCGGGGATCGCCCGGCGCACGATCGATGCCACACGGTCCTGCCAGATCAAACCGACCAGTAAGGCTGCGAGAAATGCGGCTGTCAGGACCAGACGGCGGCGCCCGCTTGATCGTTCGACCAGCTCACCCGTCTCGCTTGACGCGTCGTCTATGCCGTCGCCATCGAGCGGTGCATTCGAGTCGTTCAATGGAGTGCTCCTCCGTGGTGCGTGTCCCCGTCCGAGCAGCGATCATCCGCAACTATACCGAGTCTTACCGGGAAGGTGCACCCGGAGCAAATCACAGCGGCAACATTCCCGGACCTTCAGATCGCTAACTCTTTTCGTCCGGCGGTCCCAGCCGAGTCCCTGGCTCGATCCGGTAACCTCTCAGGAATTCGGCCGCCGCCATCGAACGCTTGCCGGCCGGGCACAACCGGACGATCGAGAGGATTCCCCGGCCGGTCTGAACCCACAAGCGATCGTCTTGGGCGACCAGGACGGTTCCCGGTGGAGATTCCGCCCGTTGCGGCGAGGCGGCCTCCGATGCCGGCTCGGGCACGACCTGTGCCTGTTCGATTCGCAGCGTGACTTGCCGGTTCGGCTTGCGCTCCCACCAAGTGAACGTGCCGGGCCAGGGTCGCATGGCGCGCACCTGGTCGACGATCTGACGGGCGGTGCGCGAAAAATCGATCCGGCCGTGTTCCTTGCGCAACCGCGGCGCCGGTGTCGCAAGGGTGTCATCTTGAGGCGTTCCCAGTGGAGAGCGGCCATCCCATGCGGCAAGACGGTCGATGGCCGTCTCCACGGCCGCGACACCCATCTGGGCCAACCGCCGTTCCAGTGTCACCGCGTCTTCGTCCGCTTCGATCTTCGTCGGGATCTGCGCGAGGATGGGACCGGCATCGAGTTTCGGCGACATGTGGATCACGCTGACTCCCGTTTCGCTTTCGCCGTGGAACAGCGCCCACTGCACGGGCGCTGCGCCGCGGTACTTGGGGAGGAGCGAGCCGTGCAGATTGATTCCTCCCAGCCGAGCCGCTGCCAGGACATCGGCTGCCAAGATGCGCCCGTAGTCGCAGACGATGAATAAGTCGGCCCGTGCTTCCCGCAGCCGCTCGAGGGACTCCGCCGCGTTGATATCCTCGGGTTCCCAAGTCGGAACGGCGCGCTGGCGGGCCAGTTCGCGCAGGGGAGAGTGGGGGAGCTGTTGTCGGCGGCCGGATGGTCGGGGCGGCCGGGTGATCCAGAGTCGGAAATCGTGCGGCGAGTCGACCAGCCAGCGCATGGTGGGAAGGGCGAACGGACCGGTCGCCATCAGGATGATCGAAAGCGGAGTTGCGGCGCGGCGAGACTCATTCATGGCTCAGCAATACCGGGCTTCCCATTCGGCCAGTCGGGCCAGGATCTGCTCATCCGAACCGATGCCTCCTTGTTCCCGGCGACTGCGGAACTCGAGTTCGAATTCGCCCAGGGCGCCGGCGACGTCATGCCGGCGCATCTCCGTGAGCCGGTCGATAAACAGCACGCCATCGAGGTGGTCGGTCTCGTGCTGGATGACGCGGCCGAACAGACCATCGACGTCGGCGTCGAACAGCGTACCCGCCAGATCGTACGCTTTGACCCGCACGGTGGCCGGACGCACGACAGGCGCGTACAGGCCGGGCAGGCTGAGACATCCCTCTTCTCCCTCCTCGCTGCCGCGGGGGCGGTCGATCACGGGGTTGATGAAGACGTGTTCCTCAGCCGGATTGGGTTCGGCGGTCAAGTTGCAGACGAATAGCCGCAGGGGAAGATCGACCTGATTGGCGGCCAATCCGATCCCCTTCGCCTCGTACATCAACTCGAACATCTTCGCGACGATCTGTCGCAGTTCGTTGTCGACGCGTTGGATCGGTTTGGAGCGATACCGTAGCGTAGGATGGGGATAGGTGATGATTTCCAAGACCGAGGTGCCCTCGCTATGGTCACAGAGACGGCGCATCAGCGGCGAAATACCCGCTTGACCTCTCGGATCGCCAGCGCCAGTTTTTCCACTTCTTCGGCCGTATTGTAAATGTAGAAGCTGGCGCGGTTGCTGGCCATCACGCCATACCGCTGGTGCAACGGCATGGCGCAGTGGTGCCCGGCTCGGATGGCGATGCCGCGGCGATCGAGGATCTGGGCGACATCGTGAGCGTGGATGCCGTCGATCACGAAACTGACGATCCCGGCTTTTTCTTCGGGAGGCGGCCCCAAGAGGCGCACGCCGTCGATTTCCTCCAGCAGCGCGTGAGCCAGACTCACCAGGCGCTGCTCATGCTCGGCGATGGTGGCGAACCCGACCCGTTCCAGATAGTCGATCGCCGCCTTGAGCCCCAACGCGGGGACGATCGGCGGCGTCCCCGCCTCGAAGCGAGCCGGCAGATCGGCCGGTTCGTAGCCGTCGACCGTCACGCGGTGGATCATGCTGCCCCCGCCCAGGAACGGCGGCAACTCGGCGATCAGGTCGCGGCGGCCGTAGAACACGCCGACGCCCGAGGGCCCCATCATCTTGTGTCCGGAAAAGGCCACGAAATCGGCGTCCCAGAATTGAACATCGGTCGCCATGTGGGGCACACTTTGCGCACCGTCGACCAGAGCCAGCGCGCCCACGTCGTGGGCCGCCTGCACCAGTTGGCGGACCGGATTGGCCGTTCCCAACACATTGGAGATGGCGGTGAAAGCGAACAGGCGGGTTTTGGATGTGAGGTAATCCGAGAGGCGGTCGAGGTCGAGGCGACCGTCGTCGGTGATCGGCAAAAATCGAACTTTGCAACCGGTTCGCTCGGCCAGTTGAAACCAGGGAACGATGTTGGAATGGTGCTCCATTTCCGTCAGCAGGATTTCGTCGCCCGCGCCGACGCAGGAATCCCCCCACGTTCGAGCCACCAGATTGATGGCCGCCGTGGCGCCGGTGGTGAAGATGATCTCTTCCAGGTGTTGGGCGTGGATCAGACGACGGACCGACTCCCGTGCCTCTTCGTACAAATCGGTACTCTGCTCGCTCAGCCAGTGGATGCCGCGGTGGACGTTGGCATAGTGCTTTTCATAAACCTCCACCAGCGTCTGGATCACCTGGCGGGGACGTTGGGTCGTGGCGGCGTTGTCGAGATAGACCAACGGCCAGTCCCCGTGAACTCGCTGCGCGAGAATGGGAAAGTCCTTGCGCAAGGCGTCCAGATCCACCGGCAAGTCGGCGATGTGGTTCATCCGTTCGAATCCTCGTGGGTAGCGGGGTCGCCGTCGCCGCCCTGCGCGGGGGCCGCCAGAGCGGTCTGCAACACTCTCCACGACAACAGGCAGCACTTTTGGCGATTGGGCGTGAGTCGCACACCGAACAGCTTGAGCATGTCTTCGGCCGAGAAACGCTGGACTTCCTCGGCGGGCTTCCCTTCGATCGACTCGACCAGCATCGAGGCGGCGGCTTGGCTGATGCAGCAGCCGTCTCCCGTAAACCAGGCTTCCTCCACCTTCCCCTCGCCGTCGACCCGCAATTCGATTCGCACGACATCGCCGCACAGGGGATTGTCCCCTTCGTCCACATGCGTGGGATGAGGGCAATGTCCGCGGTGGTAGGGGGAATCGTAGTGATCCAGGATATGTTCCTGGTAGATTTCTTCTTCGTTTGAGAACGCCACGCCGCACCTGAGAACGTGTGAGAGATGGGAGCCTCGCCGACCGCGAAGGTCGTGGCGAGAGGGAGGGCGAGCCGCGAGCAGGACGCCCGTCCCGCGGATTGTCGCCCGAGGGACATCGTGTCCGCAAAATACGGTACTTGAGCCGCTCCTCCAGCTTTCTTCCGTCTCCGCCAGTCTAAGGCTCACATTCCCTGTCGGCAATACTCGTACACCGCGATTGCCGTGGCGGTCGCCACGTTGTAGCTGGACGGGCGGCCGAAAACGGGGATTTCCACCGCCGCGTCCAGTTCCCGCAGGATCTCCGGTTCCACTCCCAAACGCTCATGGCCCACGACCAGCAGACAGGGACGAGGAAAGCGGAATTGTGGCAGCGGCACCGACTGCGTGGTCTGCTCGAGGCCTACCAAGGGATATCCTCGCCGGCGCCACTTCAGCAGTACCGGGAGCAGTGAGCGGTGACGGTGAATCCGCACTTGTTCCAGGGCGTCGCGAGCGATCTTGGGGTCGATCCGGGTCTGCCCCGTCACGATCATTTCGCGCACCCCGCAGCAACCGGCGAGTCGGACGATTCGAGCCAGATTCACCTGGCTGCGCAGCGGGGGACAGGCGATCACCAGATCGTCGGCGCCCCCCGGTTGTGGTGGCTGGTGTCGCAGTTGACCAATCATCGGGAGGCGGGAGACCGGAGGCGGTAGGGGTGGTGATGACAACCGAAAGCCAGTGCCCGATGCGCGCACGGCGCGCAGATGTTACGAAATCAGACTGTAAACCGGATCGGCATGGAGTTCGACCCCCACGACGGATTCTCCTGCTGAATCTCCGGAAGACGGAAGGCACTTTATCCCGGGCGTACCGAGAACGCGGTTGTCTTTTCGCTCTCGGTGGGTTAGTTTCGAGTTACGCGGGAAGGGATCGACGATCAGCGGCAGCGGGACGGGTAGGGACCGGGTGCGACG
>Ga0256839_1003056_pt1 | contig 17725 bp, 14 predicted proteins | sample 354166metaG_FD_185968 | JGI IMG/M metagenome (GOLD analysis project Ga0256839, IMG submission 185968) | Hydrothermal vent microbial communities from Mid Atlantic Ridge, Atlantic Ocean - 354-166 | ecosystem: Environmental > Aquatic > Marine > Hydrothermal vents | place: Atlantic Ocean: Mid... | reverse complement strand
AGAATAGATAACAAAAAAGGCGAGAAGATTTCGATAGACAGGGTTACGCATATAGAGGGAATAGATCAAAAAGGCAAATACAGGTATTTTAAACCTATATTTTTAAAAAATAAAGAAATTTGGGGAGAACGCACCTTTACTTCAAACAGAATAAATCTTTACTATTCCAACATTTTCAGTAGCACATGGGATGCCGCATATAAGACTAAATACTTTCAATATTCAAAAGACAATGCGCCATTGCAAAAATTAACTTACGCCAATTTAAAAAAAGACCTTTCAGACAACCTTAACGCTCTTGCTTATATCAAAAAGGGGAACAAGCTACGCATTACGCAACTTGTTTTATATGGACTTGGGGCTGCACTTGTTGTTGCCGGAACTGTTGATGGCCTTAGCAGTAATGGGTTAAGTAGCCCCAATAATCCAGCAATAAAGACACCTCCTGCCTTTATTGCTGGCGCTATTGCATTAACAATACCTTGGTTCTTAAATAAACCCAAGCAAGACAACTTTGTTAAAGCAATAAAAGCATATAATTAACACGTTTGCCAACAACTATATGCCCTAGGGGGCGCTGAAAGCTACCCCGAAAAATTCATAGGAATTTTCCGGGGTAGGAAAACATTGGCGGAAGTACCAGAAGTTTATTGATCAGCCATCACGCACCGTACGAAAATAGAGCAACAGCAAGCAGAATCCCGTACGTACAAGTTGGCATCAACACAAAATAAGAGCGCCAGGAAGCTATCGGCTGTTTAGCGAAAATCGTGAATAATGAGGTAAATTAACCGCCAAACGATTGTTTGTCAGTTAATTACATCAGCCCTGTGGGCGAAAAACTCATAGGAATTTTCCGGGTTAAAAAACAACAATTGTTTTCCCCGGCAAACCGGCTTTCTGCATTTCCTTGATGGCATTTTCAACCTGCGCAAACGGGTAGCGCCTGCTGATCAAAGGGGTTATCTGGTGTTTCTCCACAAACGCCACCATAGCCTTAAATTCTTCATCGTTGCCCATGGTAGAGCCCTGGATGGTACCCTGTTTCCAGAACAGGCGGTACAGGTCGAGGTGGGTGGGCAGGCCGTTGCTGGCACCATAAAAGACAATTTTACCGGCCGGGTTAAGTAAGTGAATGAGGTCATTAAACGGGTCGCCTCCGGCACTGTCGATAATTAAATCAAAGCCACCGGCCTGCATGGAGGCGGTTTCTATCCAGTTTTGCTGCCGGTAGTTAAAGGCGTGGGTGGCCCCCATCTCTTTGGCTTTGACCAGGTTGCGTTCATGGCCTGAGGTAATGGCCACGGCCGCCCCGGCCGCCCGGGCAAACATAAAAGCAAAATGGGCCACGCCCCCGCCAAAGCCGGAAACCAGTACTTTCATGCCCGCGTTAACCTGCCCATGAAAGAAGCAGGCCCGGTAGGCCGTTAAAGCCGCCAGCGGCAAGGCGGCCGCCTCGTCAAAGGTAAGGTGGGTGGGCATTGGCTGCAGGCGGTCGGCCTTAACCACTACATACCCGGCAAACGTGCCATGGGTGGGCATGCCCAGGATAGTGTAGGTTTTGCCCTGCACAGCCGGATTGGGCCCCCAGTTGATATTAGGGTTGATAATTACCGCTTTGTGGAGCCAGGTTTTACGCACCCCGGCACCGGTCTCATCCACTACACCGGCCCCATCGGACCCCAACACTACACCCGGCACAATGCCCGGGTACTTACCGGCACTTATCCAGTAATCGCGTTTGTTTACCGCAGCGGCTTTAAGTTTTACCCTTACTTCGCCATCCCCGGCATGCGGTTCTGCCATTTCGGTAAGGGCTATGGTATTATTCTCCCCAACAATCAAGGCTTTCATAGGCCGTGTTTTTAGCGGCTATAATATTACAAAGAAAGGCAATGGAATTCAATCAAAGGAACACTATTTACACCAGCCGGTACGTACGGCAAAAATTTCCTGTAGCCTTATTTTGCAAACCCTTCCTCCATAAGCCGCGCTTTTTTAAAGAGCACATTGTTTTCCAGATGGATGTGCATCCGCAGGTTCTCGTCAAGGGCCCGAAGTTCATTGTAATAGTGCCTGATATCTTCGTCACACCCTTGGGGACAGGTATAGTTATGGGTTAATTCACGCAAGGCATTAAGCTTGTCGGTAGAGTCTTTATGGTCATCCAGCATCGTAGCCACACTTTTCTTCACTTTGCCAAAAGAAGGCGGACGGGGGATTTTGCCCTTGGCCACCATATGTTCCATATATTCAAGGTAGGGGAACAACACTTTTTCCTCTTGCAGCATGTGCGGGGCCAGGTGGTCAAAAACCGATAAAAGTTGTTCGTGAATTTGCTCTATTTCGGCCGAATCATGCTCTTTTTTAATTTTGCGCGATAACGCTGTTAATTCACTGATTTTATCCCGTAAATGTTCGTGATATTCATTTCTGATAATTTCACTGATCTCGCTTAACGACAGGTCATTATAATCAACACCCGTCACAGGTTCTTTATCCGTTACCATTTCCAACGATGTTAAATAATTCAGGTTTTGTTGTCAATTAATTACAATCTTGTAAAATGCGCAGTAAAATGCCGCAAAAATTCAGGTTCATAGGTTATTTTAAAGCCCTTGCTCGAAGATTTTCCGTCCAGCAGTTCGGCAAAGGTTTCCACCACATAGTCGATATGGCTTTGGGTGTAAACCCTGCGCGGGATTGCCAGGCGTACCAAATCCATTGGGGCGGGGATCAGTTTCCCTGCCCCGTCATACTTGCCAAACATTACCGAGCCAATTTCCACGGCCCTGATGCCGCCTTTAAGGTATAAATCGGCTACCAGTGCCTGGCCGGGAAATTCCTCTACGGGGATATGGTCATAAAATGCCCGGGCATCTACGTACACGGCATGGCCACCCACCGGTTTTACGATAGGGATACCCATTTGCGTAAGCTTATTGCCGAGGTAGGCCGTGCTTACTATCCGGTAGTTCAGGTAGTCGGGGTCAAAGACTTCCTCCAGCCCGATGGCAATGGCCTCCATATCACGGCCGGAGAGGCCACCGTAGGTAACAAAGCCTTCGGTGATGATCAGCATGCTGGTGCAGGCGTCCACTATGGCCTTATCTTTAAGGGCCAGGAAACCGCCCATATTCACCAGCGCATCTTTTTTGGCGCTCATTATGCAGCCATCGGCCAAACGGCACATTTCGCGGGCAATATCTTTATAGGCTATATCCTGGTAGCCCTCCTCGCGCTGGCCGATAAAGTAAGCATTCTCGGCAATCCGGCAGGCATCAAGGATGAACAGTACCCCGAATTTATCGCATACCTGGCGTACCTCACGGGCATTTTCCATGCTCACCGGCTGGCCTCCCCCACTATTGTTGGTTACCGTTAAGATTACTGCCCCGATATTTTCGGGCCCGTATTTTTGTATATTCTCCACCAACAAGTCAATCGCAATATTCCCTTTAAAAGGGTGCTCTGTTTCAGGGTGCTTGCCAACCTCGGTAAGGCAATCAATGGCCGTGGCCCCGGTATATTCAATATTGGCGCGGGTAGTATCAAAATGGGTGTTGCTCAAAAAATATTTACCCTTGCCGCCCAAATAAGCGTACAGGATACGCTCGGCCGCCCGCCCCTGGTGGGTAGGCAGAATATGCTCAAAGCCGGTAAGGTCGGTAATGGCGGCCTTCATTTTCAGCCAGCTTCTGGCCCCGGCATAGGATTCATCCCCCTGCATGATGCCGCCCCATTGCCGGGCACTCATGGCCGAAGTGCCGCTGTCGGTTAATAAATCAATAATTACCTTCCCCGATTCGAGCAGGAAAGTGTTGTAATGGGCCTCTTTTAAATATTGCTGGCGTTGCTCCTCCGTTGATAACTCTATGGGCTCAACTACCTTAATGCGGAACGGCTCAATTATAGTCTTGGGCATTTGTTTTATACTCTTCCTAATCTGACAAAGATATGGGGATGCTTAAACCTTACTCATGATTTAAATCAGGTTTTAAAAAATATTAAAATCCTTGATTTTAGCTCATTTAAGGATAAAATGATACTTTTCGAGGGTTAAACACCAATTATTTACACACCGTAGCCGCCATGGCAAAATGCCGTTTACCGTTCAGGTAAATACGGTCATCTTTTATTTCGAGCTTTACCTCCAGGGGCGGCCGTTTTTCATAAGTAAGTGTAAGGATGCCGGTAGCCCCTGCCGAGGTAGTTTGCCAGGTGCCTTTTTGGGTGCCTTTATATTGTTTTGCCTGGTCTTTCAACAAGCCGGAACGTTTTAGCTTAGTGGTAAAGGTGCCATCGGGGCATAGCCAGATATCATTTTCGGCTTTGGCGTGGGGCACATAATCATAATTGAGCAGGTGCTTGCCTGCGAGGAACTCATGCCAGTTGAAATCGCTGTAATCGGCCTCCCGGTCAGGTACTACCCAGGTGAGACTGTCCATAAAGTGGTACAAGGCCGTTTGCATCTGCTCAAACCCTTGCGGGGAACCCAGCAACACAGCCGTAAGGCACTTGCCATAGGGGCCGCAACGCACCTCCAGGTAGCCTTTGGCATCCGAGGTTTTTTCTGTCAGCATGAGCATGGTAGCGAGGGAGGCCCCCCGCTTAAATATTTTACCCTCTGATTTGAGGGTATTGCCGTTGCCCAGGGGTAAACCCTTACGCAGGCTTTCTTTCAGGTCTTCTTCGCTCAACCGGTCATCCCCGGCCACATAAATTTCCCCGTTGGCGCCATCCTCAGGCAGCAGCAGAAAAATCTCACTATCGCGGGGCAACACCCCCGACCACCCTGGCGGCACCACTGATTTAGCGCCTATGCCGGCAGCATACAACGCTTCCCCGGCCACATATTGCTTACTTGGCCGGAGGTTGGCCTGACCATAAAGCGCGGGGGCCAGGCATACCCATAACACCTGTATAAAAAATTTGCTCTTTATCATCATCAATCAATTGAACGGCAAAATAAGCAAATGGTTAACCAAGTCAAAACCTTTAGAATGGTGCCGGGCCCTCAGCACCCGGGGTATCCTCCTGCTCCGGGGGCGGGCTGTCACCGTTGGCCTTACTGGGCAGGGTTATGGTATCAAAATCACTGCCGGCAGCCCCTTGCGGGAAGGTGCCATACCCGCTGTCACCGGCAAAATCAAGGTCGGTAAATTTGGTGTACTTGCCAATAAACTTGAGGTTCACTGTTTCGAGGGAGCCATTACGGTGCTTGGCGATGATAATCTGCCCCATACCGGTGGTGGGCATGCCCTGCTCATCTTCGGTAATATTATAATATTCCGGCCGGTAAAGGAACATCACAATATCGGCATCCTGTTCTATGGAGCCTGACTCACGCAAGTCCGACAGTTGCGGGCGTTTGTCGCCCCCACGGGTTTCCACCGCCCGGCTCAACTGCGACAGGGCAATTACCGGCACTTCCAATTCTTTGGCCAGCCCCTTAAGCGCCCGCGAAATAGAAGCGATCTCCTGTTCACGGTTGCCAGCCCCGCGGTTGGCATCGCCACTCATCAACTGCAGGTAATCGATGATGATCAACTCAATATTATGCTGGGATTTCAACCTCCGGCATTTGGCCCGTAGCTCCAGGATGGTCAGGGCCGGGGTGTCATCAATAAAAATGGGGGCGTTGGTAATCTTTTTGGTTTTATGGATGAGCTGCTGCCATTCATACTCTGCCAGATTGCCTTTTTTGATTTTATCGCTCTCCAGTTCAGCCTCGGCAGAGATAAGCCGGTTAACCAACTGCACCGATGACATCTCCAGCGAGAATATGGCCACCGGCTTGTGAAAATCTACAGCCGCATTGCGCATGGCCGAGACCACAAAGGCGGTTTTACCCATGCCCGGACGGGCGGCCAGGATAATCAGGTCTGATTTTTGCCACCCGGAGGTAACCCGGTCGAGGGCGGAGAAACCTGTAGGCACCCCGGTAAGGCCATCCTTATGGTCTTTGCGGGCTTCCAGTTCATTGAGGGCCTCGCCCATGATCGTCCGCATATCTTCATAATTCTTGCGGATATTCTGTTCCGACACCTCAAACAAAGCGCTCTCAGTACGGTCGAGGAGTTCAAACACATCGGTGGTATCCTCATAGGCATCGTGCTGAATTTCCCCGGCTACCCTGATCAGCTCACGTTTGATGGCCATTTCGGTGATAATCCGGGCATGGTATTCCACATTAGCAGCCGAATTTACCTTGGTTGTCAGGGCCGTAACCGCATAAGCGCCCCCTACCTGCTCCAGGGTGCCGTCTTTGCGTAGCTGGTTGGTTACGGTAAGTAAGTCAATCGGCTGGCTGTCATTAAACAGAGTGCGGATGGCATCATAAATGAGGGCATGGGCATCTTTATAGAAGCTCTCCGGCTTTAAGATGTCTATCACCGAGGACAAGGCATCTTTCTCCAGCATCAAAGCCCCGAGAACGGCTTCTTCCAACTCTATGGCCTGGGGAGGAACTTTGCCTATACTTTCACCTGATGGCGCGGTGATTTTTTCTGATTTATAACCGATACGTATAGGCGCTCTTCCCTGGTCTTTCATTTAGTTGTGTTTGAGGTTAGGTTGCAATGAAGTTTCAAACCTAAGTAATTTACCCTACCCTGTAAACGAAATCCACCCCTATTTATTAACAATTGGCCCCGTGTTTTCCACAAGTTTTAAACATCAAAAAAGCAGCGAAAAATATATGTTTGCTAATCAGCGAGTTGTGCCGTACCGGTCAACTTTATACTCTAACAAAGCCCTGATTTCGTCCTCAATAAAAGTAATCAATATTTAGCTGAAGGACTATTTGCCGCTGGCTTTTGCCTTAATTATGGCCAGCAGTTGCCGGCCCTCTGCCGAACCGGGCTGAAGTTGCAGGCCGGTTTCCAGCGTTTGCCCGGCCTGCAGCAGATCGCCCCGGATATAATAAAGATTGGCCAGGTTATAATAGGCCCGGAAGTTGGCCGGGGCCAGGTTAATGGCTTTCTCCATGTCGGCAATGGCTTCATCTACCTTGCCCATCTCATACTGCAACAGGCCCCGCAGGTAATAGCCCCGGCCGTAGGCGGGTGCCAGCAAAACAAGCCGGTTTAAGGTAGCCAGCGCCCGGTCATTGCGGCCGGCAATGCTGTAGGCAGTAGCGAGGTTGGGGTAAACCGGGGTAAGCAACGAATCCATTTGCAGGGCCTTTTCGTATTCTTTGACCGCCTGCGCGTTTTTATCCTGCCGGAAGTAGTAATCGCCCAGTTGCAGCCGGCCTAAGGGGAAATCGGCATTGGCCCGCAGCATAGCCTCCAACTCAGCCCGGGCCCGCAGCGCCTGCCCCCGCTCCCCGGTTGGCAAGCCATCCAGGCTGACATCGGCCATCAGCCGGGCAGCCGCTATACGCACAACCCGGGCCTGGTCGTCAACAAATTTAACCGCCAGGCTGGCCCGTTGGTCCATCGGAAAGGGCTGAAACTTTTGCAGGGCATTGGCCCGCACCAAAGCCGCGGAGTCTTCTAAGGCCGCCAGCAACATACTGTAATCGGCTTCATCGCCCACTAACGGGTAATATTCCAAAGCCGTGGCCCTGGCAATAGCCGGGTACTGCAACTGCTGAATAAACTGCACTACTTCCTGCCGTGTTTCCTCATCATAGGGTGGATTGGCTGCCTTGAGCAAGTGGCCGGAAAAATGCTCCGGGCGTTCCTTGCCATACCATTGTTCAATCCAGCCGGCCGCCCACTGGTCCTGCATATCGCGGTGGCAGCCGGTGCAGGCATTGGGTGTACCGTACTGCACACTTTGATCGGGGCGCGGCACCCTGAAACTATGATCGCGCCTGAAATCGTTGCCCATATACACCTTGCCGGTCATGTGGCAGCTTACACATTGAGCCGCTTCGCTATCCGGAGCATGAAAATGATGATCAGGGGAGTCATAGGTTACGGCATGGCACTGCAGGCAAAGCAGATTACCCTTATAGTGTAGCTTAAGCGAATGCGGCTTGTGGCAGTTGGTACAGCGCACATTATTATGAAACATTTTACTCTGCACAAAAGAGCCAAACACATAATCTTCATCGCGTACCTGGCCATCGGCATAGTAGTATTCGGAGCTGATGGTTTGCAGGCGGAACTGATCATCAAAAGCCACATCGGGGCGCATGACCGGGGTGAGCTTTACCCTTCGGGCATGGCAGCCGGCACATTGGTTAAACTGTGCTGACCGTTCCCACCCCAACACCTTCACCTGCGGGTCCCCTACGGGGTTGCTACTTCCGGCCCAGTTTAAATGCTGGCGCCCGGGCCCATGACAAGCCTCGCAGCTTACATTTACAGCAGCATAGGTAGTGTTAAAGGTGTCTGCACGCAGGTCATAGTTTTTCTGCAGGTTGGTGGAATGACATTCGGCACACATGGTGTTCCAGCGTTGCCCGCCCCCCGTCCAGTGCAGCCAGTCGTTGGCGGCAATGCCTTGTCCGGCATATTGGTTAAACCATTTTTTTTCTACGGTATCCCAGCTTGCCCGCAGCACCTGGTATTTGCCATCAGGAAACCGGATAAGGTATTGCTGCAAGGGCGTGACGCCAAAGGTATAGGCAATGTTAAACGCATGCTCCCGGCCAGCTATATTCGTGCGCACATAAAAGGCGGTATCCTGGCGGTAGAAAAAAAAGGTGTCGCCATCGGCTGTAAAACTGGCGTTGTTAAAATCCCCCAGCACCGTTGAATCGTTGGGCCGTTGCATGGCCCGGTCATGGTGCGAGCCGCGCCAGTCATTATACTGGGCGGTATGGCAGGCAAGGCAAGCCTTATCGCCTACATAGGCAGGGTTGGCCGGTGTAGGGCCGGTAGGGTATTCAGCCCCCCCCTGCCGGTTGCAGGAAATGGAATATATGCTAACAAGGAAGAGTACCAGGAACCGGCCCATTTTACCAGTGAATAAAATACGCCAACAATGATAGTGATTAAAGTTGGCAATGCTAACAGTTCCCGGCCCTGCTTCCGGCAGATTTTGCAGATCATAAACGGCTTCCTTTTGCATCTTTTGTTAGCACCATGAGCATATTTAACGTTAAATCTTGTAATTTTCTGACCGACCGGTAAAAACATACTTTATGAAGAATATTTTTTCAGGCCTGATGCTATTATTTTTTGCCTTTACGGCCACCGCCAATGAGACTGACAGTTTAAAAAACCTGCTGCAAGCCAACCTGCACGATACGGTAAAATTTACCCTCCGCAACCAATTGTTCCGGCAGTTGATCTATCAAAATACCGATTCGGCCTTTTACTTTCTGAGCCGGCAAGCCCCCTTGCTCAGGCGGCAAGACTTCATGCAGGTTGTCAGCCCGGTAAACATCATCGATTATTACAATAACCTGGGCATTTATTATAAAACCATCGGCAAAAACGATTCGGCCATAGCCAACTACAACAAAGGCTATACCCTGGCCCAGGAGGCAGGTAAACAAAGCCGGGCAGCCATTGCCCTGAATAATATCGCCAATATTTACTACCTCAAGGGTGATTATAATATCTCCCTTGACTACCACCTGCAAAGCCTGGGCATTCGCCAGCAAGTGGCCGATACCATGGGCATGGCCATGTCGTACGGGAATATTGCTATCCTTAACCAGGCCATGAAAAAGTATGATGAGGCCCTAACCTATTACACCCTGGCCAGCGACCTGTTTACCACAACCACCAATCAAAGGGCCATTGCCTGGACCTACCGAAATATGGGCAGTATCTACCTCGACACCAAGGATTACCCGAAGGCCATCAGCAGCCTGACCAAAAGTACCGAACTGTGCAGCCGGCTGAATGATATCTCGGGGCTGAAATATAGTTTGCTTAACCTGGCGATGGTCTATCTCGGTAAGTTTGAAACGACCGCAGAAACAGCGGCCCTTGACAGCGCCAGTTATTATTTTGACCAATTAGCCGCCTGGCAACAAAATTCTTTTGATAAGCGCATAGAAATCAATTACCTTATCTACCGGGCCAGGGCAAAGACTTATCGCTCATCCTTTCATGAGGCTATTGCCCTGCTTGATGAGGCCGCGGCTTTGCTGCAAGACAGCGACATGAAGAACGAGATGAAAGAACTCCATGAAACCAAATCGGCTGCCTATGAGGGGTTACAGCACTATGCCAAAGCATTACAACATTATAAAATATTCAAGGTATTAAGCGATACGTTGTTCAACATAGAAAAAGCCCGGGAAATTGGCCAGAAGCAAGCCGAATTTGCGTATGCAGAGAAATTGAAACTGGCCCGGCTTGAGTTTGACAACGCCCAACAAATAACCAAGGTAAAGCAACAGCGGCAGTGGCTGGCCATGGTGGTGTTTATCCTGCTCTTTATTCTCAGTGTTATTTTGTTCTACTACTTTTACCGGCAAAAGACCCAGCTTACCAAACAACTGCAACAAGAAAAGGAAAGCATCCTGCAGAAGTACGACTCGTTGGAAAAAGCGTACAACAGTATCCTGGAAAACCTGGAACATATCCAGCAACAACAGAAACCCCGTACCCCCGTTGAAAAGCCGCTGCCGAGGTGGGTTTCCAAGTTATCCAAGCGTGAGTTGGAGGTGCTTTCCTGTATTGCCATTGGCATGACCGACAAAGAAATTGAAGCAAAACTGTTTATTTCAGTGGCCACCGTACGCACCCATTGCCAGCGTATCTATACCAAACTATTGGTAAGAAACCGGGTAGAAGCCGTAAACCTGGTAAGGGAGTATGGGTTAATCTAAACGGTCTTTTTTCCTGGCCCGGCTATTGGCATAACGGCAATTTCAGGAGAGCTTTCGCAATAACCGTTTATCCACACTTACCTTCATTACCTGGTCAATCGATTCAATCTCTATGGTAAATTTTTTATCGTTATACTCACCACTTAAATAGCCAATGGCACCCCGCAGCGGGCCATCTATTATTTTCACCTGGTCGCCTTTTTCCAAATCTTCTACGGTGTCAATCTCAATGGTCAGCCCCGATTCGATGAACCGTTTGATGGTAGCCAATTCCTGCTCCCGCAGAAAGGCCGGACGGCCGTTGTGGCGGATATTCCAGGTAATGCCGGGGATTTTAAGTATTTCGGCAATATTGGCTTCCAGGTCATGTACAAAAATATATGAGTTAAACAGCGGCACGTCCACTTTTTTCTTGCGGTCGCTCCACTGGCGGAGTACTTTTTGCAGAGGCAGATAGGCCTGAAAACCAAATTTTAGCAAGTTCTTATAGGTGGCTTTTTCGGCCCTGCTTTTGGTATAAAAAACCAGCCACTTTTTTTGCGGTTTCGCTAATGTTTTGACTTCGGTCACGCGGGTATTTTTTTTGCAAAGAAACAACAGTTTTGCTATTGTACCATGTCAGCCGGAACCCGTCAGGTTAGAATATTGCCGTATCACCTGAATCCGGTTTATAACCAGGCTTTGTTTACGCAGAAGAATGGTTTCTTTTTACCAACAGGCTGAAGGCCTGGATTAGGTAATACAAGGGTTAGCCGGAAAACGCCCTGACAGGTAATATAACCGGGGGGGTCCGTGGGATTTCCCGCCTCTCAGGCGAATCAGGCCAAGGCCGCAAACCCCCTGGCCCGCCCCGGGGAGGCACCGGTGGCGGAAAAAAATTTCCGTTGCTAAAATAATATCGTCCGGTTTCGCCAAAATCTTAAATAAACTTTAACTTCGGGAGCCAAACGAATGATCGATGAAGTACGTTAAGTTTTTCCTGTCGCTGGCCATTACCCTGGCCCTGGCCTGTGCCCTGAACACCAAAATAGACCCGGCCCCGCCATTGGGCAAGTTCCTGAACCCGGTGAGCGGCTTCTGGCATACGGCTGTACCGGTGGGTGAGAAACCACCCTCCACCCTAACCCTTGACGGCCTGCAGGCCCCGGTGCAAATCACCTATGACCAATACCTTATCCCGCATATTTTTGCGGCCAACAACCACGACCTGTATTATGCCCAAGGCTATATTACCGCTTACTACCGGCTGTGGCAAATGGAGTTTCAAACCCACTTTGCAGCCGGCCGTATTGCCGAAATTGTGGGCGCCAAAGCCCTTGATCTCGACCGCACGGCCCGCAGAAAAGGGATGGTTTATGCCGCTGAAAATTCGGTTAAGGAGATGATGAAGGTACCGGCTATTGCCGAAGCCGTTAATGCTTATGCCGCAGGCGTAAACCAGTACATCAACAACCTCGATTATGCCGATTACCCCCTTGAATACAAGCTTCTGGATTATGCCCCCGAACCCTGGACCCCCCTGAAGAGCGGCTTGCTGTTGAAATACATGGCCAACGACCTTAACTTTCATGAGCGCGACCTGCAAAACACCAATGCCCTGCAGGTCTTTGGCCGGCAACTTTTTGACCTCCTTTATCCTGACCTGGAAAACCCCGAAGACCCTGTGGTGGCCAAACCGGGCAGATGGGATTTTGCGCCTGTACCACGCCCTACGCAAGCCGACTCCGGTGCCGTGGCCGAACGGATAGGCCGGCAACTCGTAGCCCAGCCCCACCCGGCCAATGGCAGTAACAACTGGGCAGTAGGCCCTCAGAAAACGGCTGCCGGCCATCCTATCCTCAGCAGCGATCCCCACCTGGGCCTTAACCTGCCTTCGTTATGGTTTGTGGCCCAACTGCAAAGCCCGGACGTAAACGTGCTGGGTGCCACCTTGCCCGGGTCGCCTAATGTTATCATCGGCTATAACGACTCTATTGCCTGGGGGGTAACCAATGCGCAGCGCGATTTGGTTGACTGGTACAAAATTACGTTTAAAGATGAGCGCAAAAACGAATATAAGCTTAATGGCCAGTGGGTGAAAAGCCGTAAAAGAGTAGAAGAAATTAAAGTCAGGGATGGAGCAACATTTTACGATACGGTTTACTACACCCATTTCGGCCCGGTGATGTTCGATGACCGCTTCCACCCCGACTCGGAAAAGAAATACTATGCTTTGCGCTGGATAGCCCATGACCCGTCTGAAGAAGCCCTGGCCTTCTACCTGCTTAACCGGGCAAAAAACCACGCGGACTATATGGCCGCCCTTGACCATTATATTTCCCCGGCACAAAATTTCGCCTTTGCGGCCGCCAATGGCGACATTGCCATGCGCATCCAGGGGAAATACCCCAACCGCGCCAAAGAAGAGGGCAAATTCCTGCTTGACGGCACCACAACCGCCCACGACTGGACCTTCATTCCCTTCGAGCATAATGTGATGTATAAAAACCCCGAACGGGGCTTTGTATCTTCGGCCAACCAATACCCTGCCGATACTACCTACCCGTATTATATCCATGCCAAGAGTTACGAAAACTACCGCAACCGCAGGATCAATACTGTGCTGCGGAATGCCGCTAATATCACTCCGCAAACGCTAATGAAGTTGCAAAACGATAATTACAACCTCAAGGCGGCTGAAAGTATGGCTACTTTTCTGGCTGCCCTGGACAGCATTAAAATGAATGCCGCGGAGGTAGAAGCTTTTAACCAACTGGCCGGTTGGGATTTCTATAATAATGTTAATTCTATTGGCGCCAGCTACTACGAGCGCTGGTGGGACATCCTCTACCCCATGGTCTGGGATGAGGTTAAAGAAAGTGAAGTAAGCCTCCCCTGGCCATCTGCCTACACCACCATTAAGCTGCTGGCCACCCACCCCGGCCTGGTTTTGTTTGATATAAAATCAACTCCTGAAAAAGAAACAGCCCGGGAGGTGCTGATAAAATCCTTCCGGCAAATGGCGGCCGAAATGGCCGACATAGCTGCTGCGGATGAAAAGCAATTAGAATGGGCCAACTTTAAAGACACCTACGTAAAACACCTGTTACGCATAGAACCGTTGGGCAGTTACCACATCTCCACAGGCGGTAATCATAATATTGTTAATGCCACCTCGGCCAACCACGGCCCCTCCTGGCGCATGATCGTGGAACTCGACCCGGCCGGGCCCAAGGCCTACGGGGTTTACCCGGGCGGGCAATCGGGCAACCCCGGCAGTTATTTTTACGATAATTATATCGAGAGCTGGGCCCTGGGCAACTACCTGACCCTGCAACTGGCCCGCGCTGCCACCAACATTGACCAACCCCTTAGTAAGCAAACCTTAACCCCCGAAAAACAATGAAATTCTTTATCCAACTCATCCTGGTAACCTTATTTACTTACCTGGCACAGTTAGCTGCACCCTGGTGGGGGGTATTCCTCGCGGCCGGCATAGCCGGCATGGTAGTCAGGGGCAAAGGCATAGCCACTTTTGCAGCCGGTCTGCTGGGCGTGGCCTTACTCTGGGGTGGCCAGCTTTATTTTATTGATGCGGCCAACGAATCGATTTTAAGCACCAAAGTAGCGGCTATTTTTGGCTTGTCGTCCCCTTTTATGCTGATGCTGGCCGCCAGCCTGATCGGTGGGCTGGCCGGAGGGTTCAGCGCCCTTACCGGCAAACTGCTGGTGGATTTAGTTAAAAAGAAACGGGAACAGCATTCGGTTTATTCATAAGGCGGCTGATTCCTGTAGCGGAGGTAGCGGGCAGGTGGTGGCTATAAACAATTTTGATAAGCAAAATAATCTTTAACCCGGAAAATTCACCTTGCACCCTGTGGCCTCTCCTGCCAACCGTTTTCGCCTTACGGACAGGATGGCTTACTTTTGTAAACGGGTGATGTTATCCCTGGTGATTTTAAACTCTACCTCACTGCCGGTCAACAGGTCATCGGTTTCATAATTGATCAACTTAACATCTTCCTGAAAGAACATAATAAAACTACCGTCTGGCTGCTGCTCAAACTGGCTGTAAAGCCCAAGACCGGAGAAGTTATAGTTATCGGCACCATAGGGGATAAAGCCGGGGTAGGCCACGCGGTCATCTTCCACAATAAAAATATGGGTACCCCAACTATAGGTGGTTTCCAGGCTCATGCAGATAATCACCAGGTTGTTATTACCCTCCGCCATAAAGAAGCGCGGCTTTAAGTGCATTGCCCTGGCCTCGCTTTCCACATAATCATAGATATGCTTGCCGGTTTTTTTGCTGACAATGTAAAATTCTTCCAGGTTCTTGTCATCAATAAGGTTAACCCGGTAATTGCCCACCTCATAGGTGATATAATTTTTCTGGCTTTGTTTTCTGGCCGGTTCAATCAGTTGGTCGGTCAGGATGGGCAGCACCTGGGCCAGGCTACTGCCGGCAAAGGAAATTAAGGTCAGGAAAACAGCCGCAGTTTTCATCGTCAGGTATATTTTTCACCGGCCAAACGATACAAAATACTGTTTAAGAGGGATACAATCAAACCAAACAATACGGCCCACCAAAAGCCGTCAATGCGGGTACCATCAACAAAATAATCCGCCAACAGCAGCACCCCGGCATTAATCACAATCAGAAATAACCCCAGGGTAAGCACGGTAATGGGAATGGTAAGGATAATCAATAGCGGCTTTAACACCACATTCAAAATCGACAGCACCAGGGCCAACAGCAAGGCAGCCCAGAACCCATCTACATGCACCCCGGACAGCAGCAGCGAAGTCAGCAGGATAGCTACGGCATTTAAGATTAAGCGGATAATAATGTTCATGGCTACGAATATAGGTATTTTGTGCCTGATCAGGTAGTAAAAGTAGTATAATTTAGGTGTTGGTTATTGGGTATTGCTTATTGGTTTGTGCCTGACTTTTGGTTTTGGTAACGCTGGCGTTATTTCCCTATCTAAAAGGCGGGAAAACACCCGGGAATTCGAAAGGGTTACGGGTTAAACAAAACGCAGGTCGAGCATTTTGCGGATAATAGGCGTAACCAGGATTTCCATAGCCAGGTTCATTTTAGGCCCGGGCACCACAAGGGTATTCCTCCGAGAAATAAACGACCCTTCCACCATCCCTTTCAGGTAAAGCAGGTCAATATCATATTTCATCATCAACTCCTTTTTAATCCTGATGACCACCAGGCTTTCATCCAGGGTGGGGATATCGCGGGCGATGAAGGGGTTGGAGGTATCCACCATGGGCACCCGCTGAAAGTTGATATGGGTACGCGAAAACTGCGGGGTGATGTAATCCACATAATCGTGAATACGCTGCTTGATCGTATCCACCACGGCTTCGGTACTGTAGCCCCGTTTCTGGCGGTCGCGCTGAATCTTCTGGATCCACTCCAGGTTGATGATCGGCACCACGCCCATCAGCAGGTCCACATAAGGCGCCACTTCCGGCACCCCGCCATGCAGGCCTTCGTAAAAAAGGATATCCGAATCTTCATCAATATCCTCCCAGGGGGTAAAGGTGCCCGGCCCCTGCCCCCACGCCCGGGCATCTTCCTCAGAATGCAGGTAATACCTGCGTTTGCCCCGGCCCGATTGGCGGTAGGTTTTAAACAAATCGGCCAGTTCGGGAAAAAGGTTGGCATCGGCACTAAAGTGGCTGAGCCGTTTCCCTTTGGCTGCATATTCGGCCACCGCCTCTTTCATTTCCTGGCGGTTATATTTGTGAAAGCTGTCGCCCTCAATAAAAATAGCCTTAATGCCTTCGCGTACAATCACATCGCCAAAGGCGGCTTTTACCGTGCTGGTACCGGCCCCGGATGAGCCGGTAATGGCCACCACAGGATGACGGAATTTTCTCGGTGTCATAGTACTAAATTTAAGGTTAGCTTAGTGATTAAAAATTTCTATTGCTCTTAGGTTACCGGCAATGTTGGTTTTACGAATAAAAAAATCAGCCCAAATTCCTCATGAAAATCATAGTGATGTAAATTAACCGCCAAACACCTGTTTACCCGTTAATTACATCAAATCAAGCCTGTTTTTTTACAGGTATATCCTCTTCTGCCTGGCCCTGAAACACCCGGCTGGCGGCAATATCTTCGTAGTCTATTTCGCTTAATTCTTTGGCCGTCAACTCAACATCACCTTTCTTAAACAAGCGGTTAGCTTGTCGCAGGATAGTCCTGTCGAGCCCGTTGCGAATAGACCGGGCATTGGCAAAATGCGGTTGCTTCCTGCGTTTGGCGATATACTCCTTTAAAATCCCTTCGGCATTCTTGCTTAAGCTATAGTTCTGCTCTGCCAGCATTTTCAGGGCAATTTCATACAACTCCTCATCGGAATAGTCCGGGAAATCAATATGGTGCGCCACCCGCGAGCGAAAGCCGGGGTTTGAGCGGAAAAACTTATCCATCTTATCGGCATAGCCGGCCAGGATTACCACCAGGTCATCGCGCTGGTCTTCCATTACCTGCAAGAGTATTTCACCTAGATTGAGCGATTTGTGTATAAAATAAAAAGAGAAGTCTTGCTTAACGATCTGTTAATGAGTATATTAGGGTTGTTAAAAGAAAAACACACCCATCACTTTTTAAGTGAACAAGACTTTCTTTTTTATGAGCACTAATATAACAAAAATCGGGATAACAAACGATAAAATTTCAGGCCGGGGCGGACTTCCCCTATTTCTGCGCTACATTGAGACCGCAGGGTTGTATAAGTTGATGTCCTCCACAATTCTTTCCTTATTTTCAGTAGGCGCCAAGGGTTTAGGATTGCACCAGTTCCTAAAGCAAATGTTTGCATTTTTCATTGATGGGACAGATATGTCTATTGCAAGTTTTGATAACAAGAGAAAAGATGAAGGATATGCGGCTTTGTTAGAAAACAAGACCGATGAAATGGCTTCATCTCACCAGATAAAACGTTTTTTCATAAAGATTTCCGTTGTTTCCAATTTCAT
>Ga0256839_1003055_pt1 | contig 17738 bp, 16 predicted proteins | sample 354166metaG_FD_185968 | JGI IMG/M metagenome (GOLD analysis project Ga0256839, IMG submission 185968) | Hydrothermal vent microbial communities from Mid Atlantic Ridge, Atlantic Ocean - 354-166 | ecosystem: Environmental > Aquatic > Marine > Hydrothermal vents | place: Atlantic Ocean: Mid... | reverse complement strand
ACCGCTGGCGTTCCGTCAGTGTTGACTCTGTCCTCTCGCTCATCGTCATGCTCCGCTGTGATGGAAATCGCAGAGCATGGCGTGGATTCACTCAGGGCGGCAGGGTGGGGTTGGTTTTGCGGTTACTTATCAGCCACCCAAGCTGGTGAATTCCCCATAAAAAAACACCGGCCAGTGGCCGGTGTTTTTTTATGGGGCTCGACGGCCTGCAGATTGCGCTAGCTAGGCCGTGGCTTTTTTCTTGCGGGTGGCGCGACGACCCTTTTTCCTGGCCTTTTTCGCCACCTTGGCATCGTACTCACGCTCCCACTTCGCCGCAAAGGCGGCAATCGCCTTGGCCTTGGCCTCTTCCTTCTTGCGCTCTGCCTCAGCGGTGCGAACGGCCTCCTTGACCGCCTTGTCCGCTTCAGCGGCCTTGGCGCGCGCCGCGGCCAATGCCGCCCGCGCCTTTTGCGCGGCGGTCTTCGCGGTCAGCAGCGCGCGACTGGAGGCCGCGGTCTTTTTCTGTGCCGCGGCTTTCATGGCCGCAGCAACCTTGCTCTTGGCGGCGACTGCCTTCTTTTCGGCCGCGGCCACCTTGCCAGCCGCCGCCTCGGCAGCCTTCAATGCGCGGGCAACAACTTTCAATGCGGCCTCATGCGCCTTGTTCACCGGACTGGCGGCTATAACACTCTGCGGGGAAGGAGCCGGGCGACGTCCTCTCGCCTTCGCCTTCGCCTTCGACTTTGCCGCGACCTTGGTCTTGGCCACTTTAGCCTTTACCCGGGCTGCCTTTTTCTTGATCATTTTTCACTCCTAAGGACAAACATAACTTCAAACACTAGCGAAGTGTATCGCCTTTTTTTTAAATAACAAGTGTTTGGCAAAAAAAAGCAACGAATATTGGCCATTTTTCTGAAAAAAAACCAAATTCGGCAAAAACAATACGCGCACCAATGAATATAAAATCCAGAAATGCAATGTTGCCCGGCCAGAATATTTAGCCTGCTTCACCGACTGGATGGTTGGAATTTCATAAATTCCCGTATTTGATCCACGCATAAATAAATAAAAACTTCACGACGGAAACCGGCGGCTATTTCCGTTGCCAGCCAATATCGACTGCCGATAGTCCACCAGCGCCTGAAGAATATCGCGCTGCTGCGCGGTAATGTCCGGCGAATCGAGCAGCTCATTGATACGCGCCATATATTCCCGATCTGTAATGCTGGCGTTAAACGAAGGGTCCGTCAGTCGCTGCAGTCGATATTCATTCCAATGCGCCATTTCATCGTCAGAAAGTGTTTGCGGATAGTTTCTGGCGCGATAACGAAACAGCATCTCGACGATTCTTTGGTCCTGAAATGGAGTATCGAGCGTCTTTAACTGCTGCGGAGAGGCATTTCGAATCTCCTCCATTTTGCGCCTGTCTTCGTTACTGAAAAAGCCGCCGCTGTAGAGCATCAGATCTGGATCGGTTTCCGGCTCGAATTCACGTTGCTCATAAACGGAAAGCAGCGTGGCAATGAAATGTGGATTTCGGCGAAGGATTTGCAAATGCCGCTGGCAGGTATCCACATCGATCTGCCATTTTTCAGCGGCCTCTGCGGTAAGGGTGTTCGCCGGCACCACAACCGGGCATTTGTTGATGTGAATGGTTTTTACCGGCAGGCGTCCAACACCTTCGGGCAATTCGGCCTGACGGCTAAACAGGCGTAGACGGAGTTCATCGACGGAGAGGTGAACGAATGCCGATGGATCATGACGCAGGTCATAGGCCACGACTTCATTTCGATTCGATGGATGATTCGCCAGCGGGGCCACCAGGGCGATGCAGCCCAGTTCGGCGGGATACATGGACGACACATGAAGTACCGGCGTCATGTTTGCCACATTCAGCAAGCGTCCCACCTGCTGCTTCGAGCGATGCCGGAAGACATAATCGTACAGGCGCGGTTGGCGGTCGCGAATCAGCCGGGCGATGGCTATGGTGGCGTGCACATCGGACAGGGCATCGTGTGCCGACTGGTGGGACAGTTGGTTGGCCCGAGTCAGGTCTTCGAGGCGGAAGCTGGGTCTGCCGTCCGCATGACGGGGCCATTCGATGCCTTCCGGCCGGAGGGCGTGAGTCACACGCACCAGGTCGATGATGTCCCAGCGTGAATTGCCGTTTTGCCACTCGCGCGCATAGGGGTCGAAGAAATTCCGGTACAAGACGTTGCGCGTCACTTCGTCATCGAAACGAATGTTGTTGTAGCCCGCCACACAGGTGCGGGGACGGGAAAATTCCGCGTGGATTCGCGCGATGAATTCCGCTTCGGGAAGGCCTTCGCGCAAGGCCAACTGGGGGGTTATACCGGTGATCAGACAGGCGTCGGGCTGGGGCAGAAAATCATCCGCCGGGCGGCAGTACAACACCAATGGTTCACCGATGACGTTCAGATCGAGGTCGGTGCGAATGCCGGCAAACTGCGCGGGACGGTCGCGGCGCGGATCGGCGCCAAAGGTTTCATAATCGTGCCAATAGATGCTGTCCGCGCTCATACGTGCCCCTCTATTTCCTGGACCCGCAGGCTCAGGCTTGTGCATTGGTGGGCACGATTATAGGGCAGAAAGCCGCAGACACCGGATTCGCCGTTGCGCCCATGAACGGCGCCTGCATCCGCGGGTTCGGGCGGCAATCAGTGAGGAGTCATGAAACCGAAGGCAATCTATTCCGCGCCATCGCTGTCTTTCGCCTGGGGGGCGGAGACCAGCAGCACGGTGACGTTGTCACTGCCGCCATTATCCAGCGCCGTCTGGATCAATTGGTCGACCTTGGCCTGCTCATCGGCCTGCTGTGACAGGATAGCGGTGATCTCATCCACGCTCAGTTCGCCACTCAGCCCGTCGCTGCACAACAGGATCTGCTGGCCGGGATACAGGCGCCCCCGCACCAGCCCCACTTCGAGACGGCTCAGGCTCTCCATACCGATGGCCTGGGTGATGAAATTGCGCTGCGGGTGGAACTCTGCCTCTTCGGCGGTAATGTCGCCCTGGTCCACCATCAGTTGCACCAGGGAGTGATCGCGGGTGATCTGCGTCAACGCGCCATGGCTCCAGAGATAGGCCCGGCTGTCCCCCACCCAGACCACCTCGAAGCTGTCATCGTCGATCTTCACCGCCAGGGCGGTGGAACCCATGCCGGCGCGTCCCTTGCCATCACGCACGGCGGCCAGCACCGCATGGTGCGCCTTGACCAGTGCCTCGGCCAGCGAGGTGCCGGAACGAACCTCTCTCCGTATCTGCTCGACGACGATCTTACTGGCCACCTCGCCACACTCGTGCCCGCCCATGCCATCGGCCAGCACGCCGAGCCGCAACTCTGCATCGATGAGATAGCAATCTTCGTTTTGAGGCCGGATATGGCCGATGTGGGTGTCATGTCCGCAGGTAAAAATGGTCATCGTTGAGGCACGGCTCCTGTGTACGGCGTCGGAGGGATTGGCAAAGGAAGGCAAACCATAGCGAAACGCAATTTATGGTGCAAATAAAACCCACAAATTTCGGCAGATATATCTGTTTTGGCAAGAAACCGAAAGCCCGCGTATCTGGGCGATCGTTACGAGCCTGACGCCCAAGCCCGGCGGGCTCCTAACGCTCGGGCAACAGGCGGTAGGCATTGCTCTCGATGAAGATGTCGACCAGATACTTTTCGACCTTGCCCTGCCTCGCCTCGTCACGAAGGATATCCAGCGCCAGCTCTTCCGGCAGGCTCTGCTTGTAGGGTCGGTCCCCCGAGGTCAGGGCGTCATAAATGTCCGTCACCGTCATGATGCGGGCCTGCAGGGGAATCTGCGCGCGGCCGAGTCCGCGCGGGTAACCGGAACCATCGAGCTTCTCATGATGAGAGTAGGCAATCTCGGGCACCGCGGCCAGGCCCTTGGTCCAGGGAATATGCTGCAAAAAGGCGTAGGTGTGCGACACGTGGGATTCGATTTCCTGCCGCTCATCGGGCGTCAGGCTGCCGCGCGCCAGGGTCAACGCCTCCATTTCAAACTCGGACAGCAACGGGATCGACTCTCCGCCTTCGCCCGGAAAACAGTAATCCACAACCTGCTGCAAGGCGGGCGGGATCGTCTGATGGAAGACGGCGGGCTCGTTGGCCTTGATGATCAGTTCCATGAACTGGCGGATACGCTGGGTCTCCTGCGCCAGATGCCGCTCCATGCGGCGACGCCGGGCCCTGAACGCTTCCGGGCTCAGCGCCTCGCGTTCCTGCTGATCCAGCAACTCGCGATAGGCGTGTCGCTCCATGCTGGCGATGGCGTACTGAAAGCGCGCCTGCATCAATTCGAACTGGCGCGGATACAGCTTGTGGGATTTGGTCAGCACATGCTCGCGCACGCCAACCTTGCCAAAATCATGCAGCAGGGCGGCGTATCGCAATTCATTCATTTGCTCGCGGGTAAAATTGACTTCGCGCAGTTCCGGCACCGTGGAACGCCCCACGGCCTCGGCCAGACGCTGGCTGTATTCGGCGACACGGAACGAATGACCCGCGGTACTGGGATCTCGCGCTTCGATGGCGTGTACCGAGGCGGTGACGAAGCCTTCGAACAATTGCCGGATGTCCTCCACCAGGCCCAGGTTCTTCAGCGCAATGGCGGCCTGCACGCCAATACCGGAAAGGATCTGCAGATCCTCACTGTCGAAGGCATGCGTGCTGCGGGTATCCACCTGGATCAGCCCCAGCACCTCGTCATCGAGCAGCAGCGGCACACACATCACGCTGCGGATATTCAGGTCGACGATGGAGGTGTGGCTGTCGAAGCGTCTGTCGCTGCTGGCATCGCTGGAAAGAATCGCACGGCGCCCGCTGACGACCTCGCTGACGATGGCGCGCGACAGCACCGCCTCCACCGGGCCTTGTTTTCGGCTCATCGCCACCACCGGCTTGAGCGAATCGCTGCATTGCCCCGATTCGTTGCACAACAGGCCATAGGCATGCTCGGCGGCAGGGAAGATGTCGAAGATGAAATCCATCACCTTGGCCAGCAGGTCTTCGTGATTGCTCTGCCCGCCCAGGCCGATGCTGACCTGCGCCAGCGCGCGCAGGCGACGCTGCACATCGGTGGCCGCGACACGGTCCTCGTGCAGGTTGGCCTTGAGCATCCGCAGGGCCTCCTGGGCATCGATGGCCATGCTCAGGTCGGGCTTCGCATCTTTCGAACCGACCATCACCAGGGAGGCGCTGCTGGCCTGCCCTTGCGCCGGAGGCTCGCCCGCGATCAAGGCCAGATCGAAGGCCTCTTCGTTGCCGCCGATTTCAGACGCCCACGGGCTGCTGCCCGGCACCTTCTCCTCGGCAACCGCGGGCGGACGGAAACGCAGATGCACCCCGCCCAGCTGCAGGTTGCTGCCTTCACGCAGGGCATAGAATGCCTTCGGCGTCAGCGGGCGCGCATTCAGCAGGGTGCCGTTGGTGGATTCGAGATCCTGGATCACATAGTTCCCGCCGCGCCGGATGATCCGCGCATGCTGGCGGCTGACGCGGCTGTCCGGCAGGCGAATGTGGCCAGCGAGATCGGATTGATCTTCTTCGCAACGCCCAATCAGTGTCTCGTCATGGAGGGGAAAGCTTTTGCCGGCCAGGGTGCCATTGAGCACCTCCAGGGAGGCCGTGTGGAGGGTTTCGGTAATGGTCATCAAGTATCAGCTATCAAATCGGACATCCAGCCCAGGATACGGAAATCATCTCCGTGATTATCGCCTTGCCGCCGCCAGGGGGTATATTAATCCCCGATTCGGAAGGAATCCGCAGGGGCGCCGGGCGCAAGCAGCAGCTGGCGGAACTCTGGCGGAACTGAAAGTGGCGTGAAATACGCCTCAAGCCAGCGGCTGCATCAACAGCAGGGTCTTGCCAAGACTCCATGATAACAAGGCCTCATCCAGCAGGCTTTGTTATCGTTTGTCTTATGTGTTTACCATGAATCGCTACTGTATCGGCGTATAATATTCAAAGATAGTGCCATCAGAACGGAATTTTTTAGGTATTTACCACATTGAAGGCCTCGATAGTGACCAACGAAATACTGAAAGTCCCCAAGAAACTGAAGCCCGTCACCCTGTGGGTGCATCCCGAGGGCCGCGTGCGGGGCTCGCTGTACCTGCGCGAACAAAGCCCCGATCATGCCGGCCCGGAGCAGCCCCTGGAAGTCCTCAACCAGTGCACACCATTCGTGGTTATCAAGCGCGAAGAGCCGGATGAGCTGCGCTTTTACAACATGCGCTCCATCATTCGCGTCGAATATGAGGAAGAGGGCGAGCCGGCAGCGGATATTCCCCGACAGCGCTGCCAGATGCAGATGATGGACGGTTCCTTCATCAGCGGCGCCATCCGCGAGCAATTGCCGCCGGCGCGCGCGCGGCTGCTTGACTATCTCAACCGCACTGATGAATGCTTCATCAAGATGCACATGGACGAAGGTATCATTTACCTCATCAACAAGGCCTACATCATCCACGTCCATGTGGATGATGCAGTCGATGACGCAAGCTAACGAGAGGCCCGCAGCATGAGCCTGCTGTCCGGTTTTCAGGCCAATCGCGCCATTGCCGCATTAATGACGGAAAACGCCGCCGCAACGCCCGAAGGCAAGCGGGCCGCGGTGAAACTGAAACAGATCGGTGAGCCCGCCATTCCCAAGCTCATCGAGGCCCTGGGCGACACCCGGCATCCGGCGGTGATCGAGCAATTGTTGCTGAGCTTCGTGCGCAACAGCACCCTGCCCTATTATCTGACCGGCCTGGCCAGCGAGGACGACAGCATCGTCGCCGGCGTCAGCCGTATCCTCTGCCGCTCGGGCGACTTCGATCCCAACCAGCTGTTCGAACAGCTCGACCACCCGGACATCTCCAAGTCGGCGCTGTGCGAAATCCTCCTCGCCCATTCGAGCCGCATCAAGCCCAACATCCTGCTCGGCATGCTGGACCGCGTCTCCAGCAAGGTGCGTCCCATGCTCTACCGCCTGCTGGACAAGGTGGCCGACGAGGCCTTGCTGCCCGACATCATCCGCCGTCTCGACGCCAAACAGCCCATGGTGCGCACCCACCTGGTGCAGGTGCTGTCCCGCTTCGACAACCCGCGCAGCCTGAACGCCCTCATCGGCGCCCTCGACGACCCCAACAAGGCGGTGCGCCAGTCCGCCCTGCAGGGCCTGGCGAAGATGCAGTCGCCCCAGGCGGTGGAGGCCATCTGCCGGCTGCTCGGCGACCCCGACCTCACGGTGCAGGCCACTGCCATCGAGACCCTGATCAAGATCCGCGCGCCGAACACGGTGAAATACCTGGTGGAGGTGCTGCAGGACGAGTCCGAATACGTGCGCCGCGCCGCCGTCGAAGTGCTCAACGAGATCGGCGACCAGAACGCCGTCAAGGACCTGCTCAACGCCCTGCGCGACGTCGACTGGTGGGTCAAGGTGCGCGCCGCCGACGCCCTCGGCGCCATCGGCGGTCCCAAGGTGTTCGACGCCATCCTCGCCCTGATCCGCGATGAAGACGAATTCCTGCGCCGCACCGCGGTGGAGATCCTCAACACCAGCAAGGATCCGCGCTCCTTCGACCGCCTCATCGAGGCCCTGCGCGACGACGACTGGTGGGTGCGCGAACGCGCCGTGGACGCCCTGGCCAGCATCGGCGACGAACGCGCCGTGCCCCACCTCATCGAGATGCTGGAAGAGAATCCCGAGGCCGGCCAGGTGGTGATCCGCGCCCTGCACAACCTGGGCGACAAGCGCGCCGTCAAGCCACTGCTGAAACAGCTCGAGCACGCTGACAACACGGTGCGCAAGGAGGCCCTGCGCGCCCTGCAGACCCTCACCGACGAATCCAATGCCGGCCGGGTGCAGGAAGCCGCCACCGAACTCATGAGCGTGAGCCAGGACGAAGTGGGCAGCGTCGCCAGCGAGACCGTGAAGACCCTCGTCACCCGTTACGGTGATCGCACCACCCGCATCATGAGCACCCGGGAAGAGGCCACCCTGGAAGACGAACCGACCCGCATGACCTCCCTGCCGGACTCACAGAAAACCCGGGTTCTCGACAGCAGCCCCAACGTCATCGACAGCAGCGACGGCATCATCAACCCGGCGCGGCTGGTGCCCAACAGCATCCTCACCGACCGCTACCACGTGGTGCGCAAGATCGGCGAAGGCGCCTTCGGCACCGCCATCCTGGTGGACGACCTGATGGTCAACGACCAGTTCGTGCTCAAGTTCCTCAACCCGCACGTGGCCTCGGACCAGAACATGATCCAGCGCTTCCTGCACGAGCTGCGCTACGCCCGCAAGATCACCCACGAAAACGTCATCCGCATCTACGACCTGGTGACCTTCGGCCAGACCTACGCCATCTCCATGGAGTACTTCCCCAGTCACTCGCTGGCGGACGAACTGCGCAAGGACGGCCTCATGGACCGCCGTCGCGGCCTGCACATCCTCGGTGAAATCTGCAAGGGCATGGCGCGGGCGCAGGAGGTCAGCGTGGTGCACCGCGACCTGAAGCCGGCCAACATCCTCATCAACGACGAGGACATCGTCAAGATCGTCGACTTCGGCCTCGCCGCCGCGGCCTCCAAGTCCGACTCACGGCTCACCAAGAGCGGCATCCTGGTCGGCACCCCCACCTACATGGCCCCGGAGCAGGTGCGCGGCCGCACCATCGACTCGCGCACCGACATCTACACCCTGGGCATCATCATGTACGAACTGTTCACCGGCGAGGCGCCCTACAAGGGCGAGGAATCCATGGCCATTCTGTTCCAGCACGTGGAGGGCAAGGCCACGCCACCGCGCGAGATCAACCCGGACATCCCGCCATCGCTGGAGGCCATCGTTCTCAAGGCCATGGCCGTGAACCCCGACGACCGCTTCCAGACCTTCGACGAACTGCGCACGGCCCTCGAGGCCGTCGCCGCCGAGACAGGGGAAGCCTGATGGCGCGCATCGACGCCTTCCTCAAGCTGGGCCGCGAACAGGGCTGCACCGACATCCACTTCGCCGTCGGCACCCCGCCGCTGCTGCGCCTGCTGGGCGACCTGGCGCCGATCAAATACCGCGCCCTCAGCGAGGAAGAGCTGGAGAGCCTGATCTTCGAAATCCTCAACGACAAACAGCGCGCCGAGTTCGAGGCCGGACAGGATCTGGACTTTTCCTACCAGGGTGACGAGGTGGGCCGCTTCCGCGTCAGCCTGTTCCGCAAGATCGGCGGCATCGGCGCCGCCTTCCGCGTCATCCCGCCCGCCATCCTGACCCTGGAAGACCTGCAACTGCCGCCGGTGGTGGCCCGCTTTCTCGACGCCAACCAGGGCCTGATCCTGGTCACCGGCGCCACCGGCACCGGCAAGTCCACCACCCTCACCGCCATGCTGGACCTGCTCAACAAGACCCGGCGGCTGAACATCATCACCCTCGAAGACCCCATCGAGCAGATTCACAAGAGCCAGAAATCGCTGGTGGTGCAGCGCGAGGTGGGCACCCACGTGGAAAGCTTCGCCGAAGGCCTGCGCGCCGCCCTGCGCGAAGACCCGGACGTGATCCTGGTGGGCGAGCTGCGCGACCCGGAGACCATCATGATGGCCATGACCGCCGCAGAGACCGGCCACCTGGTGCTGGGCACCCTGCACACCACCTCCGCCGCCAAGACCCTCGACCGCATCATCGACGCCATGCCCACCTCGCAGAAGACCCAGGCCAGCCTGTTCCTCGCCCAGCACCTGCGCGGCGTGGTCAGCCAGAAGCTGGTCAGGAGCGCCGATGGGCGTTCGCGCAAGGCCATCGTCGAGATCTTCGTCAACACCCCGGCGATCGCCAACCTGATCACCAGCGGCAAGGTGTTTCAGATCCCCTCGGTGCTGCAGACCGGCCGCGACAAGGGCATGCAGCTGATGGATCAGGCCCTGCTGGAGGCCCTGCAACGCAAGGAGATCGACCCCGACGACGCCTACATCCACGCCACGGAAAAGCAGCAGTTCCAGCGCTTCGTCACCGACCCCGACCTGCTGCCCCAGGTCGACCTGGCCGTCTCATGAACCGCGTCAACGCCTTCCTCGAACTGCTGGTCAAGCAACAGGGCTCCGACCTGCATCTGGTGTCCGGCAATCCACCGCGCATCCGCCTGTTCGGCGAGATCCACCCGGTCAAATACCGCGAACTGAGCAGCGACGAGACCCGCGACCTGCTGTTCGAGATCATGCCCGACCACGCCCGCGCCCGCTTCGAGAACCGCGGCGGCGCCGACTTCGCCTACGAGATCCCCGGCCTGTCGCGCTTCCGCGTCAACGCCTTCCGCCACCTCAACGGCATCGGCGCCGTGTTCCGCGCCGTGCCGGGCCACGTCGTGCCGCTGGACGAACTGCGCCTGCCCGCCTCGCTGAAAAACCTCACCCGCCAGCGCAAGGGCCTGATTCTGGTCACCGGCCCCACCGGCTCCGGCAAATCCACCACCCTGGCGGCGATGATCGACCACATCAACGAGAGCCGCAAGGGACACATCATCACCATCGAAGACCCGGTGGAACACCTGCACGCCAACAAGGGCTGCCTGATCAGCCAGCGCGAGATCGGCGAACACACGGACAGCTTCGCCCACGCCCTGCGCTCCGCCCTGCGCGAAGACCCGGACGTGATCCTGGTGGGTGAGATGCGCGACCTGGAGACCATCAGCCTGGCCGTCACCGCCGCCGAGATGGGCATCCTGATCCTCGCCACCCTGCACACCAACGGCGCCGCCGCCGCCATCGACCGCATCATCAACGTCTTCCCGCCGGGCGAGGAGCCCTATATCCGCACCATGCTCTCCACCTCGCTGGTGGGCGTGGTCTCACAGCAGCTGGTGCGCACCGCCGACCAGCGCGGCCGACTTGCAGCGGTAGAGACTCTGATCAATAATGCAGCAACATCGAATATCATTCGTGAAGGCAAGACCGAACAGCTCGAAAACGTCATCCAGGGCGGCGCCTTGCAGGGCATGCAGAGCATCGACACCGCCTTGCGTCGTCTCCTCGACGAAAAACTCATCACGGGTGAAGAGGCCTATCGGAAGGCACGAATCAAGTCGAACTTCGAGCAATACAGGGAACAAAATGAGCCAGCCCCAGCCGCCCAAGATTAGCCTGGTGAAAAATTCCAGCACCCCCTCAAATCCCACAGAAGGGGCCGCCCCCATGGCGAGCACGGAGTCCCCCAAGACTGATCGGAAACTCATTCTGACGCTGGAAGGTGACGTGGTGCGCGAGTACACCGTCGGCGACAAGAGCATCAGCATCGGCCGCAAGCACGGCAACGACATCCAGCTCAACGATCTCACCATCAGCGGCCGTCACGCCATGATCACCAGCATCCCCGACTATGTCTTCATCGAGGATCTGGGCTCCACCAACGGCACCCTGGTCAACGGCAACCACATCAAGAAGGTGGCCCTGGAACACGGCGACATCATCCAGATCGGCCACCACCAGTTCACCTACCTGTGCCAGAGCGAGGCCAAGTACGAGCCCACCATGTTCGTCAAGGCCGAATTCGACGAGACGCAGATGATCATTCCCGAATGGGACGAAAGCAGCGAGTCCATCATCAAGGGCCAGCCGCTGGGCGGCCTGCGCACCCTCAACGGCCCGGTCGCCAAGTCCGTCATGGAGCTGCGCAAGGCCTACAACGCCATCGGCTTCCAGGGCAAGCGCATGGCGCTGATCACCCGCGGCACCAAGGGTTACACCATCGCCGCCGTCACCAGCACCCGCAGCCGCCGCGCCATGGACATCCCCCTCGTCAACGGCATCCCCCTGAGCACGGAGCCCCAGCCCCTGAGCGAAAACGACGTCATCAACATCGCCGGTTTCGAAGTGGAGTTCTATTACATCCGCTGATGACCCTTTGCAGGCAGGATGAGCGACTTCACGGGAGAGAAGGCAGAAATGAATGGAAAACTGATCCTGACCCTCGATGGTGAGGTCATCAACGAATACCCCATTGAGAAGGAATCCCTGACCATCGGCCGCAAGCACGGCAACGAAATACAACTCAACGATCTCACCGTCAGCGGCCGCCATGCGCTGATCATCGCCCAGGGCAAGCAGGTCTATGTCGAGGATCTGGGCTCCACCAACGGCACCCTGCTCAACGGCAACCACATCAAGAGTGCCGTCCTCAAACACGGCGACATCATCCAGACCGGACACCACCAGTTCACCTACCTGTGCGAAGGCCAGGCAAGGTACGAGCCCACCATGTTCGTCAAGGCCGAGATGGACGAAACCCAGATGGTATTGCCGGAATGGCAATCCCTCGAACAAAGCATCAAGGGCCAGCCCCTGGCGGGCCTCCGCACCCTCAACGGCCCCCTCGCCCGCACCATCATGGAACTGCGCAAGCCCTTCAACACCATTGGCTTTCAGGGCAGGAAACTCGCCCTCATCAGCCGCGGCCTGGAAGGCTACACTATCTGCGCCGTGCCCAATAACGAGGGGCGGCTCAGCACCGGCGGCCCGCTACTGAATGGCGAAGCCCTCGGCCCCGCGCCACAGGACCTCAAGGCCAGCGACATCATCAACATCGCCGGTTTCGAGGTGGAGTTCTTCCTGATTCACTGAAGAAGGAATGGCGCTGTTTGCTGCGGGTCCCCCTTCCTGATCAGCAATGGCCGCTCTGCTTACGCCTTGGCGGGAAAGTTGCGCATCCACACCAATCGCCTGAATCCATGGACTCGGGAACATGACTTGCCACGGGGGGCATGCGGTCGGGGATAATGGTGCCCGGGGCCGGAATCGAACCGGCACGGCCGTGAAGCCGAGGGATTTTAAGTCCCTTGTGTCTACCAGTTTCACCACCCGGGCGGCGGGCAGGTTCAACAGCGGTAACTATTGCAGAAAACCATCGGCGCAGGAAGCGCGAAAGGGCCATTACCGCATGGAGGAATGGGGAAAGGATCGATCGGAAACGGCGGTCGGAAAAGTGGAGGCGACGCCCGGAGTCGAACCGAGGTACACGGATTTGCAGTCCGCTGCATAGCCACTCTGCCACGTCGCCGGCTATCTGTTTTGCATGGTTTCCAACTGAAAAAACCCCGACCACTGAGACCGGGGCTTTCCGTCAATCCAGAGAATTGGAGCGGGAAACGAGATTCGAACTCGCGACCCCAACCTTGGCAAGGTTGTGCTCTACCAGCTGAGCTATTCCCGCGTCACGTCTTCAGGAGCGCTGTATTTTACAGTCCGCGGGGGGGCTGTCAAGCCCTGACTTAGCCCTGCCGGCTCTATCCTTAGTAACAGGTATCAACGCCTCGTCCATGACCCAGAGCAACCATGCAAATTAAGGACCCACAAACCTCTCTCGCCGCATCACCCCCCGCCGCCACCGGCCCGGACGCGCGGGTATCCCTGTCGGCGGCCGCCATGGTGCAGGGCTGGGACAGCGGAACGACGCTGCGGGCCACGGTGAGGCAAAACCCGCAGGCCGGCCCGCCGCTGCTGGAGATCAACGGCCAGCTGCTGCAGACCCGCAACGGCCAGTCGCTGATCCCCGGCCAGCAGCTGCGGCTGGAGGTCATCCGCCCCGCCGTGGCCGCCGCGCTGAAATGGCTCGACCCCGCGGCTCCGGCCAGCATCTCCCTGCCCGCCCCCGCCCGGCCGTGGCAGGCCGGACAGATACTTCAGGCCCGCCTCCTGCCGCCGGCACCGGGCGAACCGCTCCTGCTGCGTATCGACGGCAGGCTCCTGCCTCTCCCTGCGCCCTCGTTGCCGGCGCCGGTGGGACAGCCCCTGCGGCTGCAGGTGATCGATCCCGGCCAGCCCGCCGCCCTGCGGGTACTGGAGGCCTCGGCGCCCGCCGTCGCGCAGCAGGCGATGCGCGACGCCCTGCCCCGTCAACTGCCGCTGTCGTCCCTGTTGTCCACGCTGCAGGCCGTTGCCGGCGACAGGCCGTCACGCGGCGACAAACTGCCCGCCGACATCCTGCAGCAGATACGGCAGATCCTCGACCGGCTGCCCCGGCGCAACGACGCCACCCGGGCGGAAGGCCTGCAACAGGCGCTGGCCAATTCCGGCCTGTTTCTCGAGGCGCGCCTGGCCGAGGCCCTGCGCGCGGGCCAGCCCTTCGCACAGACGGCGCAACAGCTGGGCGGCGACCTCAAGGGTGGACTGCTCGGCCTGCTGTCGCTGCTGCTGGGGCTGCGCCTGCCGGCAGGCGCCGGGGACCGGCCGGGCCAGGGCGCCCACAGGCCCCTCGCCAAGGTGCCGCCGCCCCTGCCCAACGGCCAGCCCTTTGCCCAGCCGCGCCCGGCGGCCAGCACCGCATCGACGCCCAACCTGAGCCTGCCGCAACAGCTGCAGGAATTGCTGCGCCAGGTGGACGGCGGCCTGGCCCGCATCCAGCTCAGCCAGCTGGCCAGCAACAGCGAAGACGACGGCCGGCGCAGCTGGCTGCTCGACCTGCCCCTGCGCCACGGCGATCGGCTCGACCTGTTGCAGATGCGCATCGACGAAGAGCGCGACGGCAAGGGCCGCAGGGCAGGCAGCCAGTGGAGCGTCACCCTCGCCGTCGAACTGGAGGGCCTGGGCGAGATACATATCCGCGTGACGCTCAACGGCGGCGTGGTCAGCGCCACCTTCTGGGCCGGCAACGCGCACACCGCCGAGCTGTTCGAGCAGCATCTGGGCGAACTGCAGCAACGCCTGCAGGCCGCCGGCCTGCGCGTCGGCAGCCTCGGCGCCCGTCACGGGTTCCCGCGGGCGGCGGACGACAAACCCGGCCTGCCCTACGTACTGCTGGACGAGGAAGCATGAGCAGACAGAAACACCCACCCACCACCGCCGTCGCCCTGCACTATGACGGCGACAAGGCGCCGACGGTCACCGCCAAGGGCAGCGGCGCCGTCGCCGAACAGATCATCGCCTTGGCCAAGGAGCACGGCATTCCGCTGCAGGAAAACGCCGCCCTCACCGCGCTGTTGTCACGCCTGGATCTGGGCACGGAGATTCCCGCGGAGTTGTATCTGGCGGTGGCGGAGGTGATTGCCTTCGCCTATTTATTGAGTGGAAAACGGCCGGAAAATTGAAACACATTCGTAAAAAAATTCGCCACAGAGACACGGAGAACGCAGAGGAAAAAACACTGCTGTCCCATTAACCTTACATCGTTATGCCGGGCTTGACCCGGCATCCAGCACGTTGTTGAAACCACTGGATTCCGGCCTGCGCCGGAATGACGGGAGGAAATTATTGTTCTTCATGTTTCCACTACGCTAAATACTCCGTTTCCCCAAGTATTTCGCCAGCTATGCCAAATAAGAGATGAAGTTAATGGGGCAGCAGTGAGGAAGAAATATAATTTTCTCCGTGTACTCCGTGCCTCTGTGGCAAACAGAAACTTAGCGATCAGCTCACCTTTTCCAACTTCTGCGCCAGCACCAGCAATTCGGCCTCGCCGCGGGCCAGGCCGCAGTCTTCCATCACTTCTTCCAGTTCGGCGCCCTTGCCCATCAGGCGGGCGGCATGGCGGTAGGTGTCGCCAGAGGGCTCGTGCAGTTCCAGGTCATCCTGACGGCGACTGAGGGTCTGCAGGCGCTGTTCCTGCTGCGCCAGGCGTTCACCCAGCTTGACCGCGCCGGAACACATGGCGGCCACGTCGGCCTGCAGGGTCTTGAGGGCGTCCTGTTGCTTCTCCAGCCGCGCGCGCAGCCGGCCATTGACCGAATGGGCGAACACCAGCGCCACCAGGGCCGTCACCAGCCCGGCAATGGCAAACACGTCGAACGATACATTCAGCATGTGCATTTCTCCCCTCCCCGACCCGGCGGCGGATCAGAGCATCATCTCGGCCCACTCTTCATCGGTGAGCAGGCGGTTGAGATCCACCAGGATCAGCAGTTCATCGTCATGGCTGGCGACGCCCTGAATGAACTTGGCGCTCTCCTCGGTGCCGACATTGGGCGCGGCCTCCATCTCGGAAACGCGCAGATCCACCACCTCGGCGACACTGTCGACGAGGATGCCCACCACCTGGTCGTCGGACTCGATGATGACGATGCGCGTGGAGTCGTCCATCTCCTTCGGCTCCAGACCAAAGCGCTTGCGGGTGTCGATGACCGTCACCACGTTGCCGCGCAGATTGATGATGCCCAGCACATAATCGGGCGCGCCCGGCACCGGGGCGATCTCCGACACGCGCAGCACTTCCTGCACCTGCATGACGTTGATGCCGTACTTTTCGTTCTCCAGCCGGAAGGTGACCCAACGCAGTTCCTGCTCGACCCCGGCGCTACTGGCACTGTTCACTGATGTGTTCATAACCCTTTTACCCTGTATCTCGTTGGCTTGATGATCTGTCAATGTATCGTCACATTCCGCTCACTCTGTAATCAAAAGCACGTTCCGTACCACTTTTTCGACTTGGCCGCGGCGAAAGGAACAACCGCCGAAGCAATCAGATTCACTACAGAGGACACGGAGGTTCACGGAGACAGATAAATGAAAAGGTTTCGATTTCGCCACCATTCAATTCATGCAACTCTGTGAACCTCTGTGTCCTCCGTGGTGCAACAAAAAACCATAAAATCCACCGGGCAGGGCCACTAATCGTCGAGCTTGAGCCCCTCGGCCAGCTGCGCGCTGAGGTTGTCGATATCCAGCACCGCGCACATCTGTTCCACGGCGGTGCCCGCCAGCCAGGGGCGCTTGCCGCCCTCGCCGCGCCAGCGCACGCCGTCCCGCGACAGGGTCAATATCTGCGCAATGGCGTCGGCGGCCAGGCCCCAGCGGCCATCGTCGATGAGCACCACGAATTTCACCCGCTCCAGCACCGGGCGGGCGTCGGGCATGCGGCCATCGGGCATGATGATCTGCGCCGTGTCGATGACGCGCACGTTCTGTCCGCGGTTGGGCAGCAGGCCCATGAACCAGTCGGCATAGCCCGGCAGTTCGGTGAGTTCGCCCGGCCATTCGACGATGCCATGCAGCCGATCCAGCGGCGCGGCCAGGGTCAGGCCGGCCACCATGAAGGTCAGGCACTGGAAGCCGTCACCGGCCCAGGCTGGCGCCCCTCGCTGTGGCGCGCAGCGAGGACGGGGCTCTGGCGTCTCTCTGGCGGCGGGCGGCGGTGGCGGGGCCGCACTGGGGGTGGGCGGCCCGTCCGGCACGGGCCTTGGGACAACCTCGACCACTGGATCAGCTGCCACCGGCAATGCTGCGGCGGCCGCTTCGGCCGGGATCTCGATGGCGCTGTTCTGCGGCGTATCCTCCACCGCCGTCTCGGCATCGGGGCTATCCAGCCGCAGCTGGGGAAACAGGGACGGCGCGGCGAGCAGCGACAGCGTCCGTTCGGGCTCGGCAAACGGGCGCGGGTCCGCCGCGAGGGGCGTCTCTGGCGGCAGCGCGGTGGCGGCGGCAGGCTCACCTGGCGACGATTTCGTGGCCGTGGTCGGGGCGTCGGTAACGGCCTCTGCTGGCGACGCTTCCCGGGGAAAATCCGTCAGCAGGGAGTCCAGATAGAAGCCCAGCGCCTCCTGGGGCTCTGCGAGGGAGGATGATTCGGGGCGCTTGCCGGCCATCAGCGTAGTGCGGACAGCGGCGCCGCTTCGGCCGCACGAGGCGGGCCTTCGGCCAGCAGGTCCTGCATCAACTCGGCATAGGCCAGGGAGCCGCGATCCCGTGGCGCCTTGATGGTCAGCGGCACGCCGAGGCGGCTGGCCTCGCGGAACAGGGTGTCGACGGGAATCACCGCGCGCCA
>Ga0256839_1003054_pt1 | contig 17742 bp, 16 predicted proteins | sample 354166metaG_FD_185968 | JGI IMG/M metagenome (GOLD analysis project Ga0256839, IMG submission 185968) | Hydrothermal vent microbial communities from Mid Atlantic Ridge, Atlantic Ocean - 354-166 | ecosystem: Environmental > Aquatic > Marine > Hydrothermal vents | place: Atlantic Ocean: Mid... | reverse complement strand
GATCTTAAGCCGCTGCGGCAAAGCAGTACCATCGGCTCTTTCCCTTCAAGGGCAGCCGCTTCCCCTTCGAGGCGCGAAGCGGGAATGTTGATTCCACCGATGGAAGTAAACTTGTATTCTCCGGGCTCGCGTACATCGAGGAGGGTGATTTTCCGGCCGCTCTGCATCCAGGCCCTGAGTTCCAGGGGCTCCAGCTCCTCTTCCGCAACAGGGGCGGGCGTCTCGCTGATGCCGCAGAAAGCTTCGTAGTCGATGAGCTCTGTCAGCAGGGGCGGATGGCCCCGGAGGGGGTTTTCGGGGTGGTGCGCAAAGCGGAGCGTACGGCTTTTAAAGTGCAGTGCATCAAAGAGATAGAGCTGCGAATGCATTATGTCACCGATTCCGCCAAGTATTTTAACGGCTTCTCCGGCCATCAGGGTGCCGATGATTCCGGGCAATACACCCAGCACGCCTCCCTCGCTGCAGTCGCTGATCTGCCCCGGAGGCGGAGCAGCGGGAAAGAGGTCGCGGTAGTTGGGCGAGCGGCTGCCGTCAGCGAGGGGCAGATTGAAAACCGAGAGCTGCCCTTCGTACTGGAAAAGGGAGCCGTAGACCATCGGAAGCCCCTGCAGAAAGCAGGCATCGTTGATGAGATAGCGGCTGACGAGATTGTCCGTGCAGTCCGCCACAAGGTCAAAGCCACTGAGCAGAGATAGCGCATTTTGCGATGTGATGCGCAGCGGCCATGCCTCCACCTGTACATGGGGATTGAGTGCCTGCAGTTTGCGTTTTGCCGCTTCGGCCTTCTTTGTACCGATGTCCTCCCCGTCATAAAGTACCTGGCGCTGCAAATTGTGCAGCTCCACCGTGTCATCATCGGCAATGACCAGGCGGCCGGTTCCGGCAGCGCACAGGTATTGCATCACCGGCACTCCGAGCCCTCCCGCACCGATCACCAAAACGCGGGCCGCTGCCAGTTTTGTCTGGGCTTTCGTGCCGAATCCCGGAAGGATCAGCTGCCGGCTGTATCGCTGTATGAATTCTTCCTTCACTGCTCTTTCTGCGTTGATTGCTCTGTAAATCTACAGGGAAGAAAGATTATCTGCGTTTAAAAATGCGTTCGAGGGCATCCTGGGTCACCATCTTCTCTTCGCTGCAGCGGCCACCGCTGTGCAGGCGCCAGCTTCTGATTTCCGTGATTTTCCGTTTGCGGAAGGAAAGCAAAACGATGCTTTGCCCGGGCAGTGCCTTGAGCAGGTGCCGGGTGGAAGGGACTGCGCGGTGTCCGTTGACGGCATGAAATGTGCCCAAAAAATCAAAATTCTCCTCTTCTGCATAACGATGGGCCTTCAGGATGCCGGCAGGCGTGATTTCTTCTCCTGATTCTAATTTTCCCGATTCGAGGATGCGGGTGATCACCCGCGGATGGCCGTCCCTGCCAAAGACAAAACCGCAGCAAGTGCCGGGATGGCGCTCCAGCATCTTCCGGACGAGCATTTTCTGGGCTTCATATGAAATACTGATTTCCATTCTTCGTGCACCCTTTCTGCATTGCCTTTGAAGTTACAGAAAATCAGATATATAGATATGCGGAAAAAGCGAGAGGCTGTTTATTGCAACAATCCGCGGGCGGTTTTGAAAACGGCCAGCCAGGGCTCCCACTTAAGTCTGCCGGTATTGGTGTTTTGCCGGCTGGGATGATAAGAGCAGATGAGCGTGGCTTTGTCTTTCAGGGTATAGGTGTAGAGATGCCCGAATTCAAGGCCGTGCAGCTTTTCAATCCGGCAGTACTGTTCGAATGCCATGCGCCCCAGACAGATAACGACTTTCAGCTGCCTGCGCATGATGCGCAGCTCTTCTTCGAGGTAGAAGGAGCAGTTTCTGCGCTCTTCGGCCGTGGGTTTGTTTTGCGGAGGTGCGCAGCGTACAATGGCCGAGATATAAGCATCCCGGAGTTGCATGCCGTCATCCCGGCTTTCGCTCTGAGGCTGACTGGCGAAGCCTGTTTCGTAGAGGGCTTTGTAAAGCCAATGACCCGAGTCGTCACCGGTAAACATCCGGCCGGTGCGGTTGGCACCGTGGGCACCCGGTGCCAGTCCGATGATGAGCAGGCGGGCATTGTGATCGCCAAAGCCCGGAACGGGTTTCCCCCAATAGGGTTCCTCGCGGTAGCGCTTCACTTTCTTTTCGGCCACTTCGCGGGTGTAAGTGATCAGGCGGCTGCACTTTGTACACCGGGGAATGGCCGCTTCCATTTCAGAAAGGCTGTTAAATTTCATTCCGCATCCTTTTTATATCTTCAATCGAATGGTGAAATTATGAATATCCTCCGTCAATACCTTGATCCGGTGCTGAATGACCGGGAGTCGGGCTCTTCGGAAATCCTGGGCAAGCTTCAGCAAACACTGATTGAAGTGGCCCGCGATCCGGCACTTGCCCGCGAGAAGGGCTGGCAGCGCAGGATACTTGCACTGATCCTGCACAGGCTCGGGCACTTTGCCGTGCTGCTGCATTTTGTAAATGCCCTCTGTGCTTCGGATGCCTTTGAAGCGGATGCCGCAGGGTGGATTCGATTGATCCGGAATTATCAAAAGCGCTGGCCGGCAACGGGAAAGGCTTGCGGCAGGGTGCTGCAGCAGATTCATGAGCTGCAGGCTCCGCTTTCGGTATTGCTGCACAGCAGAAGCGGTGCATTGATGGATCTTTTCGGGTCTTTGCCGGCCTCCCTCCGCGAATCGTGGACCCTCTATCAATCCATCAGCCACCCGGCCCGCGAAGGGCTTGCCCAGGGAAAGATTTTGAAGGAAATGGGCTGGAATGTAAAAATGATCGAAGATGCCGTGATGGGAAAAATGCTTACCAAATGCGATATGGCACTTATCGGTTGCGATGTGCTGACGGACAGCACCTTCATAAACAAAGCCGGCAGCATGCCTCTGGCAGCAGCGGCCCGGCTCCTCAAGGTGCCCCTCTACGTAGTGGCCGATGAGCGAAAACTGATCAATGTGATGCAGGCAGACGACCGCCTGCTGGATGAAGTGCTCACCGAATATCCCCGAGATGACTCCGAACTGAAGGTGGCTCCCCTGAGCGGTATCAATTACTATTTTGAGCATGTGCCCAACTCCTGGGTTCGTTTCTTCATTTTTCCCGATAAAGCTTACACGCCTTCGGAATTGAAGGAGCGCTTGTCAACAGTGGATTTTCATCCCCGTTTTGTGGAATTGTGGAAAGAAAGAGGGAAATAACTTACATTGTTTTTAAGGCGCGTTTCGGAATTTTCACCGTTTGCACAGGCCCGGTCTTTTATGCTTCGTTCTTTTACCTTTATATTTATACGTTAAATAGAAATTGTATGTCTGATTCTTCAAATACCCGTTGTGTCCTCCTGATAGATGATAATGAAGTGGACAATATGATCAACAACCGGCTCATTGAAAAACAAGGGGTTGCGCATCATGTTTATACTTTCACATCGGGAAAGGGGGGGCTGGAGTTTCTGAAAAATATTGACAAGATGGAAGATTTCCCTGCGGAATTTACGCCCGACATTGTCTTCCTTGATATCAACATGCCCATCATGAACGGCTTTAGTTTTATCAAATCTCTCGATAAATTGTCGGACCGGGTGACGGAAGGCATGCGCATCGTACTGCTTACGCAATCGGACAGCCCGCAGGACATAAAAGAAGCCCGCAAATTTGAGAAAGTGATTGACTATGTGGTCAAGCCGCTCAATGCCGAGAAACTCAAGGCGTTGAACTTCTAAAAGCGGATCATCTTTTTAATCAGTTCTTCATTGAGATCCAGTCCATCGAGCAGGCGATAGGGGCCTGTATTGAGGCGTTTGTATTCATCGGCCAGTTGCAGGGCTTTTCTGATCCGTTCGCGCGAAGGTGTGCGCAGGCTGCTCTGAATAATCTTTCGCAAAATCTTCAGGTTCTCGTATTCCGAATAATCAATGCTTTTCAACTTACGGTTGATGCTTTTCAGCAGTGAATTGCTCATCTCCAGTTCGCCCGTGATGCTATAGTTGATGGCAAGAAAAAGCCTCAGTTCCATGTCGGCATGGGGGTAGTTTTTGAGGCTGACATTGTTTCGAAGCTCATTCAGGTGATCGTGGGTTTCATCAAAGCGATCGCGATAGAAGCTGCTCAGTGCCAGGTGCATCTTGAAGTTGAAATAATTTACCAGGTCGTCCGGGCCGATATCGTATTGACGCAGCAGTTTTTGGTTTTGCAGCTCCAGCGCGCCCATTTCTCCCCGCTGCAGGGCCCGTCCGAGCATGCCGTTCAGAAAACGGGTGGGTATGGCATAAAAGCCGTATCCGTTTAGGAACTTCAGCAGCTCGGCCGCCACCTTGCCGTGGTACTCCTCCTCTTTCTTCCGTATGCCGTATTTCCTGTAGTAGCGGTAGTTCAGGTAGTTGAAAAGCAGGAGGAGACTGCCGAAAAAGTGGTCTTTTTTCTTGCTTTTGAGAATGTTTGTGGCCTTTTGCACGATGTCTTCAATGAATTCCAGCTCCACTTCCTGTTCTTCCTCCCCGAGATAAAGCTGATAATGGGACGAAACGATGGCATAGAGGATATAGATGCGGGCTGAGTCGGGATATTGCTGCGAAAGTTCATTCACTTGCTCGGCAATCAGGTGAAGGCGGTCAATGAAATCGGGGTTTCTGCTCAGAAGATGCGCTCCCATGTCACGTATGAAATCGCCCAGCAGCTGCTGGGCCTTCTCGTAATCGATAAGAAATGTCAGGTTGGAATTGTAGAGCTGGGAATAGTGGAAGTACTGTTCGCTGCCTTTTGAGAGGCGCATCAGGCCGTTGTACACTTTCAGAAGATATTCGGGATGGTCGTATTTCTTCAGCTCGGTTTCAAATTTTTGTAAGATCGTAAAGGCCTGGGTAGTGGGATAATTAAAGATGATATAGTCAATGTTGTTGACTTTTTCCAGAATGTCCATGCGGGGGCCATCGATTTTCTGCACCATGAAATCCTGTAATTTGTCGTAGAGCCGCGAGCGCAATGTGTAATAAGCGGTCGAGTTGATGGAGAGGATTTCAAGAATCTTTTTGTCGCTGTGGCCGTCCTCCTGAAGCAGCTTGAAAAGGGTGGCGGTTTTTTCGGCTTTGCTCTCAATCAATACCTTGCCGAATTCTTTTGCTTCTTCTTCACTCAGTTGGGCAATGATCTCTTTGATGTCCAGCATAAAGCATTTATTATTAAAAAACACAAAATATTACATCCCTTAAGAATGCAAGAATACAATTAAAAAGAGGGTAAACGGCAACGTGTTAATGAGAAATATACGCTTAATGCCCGTCATTGTTGCATTTTTCAACACTTTTCCTCCGGGCGGGAGCAGGCTGTCATGTAGAGGCCGGGCAATTTGGCCTGTTTTTGCTTAATTTGTCTCCCTTAAACAGCGAATGTAATATTTTGTGAAAAAGTGAATGTATCCGGATTCAGGATTCTTCTTCGTCTGCCGGGCCGCGCTTCGATTCCTGCTCTTTCAGCGCACTGTCGATGATTTTTTCAAAATCCATCATGGTTTTGGCTCCTCCGAGGAGCTCATAGAGCTCAATAATCTCTGCGGCATTCAGTATGATGGAAAGCTTGTATTTGCTGAGCTGAATGAGAAACTTGCGGTAATATACCTGACGGACATCCTTGATGTAGCCATACAATGAATTGATGGCAGACTGGAAATAGCTGAACTCGTGCATGGATTGCTCCAGCTCCATATTGCCGTATGTGATTTTCATCTTCGATTTGCATCCGGCCAGTTTGACCTTGCCCGATTTGGTCTCAAAGAGTATTTGCTGTTCCTCGTCTTTCATGGATGTTTAGCACTGAATAATTTATAAAAAAAGAAAGCCTTAAAGATAGTTCAGAATTCTCATTTTACAACGTCAGAACCGGCCTTTTCCGTGTGATCATACGATTAACAAATATTAACCGCCTTTTGCGGATTCGGAGCCCTAAATTTGGATGCGATAAATTTATGCCTATAAAATATTTAATATGAAGAATACAGGATTCAAAATTCTCCTTTCTGTCTTTTTGCTTTTTTCGGCTCTCGGAAGGGCAAATGCCGATGAAGGGATGTGGCTGTGGATGAGCCTCAACAAGAACTACAACGAGATGCGGGAAAAGGGTTTGAAACTGACCCCGGACGACATTTACAACATCAATCATGCATCCCTCAAGGATGCGGTGGTTTCGCTGCGCTTTTGCACGGCCGAGTTTGTATCGCCCGATGGTCTCATGTTTACCAATCACCATTGTGCCTATTCGGCTATTCAGGAGCACAGCTCCCCCGATCATGATTATCTGACCGATGGTTTTTGGGCCGGAAATCGCAACGAGGAACTGCCGGCAAGCGGTGTGACGGCATCCATTCTGATACGTATGGAAGACGTGAGCAATCGGGTTCTTGCTGATGTGAATGAGGAAATGAGCCCGGTGGAGCGGGCCAAGTCCGTTCAGGCGAAGATGAAAGAGATCATGGCCGAAGCCGAAGAAGGAAATGACTACCGGACGGAGGTGAAAAGCATGCTGGCAGGCAATCAATATCTGCTTTTTGTATACGAAACCTATGAGGATGTACGCCTCGTGGGCGCACCCCCTTCCTCCATCGGCAAGTTTGGTGGCGATGCCGACAACTGGGAGTGGCCGCGCCATACGGGCGACTTCTCCGTCCTCCGGGTGTATACGGCTCCTGACGGCTCTCCGGCCGCCTATTCCGAAGAAAACATTCCCTACAAGCCCCGCAAGTACTTTCCGGTCAGCCTCAAGGGTGTCAAAGAAGGGGACTTCTCGATGGTCATGGGTTTTCCGGGCCGCACCCAGCGTTATCTGAGCTCTTACGGAATTGAGCTGGCGCAGAAGGTATCCAACCCGGCCCGCATAAAAGCCCGCACACGAATACTCGACATCATCAAAGAAAGCATGAACAGCAGCGATGATTTGCGCATCAAATATGCCGCCCGTTATTCGCAGATTTCCAATTACTGGAAGTACTTCATCGGCCAAAATGAGGGGCTTGAGCGCCTTCAGGTGATTGACGGAAAGAAAGCCGGTGAAAAAGCATTTCAGGACTGGGCCGATGCCAGCCCGGAAAGAAAAGAACGCTACGGCCATCTACTTGAAAACATGGCGGAAGTGTATAAAACCCTGGCCGGGTTTGATCTCTACGTGCAGTATCTGAATGAGGCCGTCTTCGCTCCGAAACCGATGATCCTGGCCTACCGGGCAAAACGCCTGGATGCCTTGTTGAAAGACGAGGACATGGGGGAGGACAGGATGAAAGAGGCCATCGAAAAAATGCGTGGTCAGGCCGAGTCCGTGTATGAAGATTATGACCGGGAAACCGAGCGCAGGCTGCTGGCAGCCGGCATGGAGCTTTTCTATGAAGGGGTGCCCCACGATCAGATATCGCCCGAAATCCATGCCTTGCACAAGAAGTTCAAAGGCGACTGGGACAAATATGCGAGTTACGTATTCAGGAAGTCATTTTTTGATTCAAAGGATGAGTTTATGGCTTTCCTGGACAATCCGGGATCAAAAAAACTTGAAAAAGATCCCTTCTTTCGCATCGTGAATTACACCCTCGACCCCTATTTCGAGCAGATTATGCCCAAGCGCAGAGCCGCACAGAGCGAGTTGGCAGAGTTGCAAAGGCTCTATATCGAAGGACTTATGAAAATGTATCCGGATAAAAATTTCTATCCCGATGCCAACTCCACCCCGCGCCTGACCTATGGCAATGTGAAAGGATATCGCCCGCGCGATGCCGTGGATTACGATTACTTTACCACGATGAAAGGAATCATGGAGAAGGAAGATCCTTCCGATCCCGAATTCGTGGTGTCACCCGTGCTGAAAAAACTTTATAAGGAAAAGAATTTCGGCCCATATGCCAAAAACGGAAGCATGCATGTCGCTTTCATTAGCAACAATGATATTACCGGAGGCAACTCGGGCAGCCCGGTGATCAACGGCAATGGCGAACTCATCGGCATTGCCTTTGACGGCAACTGGGAGGCAATGACCGGTGACTTGGTTTTTGATGAACAATACAAAAGATGCATCAACGTGGACATTCGCTACGTGCTTTTCGTGATTGACAAATTTGCGGGAGCCGGTCACATCATTGATGAACTAAGCCTGGTCAATTGATGGCCGGCTGAGAGATAAGGAAGCCTCCGGTGATTACGATCCGGAGGCTTTTTTTATGAGATGCCTGCGAAAGTAGCTCCGGATATCCCGGGGGCCGTAGGCTACCAGCCTTTCATTGTGAAAAAGAGCCGGAAGGAGGATTCCGTAGCTGCTGTCAATGGGCGGCTGGTTGTCGGCAATGTCGAGTACGGTGCAGTTACCGTCAAATTCAGCTGCGTACTCGAGTGCCTCGCGACAGGCACTGCAGTCTTTTTGAATGTAAAGTGTGTAATTCATTCCAGTTTGTCTATGTCTCTGATTAATATTTTTTTACGCCTGAGATAGATAAGGTCCTTTTCGCGAAGGTCATTCAAAATGGTGGTAACCGTCTGCCGCGAGGTGGCGGTCAGGTTGGCAATGTCCTGATGGGTCAGGTTGTGGTCGACCAATACTTCGAAGCCCACCTTGCGCCCGTGGGTTTCGGCCATCTCTTTTATCAGGTCGATCACGCGGGTGCGGGCGTCTTTGAAGATGACATCCTTAAGCCGCCTTTCCATGCGCCTCAGGCGCAGGCCGATCAATTTGGTGACCCGCAGGCCCAGCGAACTGTTGCGCTCCATCAGCTTCTCCATCTCGGTGAAGGGAAGGGCACAAATGAGTGAATCATCAAGGGCCTGTGCAAAGTCCGTTCGCTTGCCTTCACCGGTCAGAGAGAGCTCTCCAAAGATTTCTCCCTTTCCCAGTATCGCTTTGATGATTTGCCGCCCCTCGGGGGAGTACGTTCCGATTTTGATGCGACCCTTTTTAAGAAAATAAACGGCAGATGAAGGCTCATGCGGGAAGTAGATGTACTTGCCGCGTTCTACATTGCGCATGGTCGTGTTTTTTTCAACGTACTCCATGTCCTGTCTGTCGAGGCCTTTGAGCAGGTTGAAGTTTTCGAGATACCAAAGTTTGGATTCCTCAGCCATAGTGCTTTCGTTTTACCAGCAAGTTAGCGCTTCCCGTTCATCCTTTGCAAGCCGCTTTATTCGAATGGCCGTAAATCTAAAGCCCGGCTCTTTTGGCAATTGTCCGTGTACTTACAATTGAAGCGGCTTTCTTTTGATTTTTATCGTGAAGCCGACACTTTTGTGTGAAATTTGCGGTTTGGCAGTGGAATGGTATCACAGGAGCCCATCCTTCTGCCATTTTGTCCTGCCCGGGCTGCATGGCAGAGTGTTTGATTGGCTTTGTTTTGATTTTAAAACGAAGGAGCTATGAAAGCAAAAGAGGATAAAAAAGCATCCGCAGCAGAAGAAAAGGAATCACTTAATAAAAAAGAAATGAGTAAAAAGAAGGGCAAAAAAGAGGAAAAAGAAAGCGTGGAGGAACTGCAGAAAAAAATCGAAGAACTGGAAGGAGAAGTCCGCGAATTGCAGGATAAAAATGTGCGGCTCTATGCAGAGTTTGATAACTTTCGCAAGCGCAGCATCCGCGAGAGGCAGGAGCTGATAGAGTCTGCGGGCAAGGAAGTGATACAGGCCCTGCTGCCGGTGCTGGACGACATCAAGCATGCCGAAGAGCAGATTGAGCAGGCCACGGATCTGGAAGCCGTGAAAGAAGGATACAACCTGATCATAAAGAAACTGGTAGACACGCTCGAGCGCAAAGGACTGAAAGAAATGAAAGCCGTGGGAGAAGAATTCAACCCGGACTTGCATGAGGCCATTGCCGAATTGCCGGCAGCAGCCGAAGAGCATAAAGGCAAAGTCATCGATGAAGTAAACAAAGGCTATTATCTCAAAGACAAATTGCTGCGACACGCGAAAGTAGTGGTAGGCAAGTAAAGGGACCAGGAAAACATGGCAAAGAGAGATTATTACGAGGTATTGGGCGTTTCGCGAACAGCTACCGAAATTGAGATCAAGAAAGCATATCGCAAGATCGCTTTGAAGTACCATCCCGACCGCAACCCCGACAACAAAGAGGCGGAAGAAAAATTCAAGGAAGCGGCCGAAGCCTATGCCGTGTTGAGCGACAGCGAGAAAAGGAGGCGCTATGACCAGTTTGGCCATGCCGGAACCCGCGGTGCGGGAGGTTTCAGCGGCCAGGGAATGAACATGGAGGACATCTTCTCCAACTTTGGCGATGTATTCAGCGAGTTCGGCTTCGAAAGTTTCTTTGGCGGGGGGCGCGGCCCGGGGCGCAGCCGCAGCCGGGGCGGCCAGCGCGGCAGCAACCTCCGCATCAAAGTGAAACTGGACCTGGAGGAAATGGCCAACGGCACACGCAAAACCGTCAAAGTCAAAAAACAAATTCTCTGTGATCAATGCGAGGGCAGCGGTGCCAAAAACCGGGGCGCCTTCTCAAGCTGTCCGACCTGTGGCGGCCGGGGAGTGGTCACCCGCATCACAAATACCATCCTCGGGCAGATGCAAACTTCCCAAACCTGCCCCGGCTGCCATGGCGAGGGCAATATTATATCGGAGAAATGCAGCAAATGTGACGGGGAAGGCCGGGTCTTCGGGGAAGAAACCATTTCCATCGAGATCCCGGCAGGAGTTACCGATGGCATTCAGCTTTCGATGAGCGGCAAAGGCAATGCCGGAGTGCGGGGCGGAGCTGCCGGTGACCTCCTCATTACCATTGAAGAAAAACCCCACCCCCATCTCGTGCGGGAAGGCAACAACGTGATTTTTGAACTGCACCTCAACTTTGCCGATGCCGCTCTGGGTACCGAACTGGAAGTGCCCACCATCTCGGGAAAGGCGAAAATCAAAGTGCCGGCAGGCACACAGGGAGGCAAGATATTCCGGCTCAAAGGAAAGGGACTGCCCAGCCTCAACGGCTATGGAAGGGGCGATGAACTGATTCATGTGAATATCTGGACACCGAAAAACCTGAGTGCCGAAGAAAGGAAAATAATCGAACAATTCAGGGAGTCGCCCAACTTCAAACCCAACCCGGGCAAGTCCGAAAAAAGTTTTTTTGAGAAAATAAAAGATTATTTCTCCTGAACTCAGGCGTAGAAATTCCCTTCCCTGATCACCCGTCTGATGCCTTCCTCCAGCGATAAAAGCGGGCGTTTGAGCAGTTTGCGCATCTTGCCGATGTCCGGTTTCCTGCGGTTCATGTCGCCTTCTTTGAGCGGCTGCGTATAGCGCAGCCTCGATTGGGAATTGGTGATTTCAATGATCTTTACGGCCAGGTCTTTTATCCGTGTCTCATCATCGTTGCCGATATTGACCACATCATTGATGTATTTTTCCTCATAGAAAGAGGAGAGCACGGCATCGATGTTGTCTTCAATATAGCAGAAAGTGCGCGACTGTGTGCCGTCACCGTAGATGACAATGTCTTCGTTTCGCAGGGCGGCCCGGATAAAACGCGACATGACAAAGTCGGTACTCTGCCGCGGACCGTAGGTGTTGAAAAAGCGAAATATGGTAAAGGGCAGCCCGAATTCGTTTTGATAGGAACGGCAAAAGGATTCGCCCACGTTTTTCACCACGGCATAGGGAAGGCGCGAATTGAGCGGAGTGGTAAACTCATTCTGGGGAAACTCTACCGGCTCGCCATAGACCTCCGAAGAGGAGGAGAAAAAGACCCTGCGAACACCCGTGTTTTTCGAAAGGTCAAGTATGTTTTTTATTCCTTCAATGTCATTCAATACCAGGATCGGGTTTTCCAGGGTGCGCATTACACCCACCACAGCCGCATAATGAAAAACATAATCGAAGGAATAGGATACCATGACCTGAGAAATGTCATGGATATTGTTTACATCGCACTTGATGATTCTGACATTTACTTTATCGAGGAGGCTTTTTACATTGGCCTTTTTGCCCGTCAGGAAATTGTCGACCACAACCACAAAATTATCGGGATCAGCGGCCAGTTTTTCTGCCAGATTGCTTCCTATAAAGCCCGCGCCTCCCGTTACCAAAATCTTTCGCATGCTAATTTTCTTTGATAAGGTTTAAGAGATATTTTCCATATCCGCTTTTGAGCAATGGCTGGGCAAGTTTCTCGACATCTGCTGCCGAGATGAAGCCGCTCACGTAGGCTTCTTCTTCAATGCAACCGATTTTCAGCCCCTGGCGCTCTTCGATGACCTGCACAAACTGCGAGGCCTGCATCAGCGACTGAAAGGTGCCCGTATCGAGCCAGGCCGTTCCGCGGTCCATGCGGGCTACAATCAGTTTTTTCTTTTCGAGGTATATCTTGTTGATGTCGGTGATTTCATATTCCCCCCTTGGGCCGGGTTTCAGATTGCGGGCGATATCAATGACCTCATTGTCATAGAAATACAAGCCCGGAACTGCATAGTTGGAGCGCGGCTTCTCCGGTTTTTCTTCAATAGAGACGGCCACATTGTTTTCGTCAAATTCGACCACCCCGTAGCGTTCGGGGTCCGATACGTGATAGGCAAAGATGACCCCTCCGTCCGGGTCTTTGTGTTCCTGAAGGAGTTCCCTCAGATTGCTCCCGAAGAAAATGTTGTCTCCGAGGATGAGTGCCACCTTGTCATTGCCGATAAAATCCGCACCGATGGTGAAGGCCTGTGCCAGGCCTTTGGGCTCCGGCTGTTCGGCATAGTGGAAACTGCATCCGAAGCGGCTCCCGTCACCCAGCAAGCTTTGAAACATGGGAAGGTCTTTCGGTGTGGAAATGATCAATATATCCCGTATGCCGGTCATAAAAAGGGTCGAAAGGGAATAGTAGATCATCGGTTTGTCGTAAATCGGCATGATTTGCTTGCTGATCGCGTAGGTGATGGGGTAGAGACGGGTACCGGAACCCCCGGCCAATATGATGCCCTTCATTTGTTTGATTGTTTGAGGAGTACAAATCTAAAGAGAATGCGAATCTAAATAATAGGTCAATGCGAATTTCCTGTCAAGGCCTGATTGATGTTGACGATATGATCACCGACCTTTTCGGCTGCATTGACAAAGTCAAGGAATATAACCCCGTCTTCGACCGGATATTGTCCTTTTTCAATGCGATCGTAGATCAGCCTTTGCAGCATGTCGCGCATGCTGTTGATTTCGCGTTCGCTTTCGTACACGGATTCCATGTCGATCTCTTCGGGCGAGCGCGAGATGTTGAGGTTGGTGTTTTTTAAGCTCCGGTAAATCAGATCATAAAAATTTTCCAAATCGCTTTTGAGGCTTTCCGGCAATGAGGCTCTTTCGTTTTCGAGCCGTTTGTAGTTCATTGACAGGGTATAGAAGATGTCCGCCATCCTTTCGAGCTCCGAGGCAATGCGGATCATGCCTTTGACCTGCACGGCACTCTTTTCGCTCAGTCCGAATTTGCTGACCCGCGCCAGATAGTTGGTGATCTCTGCCTGCAGGCGGTCGGTGATCTCCTCGCGGGTGGCAATCTTTTTATAGAGTTTTTCTTTGTTTTTGGGCCGCTTGAAAAAGAGAATCAGAATATTGGCATTCATTTTCTCCACCAGCTTGCCGAATACCTGCAACTCTTTGCGCGCTTCTTCAATCGAAAGTTCGGGTGTGCTCATGATGCCCGTAGAGATGTATTGCAGGCGGAAACCTTCTTCTTCGCGCGACCGGGATTTGGTAAGCTTGGTCACTATTCTTGCCATGGCCGGGGCAAAGCCGATAAGCAGAATGGTGTTGAGGATGTTGAAGGTGGTGTGAAAGAGCGCCAGTCCATCGGTGAGGGTCGATTCGATGAGCTTCTGATCACGGGCATTGCCGGCAATTTCAAAGACCGAATGCTCGTGAAAGAGAAAGCGGTTGATCTGATCGATCCATTCCAGAAAATAAGGGAAGATAAAAAGCATCCAAGCCACCCCTATCAGGTTGAAAAGGGTATGGAAGCGGGCCGCGCGTTTGGCATGTACGTTGCCCACCATGGCCGCCAGGTTGGCCGTGATGGTCGTACCGATGTTTTCGCCCAGCACCATGGCTGCCCCCAGGTCGAAAGGCAGCCAGCCCTGCGCAATGGCCACCATCGTTATCGTCATGGTGGCACTCGAAGATTGCACGATGATGGTGATGAAAGTGCCTACGAGCACGAAGAGGAGTACCGAGAAATAACCATACTCGGTGTAGGGTTGCAAAAAGTGCAGAATTTCGGGATTTGCACGAATATCCGGCACGGATTCTTTGAGAAATTGCAGGCCCTGAAACAATATGCCGAAGCCGAAAACAAATTCGGCCAGGTTGCGCAGATTGTCGCGTTTGGCAAAAAGAAAAGGGAAAAAGATGCCGGCCAAAATCAGTGAAAAGAGGGAAACCTGGAATTTGAATCCGAAGAATGAAACAATCCAGGCCGTCACCGTGGTGCCGATATTGGCCCCCATAATGACTCCCGTGGCTTCGAGCAGGCTGAGCAGCCCCGCATTCACAAAACTGACGACCATGACCGTGGTAGCACTCGATGACTGTACAATGCTGGTGGTGAGAAATCCCGTGAGCACACCGTAGAAACGGTTTTTGGTCATGCTCGAAAGCAGGGAGCGAAGCTTTTGACCGGCTACCCGCTGTATCGCATCGCTCATCAGCTTCATACCGAAGATGAAGAAACCCAGCGAACCCAGGACAATCAGCAAATCAAAAAACCAATGCATGGACAGTTGCTATTCCGGTGTTAAAAGTGCTCAAAATTAAGTGCTGCGGAACTTCAAATATAGGCCTCAAGGTTAAGACAATCTTAAGATTTTTGCTTCCACCCCCGCCAGCTTGCTTTTATCGGTATCCCGGCAATAACAAAAAGAAGGCTGAAACTTTTATTTTAGCCCGGTTCCATGCTTAAAGTCACCTTATAATCAGATCAAATGAAAACCTGGATTTATCTTTTTCTCTTTTTCAGCCTGCGACCGCTCCTCTTTGCACAGGAGCCGGATGCGCCCCGGTTGATTGTGGGCATTGTTGTAGATCAGATGCGGGATGAATATCTGCAACGATTTCACGATAAGTTTGCTGAAGACGGCTTCAGGCGCCTCCTCGATGAAGGCTTCCGTTTCAAAGAGATGCATTTCAACTATGTGCCTACGTACACCGGCCCGGGGCATGCCAGCATCTACACCGGAAGCACTCCGGCCGTGCACGGAATTGTAGGAAATCACTGGGTGCAGGCGGCCGGGCGCAAGGTGGTTTATTGTGTGGACGATGCGAATGAAAAGTCGCTGGGCGTACCCGGAAATTCGGGCAAAAAATCACCGCGGAAACTGCTTTCGACCACCCTCTCCGACCAGCTGAAGCTGGCGGACAACTTCAGGCCCCGTGTACTGAGTGTCTCGCTCAAAGACCGGGCCGCCATTCTGCCTGGCGGCCGCTTTGCCGACTGGGCCTTCTGGCTCGACAAGGAAAGCGGAAAGATGGTCAGCAGCAGCTACTATGGCGAGGCGCTGCCCGGGTGGGTTCGTGCCTTCAACCGGCAGGAACGGGCCCGCCATTGGCTGGACCGGCCCTGGGAAACACTTCTTCCGCTGGAGGCATATACGGAAAGCTATGCCGATGACAATCCGTATGAAGAATTGTTTCCCGGGGAAGAGCGCCCCGTTTTCCCGCATGACCTGCCGGCCATCCGTCAGAAAATGGGCCTGGAGCTGCTTTATCACACGCCCTTTGGCAACGATTTTCTGGCCGAATTTGCACAGGCGGCCATTGAAGGCGAAGGCCTGGGCAATCATCCGGGGAGGAGCGACATGCTGATGATCAGTTTTTCGTCAACCGATGTAGTGGGGCATCGCTACGGGCCGCAATCGGTAGAGGTGGAAGATACCTACCTGCGCCTTGACCGAAACTTGAGCGCACTCTTCCGGTATCTTGACGAAAAGATAGGCAAGGGCCGCTATCTGCTTTTCCTGACTTCCGATCACGGGGTGGCCGAGGTGCCGGCCTTTGTCATGGATAAAAAGGGATCGGCCGGCTACTTCAACAGCGACAGTCTTTTCCGGGGGCTGAAGGCACGGCTCTTTGAGCTTTTTCACGATTCTCTGGCCATTGCCTCCTACAATCATCAGATTTATTTCAATCCCGAAAAGATGCCCCCCATGTATCAGGCGAGGAAAGCCGTCTATGAAGCGGCAAAAGATTATTATCTCGCCCGGGAAGGGGTGGCAAGAGTCTATACGGAGTATGATCTGGAATCATGCGGGAGCGGTGACCCGTATTGCGATGAGTTGAGCAGGGGTTTTCTGCCGGCCCGCAGCGGTGAAGTGATGATTCTGCTCAAGCCGGGGTGGCTGAGCTACAAAAAGCGGGGCAGCAGCCACGGCAGTCCCTACAATTACGATACCCATGTCCCTTTCCTTCTCTATGGTTGGCATATTCCGCAGGGAACGAATACGGAACGGGTTTTTATCAATGATGTGGCACCTACCATTTGCGAGCTTCTGGGAATTGACCTGCCCAGTGGCAACACCGGCAAAGGGCTGACGGATCAATTTTAAGAAAGATCGCTTGCAGCCGGGGCAAGGTCTCCCCATTCTCTGTAAACGAAGTCTCGAACCCAGTTTTTTATTTCATTCTGCACCCTTCTGAATTCATGCAGCATCTCATCCCCGGTGCCGCTGGCCGCAGCGGGATCGTCAAATGAATGGTGTATCCGCTTGCCCCTGCCCGGAAAATAGGGGCAGTTTTCCCGGGCTTTGTCGCAGACGGTAATGATGTAGTCAAATGTCCGGTAGCGGAAAGCATCCACGGACTTGCTCACCTGCCTGCTGATATCGATACCGTCTTCCTGCATGACCTGTATGGCCAGCGGATGCACCGGCAGGGGGCGGGTGCCGGCCGATACCGCTTCGACCAGGCCGGAGGCAAAGAATCGAAAGTAGGCTTCGGCCATCTGGCTTCGGCAGCTGTTGCCGGTACACAGGATCAGGATTTCTTTTTTAAGCGGTCCGGGATTTTCCATAGCGGAAAATTACGCAAAGAATTTCTTCTTCAGCATCCGCGATACACGGACGAGAAGGATGAGTGCGGGAACCTCTACCAGCGGTCCCACCACTCCGGCAAAGGCCTCGCCCGAGTTGAGGCCGAAGAGGGCAATGGACACTGCAATGGCCAGTTCGAAATTGTTGCCTGCCGCAGTGAAGGACACACTGGCCGTTTCGGGATAAGCCGCCCCTGTCCTGCGGCCCAAAAAGAAGGAAATGCCGAACATCAGTACAAAATATATCAGGAGAGGCAGGGCGATGCGCAGTACGTCCAGTGGCAATAGTAGCATATAGTCGCCCTTGAGGGTAAACATGACGACAATGGTGAAAAGCAGTGCGATCAGCGTGACGGGAGAAATGAAGGGCAGGTACTTTTCTTCATACCAGCTTTTCCCCTTGCTGCGGATGAGGAAAAAGCGCCCGAGCAGGGCTGCCAGAAAGGGAATTCCCAGATAAATAAAAACACTTTCCCCGATGAGGGCTATGTCTATGCGGGCGATGGCATCGGCCGTTCCGCTGCCGGCTTCGATGCCAAAGTGCGGCAGAAGGAAAGCAATAAAGAACCAGGCATAGAGGCTGTAAAAGAAAAGTTGAAAAAGGCTGTTGAGCGCCACCAGCCCGGCAGCATAATCATTGCTGCCTCCGGCCAGATCGTTCCAGACAATCACCATGGCAATACATCGTGCCAGCCCGATGAGGATGAGG
>Ga0256839_1003053_pt1 | contig 17742 bp, 15 predicted proteins | sample 354166metaG_FD_185968 | JGI IMG/M metagenome (GOLD analysis project Ga0256839, IMG submission 185968) | Hydrothermal vent microbial communities from Mid Atlantic Ridge, Atlantic Ocean - 354-166 | ecosystem: Environmental > Aquatic > Marine > Hydrothermal vents | place: Atlantic Ocean: Mid... | reverse complement strand
CTGTATGTAGCATCTTTATATCTAGGTATAGGATGTTCTGGTATAGGTGCTTACTATGATGATGAAGTAAATGAATTTGTAGGAAATGATGAGATGGTTTTATATGCATTGGCTATAGGAAAATAAAAAAAACTGTTTACCATCATCAAATAATTTTATATAATTATTTTATTAATTTTTTATTATATTTGATATAATGTCAAAAAATTAAAAAGGATACATTGTGCATAGATTACCATGGTGGATGGGCGCTATATTAATGTCTGGTTTACTGTTGATGACTTTTTCTGTCTTTGGCGCAGATAGACCTATAGGAGCATCAACGTATGTACCCTATTTTGCGGGGATACTCTTTGACCTTGACCCAGAAAAATATACCTATCTTAAAGAGATAAAAAATTCAGGAGCATGGGAGGGTGTTATGCTTTTAGGTGTTTTATTTGGAGGATTTATCACTTCCGTTTTTTTAACCAAAACCTTCCGCTTCTCACTTATCCCTACAGGATGGAAAAGGTATAAAAATAATTCTGTTCTTTCAAGGCTCCTGTGGAGCTTTTTTGCTGGTTTTGTTATGATTATTGGGGCTAGACTGGCGGGAGGTTGTACCTCTGGTCACTTTATGTCAGGTATGAGTCAAATGGCTATTTCTGCAATGATTTTTGGGACTGTGGTAATGGTTGTCTTGGTGATCACGGGTAAGTTATTTTACCATACCAAGGAGGACTAATGGAAATTATAGTCAAAACAGCAGGAGAAGATTTACCCTCTCGTATCGCTCAGATGTTTGAAAGTGTTATTCATCAAGGACATGGCTCTTTAGTATTGGTATTTCTTATAGGTGTTATTTTTGGGGGTATTATTCAGTATACAAGGGTAGACAAGTTTGAAAAAATTGCGGGATTTGCCATGCTTAAAGACACAATTGTCCCAAAGATGCTTTTTTTGACCGTAGGACTTACAAGTATTGGATTATATTTTATGGTTGAAGCTGGTGGTGCACACTATCATATTAAACCGATTATTTGGCAAGGTCTTATTCTTGGAGGAGTACTCTTTGGGATTTCCATGGCAATTCTAGGTAAGTGTCCTGGTACAGGTCCCGTGTCCATTGCTGAAGGACGTATAGATGTATTGGTCGGTGCGATTGGTGGATTGCTGGGAGGACTTGTATTTACACTTTATTATGATGATATTTTCGAACCACTCATGGGCGAGAGTTTTGGGAAACTTACGTTACCAGAGTTTTTCCCTGGTAATGAGCATATGGTTGTGCTTATCTTTGGAATTACTGTTGCACTCATTGCGATACTCATTCCTAAAGTAGAGATGTTTGATGAAGCAGATCTCTGTAAACTCCCTGAAAGAGAAAGATTGGATAGAGATTAGTTTTTAAAGGGATATCCCATAGCTTCTAAATGTTTTTGTACCTGCTTGGGTATATCACCTTGGAACTCTAGGCTATCTTCTTTTACTGTTCCTCCTGTTCCTAGACTCTTTTTTATTTCTCTCATTAGTAATTGTAGGTCATTTTTATGTAAATAAAATGGTTTGATAATGGTAACTATTTTCCCTCTTCTCTTTTCTTTGGCACAATAGAGTTGATGTTTGTTTGGTGGTTTTATTTCAATATCAACCATTTTTGAAGGTTTGCTTTTGTTGTCAGAGGACCAACCATCCTCAAAGTTTGCACCCATTTCAAATACTTTTGCCATTAATTATAGTCCGTATCAAAAAAGATACCAAGAGCAACCATAAGCATGAGTAAAAAAACAAGTAGTTTGTAAAGATTTTCATCAGAGGGTAAACGCATCAAGAGTTCCTTAAATGTTTTTATCATTATAGTTTATTTTTGATATACATTATCTAAATACTATATGATAATGACTTTAATTTTGAGAGATACTATAGATGACTTCAGTATGAATTCCTTTAACTATACTCTCTTCTATAGTAAGTTTTTCAATATTTATTTTCATAAACTCTTCTAGGGTAGCTATCTGTGCTTTTGCAATCTCATGTAAGACGATACCTCTGTATGCTTTTGCCCAATGGCTCACCACTTTCCCCTCTTTGATAAACTTAAGTGTGGTGTATGGTTGGGAAGGTTTGTAGAATTTATTATAAAATCCTGCACGCAAGTCTAGTATCTCATCATCTTTCAGATATGCCTCTATAAGATTAGCGGAGTGTTCGCGGTAAAATTTTTCAGGTTTTATGTCTCCTACAGGTTCTCCTTGTTTAAGTTTATATTCAGGAATAAGATCAGAAGCTTTAATCGGCCCAAAAAGGTTAGAAAAAAGGATGACATTTTCATCGATGAAGTTTTGTGCAGTTGTAGGCAAGTGTACGTAGTCTAAATAGTCAAAGGCAACACCTGTATACCGTTCTATGGCTTTCATAGTAAGTTCATGAATAATATCTTTTTTGTATTTGAGAATGTCAGCTTCTTTTTTGATACCAAACATTTTTGAAAGTATGATGATATCTCCTTGTTGTATGACATTGGTATAGGCATGCAAGAGTTTTATACGATGAGGGGTCAATGTTTCAAAAAGTAAATTACTTGGATTAAACGAGAGTTCGCCACCTGATTTTTTAGTTTCGCTGGGCGCGAGTAAGATTTTCATACAAAATTGCCTTTTTTATCAGAGTTAATGTATGGTATTTTAGTAAAAAATACTAAAAAAGAAGAAATTTTGGATTTTTTTAATAAAACACTTGACAATGGTCATGTATTTGTCTATAATTCCCGTCCATTTTAAGTGAATAACTTTTAATGATGGTGCTGGTGTAGCTCAGCTGGCTAGAGCAGCTGATTTGTAATCAGCAGGTCGGGGGTTCGAGTCCCTTCACCAGCTCCATGAAATTTTTATCAGTGTTTGACCAGAAAAAAATTAAACTTATAGTTTAATTCTAAAACATTATGGTGGGTTACTCAAGTGGCCAACGAGGGCGGATTGTAAATCCGCTGACTACGTCTTCGAAGGTTCGAATCCTTCACCCACCACCATGTTAACCTTATGCGGGCGTAGCTCAGTGGCTAGAGTTCCTGCCTTCCAAGCAGGCTGTCGAGGGTTCGAATCCCTTCGCCCGCTCCACATGGTATTGATCTGGGAGCTGATGTGAACAACAGTTTACACTACTTCACATTACTACAAATCAACAAACACTCATAATAATTTTTAAAATACATATCGATAATTGCGTTATTTTGTATGCCCATATGGCTCAGGGGTAGAGCACTTCCTTGGTAAGGAAGAGGTCGTGAGTTCAAGTCTCACTATGGGCTCCAGCCAAGTATGGACAAAAGTATTACAACTTTGTAATAGTTCTGTCCATATAGGTTAATATTGACTTAAGAAGATTTGGGTATAATACTGCCTTTATAAAACATTTACGCTAGGAGAAAAGCATGGCTAAAGAAAAATTTGAACGTACTAAACCGCATGTTAACATCGGTACTATCGGTCACGTTGACCACGGAAAAACTACATTAACAGCGGCAATTACTGCTGTACTTGCTGTAGCAGGTGATACTGAGCTTATGGATTACGATGCAATCGATAATGCACCAGAAGAAAGAGAAAGAGGAATTACAATTGCTACTTCTCACGTAGAGTATGAAACAGAAAACAGACACTATGCTCACGTAGATTGTCCAGGTCACGCGGATTACGTTAAAAACATGATTACTGGTGCTGCTCAAATGGATGGTGCTATTCTTGTTATTGCTGCAACTGATGGACCAATGGCTCAAACTAGAGAGCACATCCTCCTTTCTAAGCAAGTAGGTGTACCTTACATTGTTGTTTTCTTAAACAAAGAAGATCAGCTTGATGATGAAGACAAAGAAGAGATGTTAGAGCTTGTAGAGATGGAAGTACGTGAACTTCTTTCTGAGTATGATTTCCCAGGTGATGATACACCAATCGTTGCAGGTTCTGCATTCCAAGCACTTGAAGAAGCTAAGTCTGGTACTCTTGGTGAGTGGTCAGAAAAAATTACTGAGCTTATGGCACAAGTAGATGCATATATTCCAGAGCCAAAAAGAGAAACAGATAAAGATTTCTTAATGGCAATTGAAGATATCTTTACAATCCAAGGTCGTGGTACAGTTGTAACTGGTAAAGTTGATCAAGGTCAAGTATGTGTAGGTGACGATGTTGAAATCGTTGGTCTTAAAGATACTCAAAAAACAACAGTAACTGGTGTTGAAATGTTCCGTAAAGAGATGGATTGTGGTATTGCTGGTGATAACTGTGGTGTTCTTATCCGTGGTATCGATAAGGATGCAGTACAAAGAGGTATGGTTCTTTGTAAACCAGGTTCAATCAACCCACATACTAAATTTGAAGCGGAAATTTATGTACTTACTAAAGAAGAAGGTGGTAGACATACTCCATTCTTTAACAACTACAGACCACAGTTTTATGTACGTACAACAGATGTAACAGGTTCAGTTCAACTTCAAGAAGGTACTGAGATGGTTATGCCAGGAGACAATGTTAAAGTTAATGTTGAACTTATTGCTCCAGTTGCAATGGATCAAGGTACTAAGTTTGCTATCCGTGAAGGTGGTAGAACAGTTGGTGCTGGTGTTGTTTCTAAGATTATTGCTTAGTCTATTTAAAGAAACGCTTTTTGAGCAAAGCTCAACAAAGCTACGCTAACGCTGAGTTATACCCCAAGGGCATTTCCGACGGGCACTTCAGTCTTGGCTCATGCGACTTGTCGCATTGCTTAAAGCGTTGCTTTATACTTATCATAGGAGATAACAATGAGAGAAACAGTTCACTTAGGATGTGAGAAATGTACAAGACGTAATTATCACACAACTAAAAATAAAAAAACAACGACAGAGAAACTTGCTCTTAAAAAGTATTGTAAATGGTGTAAATGCCATACAATACATAAAGAAATGAAACTGTAATTGTAAGACTTTTTTAATACCTAAAGCTCTTTTTGATTTTAGGTATTATTTTAGGCCAATAGCTCAGTTGGTAGAGCACTGGTCTCCAAAACCAGGTGCCGTGGGTTCGAGTCCCTCTTGGCCTGCCACAAAAAAGGTAATGTAAATATGGGAAAAATTTCAACATTTATAACGAATGCTCGAGCAGAGATTCATAAAGTAATATTTCCAACAAAAGTACAAGTAAGACAAGCATTTTTAGCAGTTATCCTCGTAGTAACTGTAATATCAATATTTTTAGCATTGGTTGACCTTTTGATGTCATCAATCGTATCATCAGTTTTATAGGACAAACAATGGCTTTTCAATGGTATGCAATTCAAACGTATTCAGGATCAGAACAATCTGTAAAAAGAGCAATTGAACAACTCGTACGCGATCATGGAATCGAAGAAAAAGTTGAACGTATTGTTGTCCCTACAGAAGAAGTGATTGAAGTAAAGAATGGTGAAAAAAAGATTACTGAACGTACACTCTATTCAGGGTATGCTTTCGCACATATAGACCTGGATACTGATCTTTGGCATAAGATTCAATCTTTACCAAGAGTATCTAGATTTATCGGTGAACAAAAGACACCTACAGCACTTACAGAATCCGATATCAAAAACATCTTAGAGAAGATGGAAAACAAGTCCGCACCTCGACCTAAAGTTGATTTTGAAACTGGTGAAATGGTTCGTATCATTGATGGACCATTCTCTAACTTTACTGGTATGGTGGAAGAGTATGATCTTGACCATGGAAAATTAAAGTTAAATGTTTCCATCTTTGGTAGAAATACACCAGTAGAGATACTTTATACTCAAGTAGAAAAAATAATTTAGTCTGTCTCACAAAGACTTTAAATAATTGCTGAACAGACATTTCTCTGAAGTATTCATCGAAACTTCATAGAAAGGAATTGTATGGGAACTTTGTTCCTTTACAAGGAGAAAATAATCTAAAGGAAGAACAGAATGGCAAAAAAAATAGCTGAAAAGTTTAAAATGATGATCCCTGCTGGATCAGCAAACCCATCACCACCAGTAGGTCCTGCACTTGGACAACGTGGTGTTAATATTATGGAGTTTTGTAAAGCTTTTAATGAAAAAACAAAAGACCAAATGGGATTTAAAGTACCTGTTATTGTAACTGTATATGCAGACAAAAGTTTCACAATGGAAACTAAACAACCACCTGCATCTGAGCTTATTTTAAAAGCAGCAGGACTTAAAAAAGGTACTGATAATCCTATCACTACCAAAGTGGGTTCTATCACAAAAGCAAAACTTGATGAAATTATTGAGAGAAAAATTGTTGATATGAATACAAATGACAAAGAGATGGCGGCAAATATAATCGCTGGAACTTGTAGAAGTATGGGTGTTGAAATAGTAGATTAATTATATCTACTTAAGTTACAAATCTTTAACCACATGATTTTAAAAATGTGGGAGCATCAAAGCGGAGAAGCAAAATGGCAAAAAAACCAAGTAAAAGAAGAGAAGCACTACTTAAAAAAGTAGATGCTACTAAAGAATATAGTGTTGATGAAGCAATGAAAGTCCTTAAGGATCTTAAGTCTGCAAAATTTGATGAAACAGTTGAAGTTGCATTGAATCTTAACGTAGATCCAAGACATGCAGATCAGATGATTAGAGGATCAGTTGTTCTTCCTAATGGAACTGGTAAAACAGTAAGGGTTGCGGTATTTGCTAAAGATGCAAAAGCTGATGAGGCAAAAGCAGCAGGTGCTGACCTTGTGGGTGCTGCGGACTTAATTGAAGATATCCAAGCAGGTAAACTTGACTTTGATATCGTCATCTCTACGCCTGATATGATGGGTGTTCTTGGTAAGGTAGCAAGAATCCTTGGACCAAAAGGACTTATGCCAAACCCTAAGACTGGTACGGTGACTATGGATGTTGCAAAAGCAGTCGAAAATGCTAAGGGTGGACAAGTGAACTTTAGGGTTGACAAAAAAGGTAATATCCATGCGGGTATTGGAAAAGTATCTTTTTCTGAAGATGCAATCAAAGAAAACTTTGTCACACTTTTAGAGACAATTAATAGAGCTAAACCAGCATCTGCAAAAGGTAGATTTATTGCTAATGGGGCAATTTCACTTACAATGAGTCCTTCAATTACGCTTGACACTACTGAGTTAATGGATTTGAAATAATCTATAATATAGAGAAGGCTTTGCCTTCTTTGTTATTTTCAAGCAAGTACTAATTGGAGTTTTTGTTTGAGAGTAACCTATTTACTACTCATAATCTTAGGTCTAAGATAAAAGGGGCGTAAGCTTAATTAGTTTATTTGAAAGAGTAATCGTATAGGTTTTTCCTATACCCTTTTAGAGATCGGAAGGAGAATATATATGACTAGAACTAGAAAAGAAGAGTTAGTTTCGCAAATGACAGAAGCATTTAAAGATGCTGGTGCCATTATTGTTTGTGATTACAAAGGTATGACAGTTGAAAATCTAGAAATCGTAAGAAACCTTGCGAAAGATGAAGAGACTAATGTCCAAGTAGTAAAAAATAAACTTGCACGTATAGCATTAAAAAATGCTGGGTGTGAAGATATTGAATTTACAGATACAAACCTTGTTATTTGGGGTCCTGCACAAGTGACACCTTGTAAGATTGCAGACAAAGCAGCAACTGATTTTAAAGATAGTTTTTCTATCAAAACAGGTTTGATTTTAGGTGAAGTGGCTAGCATGGATACCATTAATGCAATGGCTAAACTTCCTACTAGAGATGTACTTCTTGGTATGCTCCTCAATGTATGGAATGCACCAGTACAAAACTTTACTATTGGTATGCAAGCACTTGCAACTAAAAAAGAAGAAGCATAGCGTGGTGAGAGCCACTAGGCTCTTTTGATTTAAAAATGCAAAGGCATTTATAATATATATTTAAGGATATAAAATGGCAACAACTAAAGAAGATGTTCTTGAGTTTATCTCAAACATGTCAGTACTTGAGCTTTCTGAGCTTGTAAAAGAATTTGAAGAAAAATTTGGTGTATCTGCGCAAGCTACTGTAGTAGCTGGTGGTGGTGATGCTGGTGCTGGTGCAGCAGCTGAAGAACAAACAGAGTTTGACGTAGTTCTTACTGATGCTGGTGAGAAAAAAATTAATGCTATTAAAGTGGTAAGAGCAATTACAGGTCTTGGACTTAAAGAAGCAAAAGCTGCAGTTGAAGAAGTACCAACAGTACTTAAAGAAGCTGTCGCAAAAGAAGAAGCAGAAGCATTCAAAACTCAAATTGAAGAAGCTGGCGCCAAGTGTGAACTTAAATAAGTCAATAGACTTATTTTCTGAAACCAAGGTTTTCTTGGTTTCATTTCGACTACAGTAGATATAGTTAAAAGCTATTCGGAGACATTTTCATACCCTCCTCTAATAGTTTCTTTGTGTATCTAATTATGCGTCTAGATTAGATGCTAAACGATATTAATCATTTAAACAATTTACGAAACATCATTACAAGGACAAATATGCTTAATTCTTTGCATTCTGGTAACAGACTCCGTGTTGACTTCTCAAAAACACCAAGAGAAATCGAAATTCCAAATCTACTTCAACTTCAACAAAAATCTTATGAAAATTTTTTAATGATGGGTGAAAAAGACAGAAAAAACTCTACTCTAGAAAAAGTTTTCAGATCGGCTTTCCCTATCCATGATCAGCAAAACAGAGTCACGCTTTCTTATAAAAACTCTGAAATTATCAAACCTAAATATACAGTCAGAGAATGTATGGAAAGAGGTTTGACTTATTCTGTGTCTTTAAAGATGAATATTGCATTAACGATTTGGAACAGAGATGAAAAAACGGGAGAGAAACTCGACCCAAAAGAAATTAAAGAACAAGCGGTATTTGTAAGAGATATTCCTTTGATGACAGAAAGAACGTCATTTGTCGTGAATGGTGTTGAAAGGGTTATTGTAAATCAACTTCATAGATCTCCAGGTGTAATCTTTAAAGAGGAAGAGGGAACAACCATAGGTTCTCCTCTTTTATACTCTGCACAAATCATACCAGACCGTGGTTCATGGCTCTATTTTGAGTATGATTCAAAAGAGATTCTTTATGCACGTATTAACAAGAGAAGAAAAATTCCTGTAACGATTCTTTTTAGAGCACTAGATTATTCAAAAGATGATATTATTAAACTTTTTTATGCTACAAAAGAAATTACCATTAAGGACAACAGATTCCTTATGAAGTTTGATGCTGAGGATTTTGGCGGTAGAGCAGACTATGATGTGAAAGATATTGACGGTAATACAGTTGTTTCTGCAGGAAAAAGACTGACAAAGAAAAAAGCAGAGAAACTTATAGAAGAGGGCCTTGAATGGGTTGAATATCCACTCGAAGTACTTATGGAAAGACATTTAGCTGCCCCTGTTATAGATCAAGAGAGTGGAGAAGTGCTTTATGATGTAGTGACACCATTAGACGAAGCCAAGCTTAAAAAGATGATAGAGCAGGGTATTGCGACAATTGAAATTATCAATGACCTTGCAGAAGGTGCTGATATGTCTATTATTAATGCATTTATCGCCGATCAAGAAAGCTTGAGACTTCTTAAGCAAACGGAAGAGATCGAGGATGAGAACGTACTTTCAGCGATTCGTATCTATAAAGTGATGAGACCAGGGGAACCTGTGACACCTGATGCTGCAAAAGCATTTCTAAGACAACTTTTCTTTGATCCTGAAAGATATGACTTAACGAAAGTTGGTCGTATGAAAATGAACCATAAGTTAGGTCTTGATATCCCTGAGTATGCGACTGTGTTGACGGCGGAAGATCTTATCAATGTTGTAAAATATCTTATCAAGGTCAAAAATGGAAAAGGTCACATTGATGATAGAGATCACCTAGGAAATAGAAGAATTAGAGCTATTGGTGAGCTTCTTGGTAATGAGTTGCACAATGGTCTTATCAAGATGCAAAAAGCCATTAGAGATAAAATGACAACAGTATCCGGAACTATTGATGAATTGATGCCTCACGATTTGCTGAATTCTAAAATGATTACGAATACTATTTTAGAATTTTTCTCTTCCGGGCAACTTTCTCAGTTTATGGACCAGACGAACCCACTTTCAGAAGTGACACATAAAAGAAGACTCTCAGCACTTGGTGAAGGTGGTCTTGTGAAGGAACGTGCTGGATTTGAAGTAAGAGATGTGCACCCAACACACTACGGTCGTATCTGTCCGATAGAAACACCAGAGGGACAAAATATTGGTCTTATTAATACACTTGCTACCTACTCTAAAGTAAATGAGCATGGGTTTATTGAAGCGCCTTATAAAGTGGTAAAAGATTGTCAAGTGACTGACGAAATTGTTTACATTACTGCTACACAAGAAGAAGATAAGTGTATTGCACCTGCTTCTACTGTGTTAACTGAAGATGGGCGTATTGAAGAAGATCTTATAGAGACTAGACTCAATGGTAACATCGAACTTAATGATGCCTCGCGTGTTGATCTTATTGATATTTCTCCATTGATGATTTCTGGATCAGCTGCAGCATTGATTCCTTTCCTTGAGCATGATGATGCCAACCGTGCACTGATGGGTTCAAACATGCAACGTCAGGCAGTTCCTCTTTTAAAAACGGATGCGCCAGTTGTTGGTACAGGGATGGAAGCGATAGTGTCTCGTGATGCATGGGAGGCAGTAAAAGCAAAAAGAGCGGGTACTGTTGAAAAAGTAGATGGTAAAAATATTTATATCATGGGGGAAGATGAAACGGGCGTATTTATTGACCATTATCCAATGGAAAAAAATATGAGAACCAACCAAAATACTACCTTTACACAAACACCTATTGTGAAACTTGGTGCTAAAGTTGAAGCGAAACAAGTTATTGCTGATGGTGCGAATATGGATCAGGGTGAATTGGCTATTGGTAAAAATATTATGGTTGCCTTTATGCCTTGGTATGGATATAACTATGAAGATGCTATTGTCATTTCTGAGAAAATCATACGTGAAGATACCTTTACTTCTGTGCATACCTATGAAAAAGAAGTAGAAGCAAGAGAACTTAAGCATGGTACAGAAGAGATTACGCGGGATATTCCTAATATTCGAGAAGATGAACTTTTACATTTAGATGAGTCTGGAATCGTTGAGATGGGTACATATGTGAAGCCAGGTATGATTTTAGTTGGTAAAGTATCTCCAAAGGGTGAAATTAAACCAACCCCTGAAGAAAGATTATTAAGAGCTATTTTTGGTGAAAAAGCAGGGCACGTAGTGAATAAATCTCTGTATTGTCCAGCTTCTATGGAAGGTGTTGTTGTTGATATCAAAGTCTTTACGAAAAAAGGTTATGAAAAAGATGCTCGTGCTATCCAAGCATACGAAGAGGAAAAAGCTATACTAGATGGGGATCATCATGATCAGCTACTTATGATAGATAGAGAAGAGATTCTTCGTATCGCACATTATCTTTCTTTACAGGAATTAGCAAAAGATGTCACTATTGGAGAAACAGAGTTTAAAGCAGGATCTAAAATCCCTGAAACGACCATCAAAGAAGTGAATAGATTTGCACTTAGAGGTGTAGTACAATCTTATGCCAATGAGATACAAAGTGAATATGAATCACTTAAAAACTATTTTATTAAACAGAAAAAAAGATTAAAAAATGAGCATGAAGAGAAGTTGAGTATTCTTGAGAAAGATGATATCCTTCCTTCAGGTGTTACGAAGTTAGTGAAGATTTATATTGCAACAAAAAGAAAACTTAAAGTCGGTGATAAGATGGCAGGGCGTCATGGAAACAAAGGTATTGTTTCCAATATTGTTCCAGAGATTGATATGCCATATATGGAAGATGGAAGACCTGTAGAGATTATTTTGAATCCGTTGGGGGTTCCTTCTCGTATGAACATTGGTCAAATTCTTGAAGTGCATCTTGGATTGGTAGGTAAGAGACTTGGTGAACAAATAGAAGAAATGTTTGCTACAAAACAAGGTGATTTTGTAAAAGAACTTAGAGCAAAGATGATTGAGATTGCTGATGTTGCAAAACTGATGAATGCTAAAGAACTTTTAGGCAATATGTCTGATGACGATTTACTTAGATATGGTAGAGACTGGTCAACAGGTGTGAAGTTTGCTGCTCCTGTATTTGAAGGTACAAATCAAGCAGAATTTGATAAGTTGTTTGAACTTGCAAAGATTGACTCTGATGGTAAAATGAATCTTTATGATGGTAAGACTGGTGAGAAGATGATAGAACGTGTAAATGTTGGGTATATGTATATGTTGAAACTTCACCACCTCGTAGATGAAAAAGTCCACGCTCGTTCAACAGGACCTTATTCACTTGTGACGCAACAGCCAGTGGGAGGTAAAGCACTCTTTGGTGGACAAAGATTTGGGGAAATGGAAGTATGGGCATTGGAAGCCTATGGTGCATCACATATCCTTAAAGAGATGCTTACTATTAAATCAGATGATGTTGAAGGTAGAGCTAGAGCATACAGAGCCATCACTAAAGGTGAATCTGTACCAGAATCAGGTGTACCTGAAACCATGTTTGTCTTGACAAAAGAGCTTCAAGCACTAGGGTTAGATGTAGATTTATATGAGAGTAAAAAAGAAGTGGAGGGTGAAAATGAGTAAATTTTTAGAGAATTTAACACCAATTGATATGAATAAAGAAGAGAGACCTATGGATATTGCAGCGCTTCAACTAAGAGTTGCAAGCCCTGAAAAAGTTCTTTCATGGTCATATGGTGAAGTAAAAAAACCAGAAACGATTAACTATAGAACCCTTAAACCAGAACGTGATGGACTTTTTTGTGCGAAAATTTTTGGACCTATAAGAGATTATGAGTGTCTTTGTGGTAAATACAAAAAGATGCGTTATAAAGGTGTAGTGTGTGAGAAGTGTGGTGTTGAAGTTACTTCTTCAAAAGTAAGAAGAAACAGAATGGGTCATATTGATCTTATCGCTCCTGTGGCACATATTTGGTATGTTTCTTCGTTGCCATCACGTATTGGTACTTTACTTGGTGTTAAGATGAAAGACCTTGAACGTGTTCTTTATTATGAGGCGTATATCGTAAAAAGCCCAGGTGAAGCATCGTATGATAGCGAAGGACTCAATCCACTTGCAAAATATGATGTACTGAATGAAGAACAGTATCAGCAAATTGTACAACGTTTTGGAGATACTGGACTTGATGCTCGTATGGGTGGAGAGATAGTACAAGACCTTCTTGCCGACTTAGATTTAGTTGAAATGTTTACACAACTTAAACTTGATATCCAAGCAACAAAGTCTGAAGCAAAAAGAAAAACGATTGTAAAAAGACTTAAAGTGATTGAAGCATTCCTTCATTCTGGGAATAGACCAGAGTGGATGATGTTGACACAACTTCCAGTCCTTCCACCAGATTTAAGACCTCTTGTAAGTCTTGATGGTGGTAAGTTTGCAGTATCTGATGTGAATGACCTTTATAGAAGAGTGATTAACCGTAATCAACGTTTGAAAAGACTTGTTGAGCTAGATGCGCCTGAAATTATCGTCAGAAATGAAAAGCGTATGCTTCAAGAAGCAGTAGATGCTTTATTTGACAATGGTAGACGTGGAAACGCTGTAAAAGGTGCGAACAAGAGACCATTGAAATCACTCTCTGAAGTGATTAAAGGTAAACAAGGACGATTTAGACAAAATCTTCTTGGTAAACGTGTGGATTTCTCTGGACGTTCTGTTATTGTTGTGGGACCAGACTTGCGTATGGATCAGTGTGGACTTCCTAAGAAAATGGCAATTGAACTCTTTAAGCCACACTTGATGGCTAAGTTAGAGGAAAAGGGTTATGCAACAACATTGAAGCAAGCCAAAAAAATGATTGAAAAACAAGAGAATGAGGTATGGGAATGTCTGGAAGAAGTAGTTGATAACTATCCTATCTTGCTAAACCGTGCACCGACGCTTCACAAGCTTTCTATTCAAGCTTTTCACCCAAGACTTATCGATGGTAAAGCGATTCAATTGCACCCACTTGTATGTTCTGCATTTAATGCTGACTTTGATGGGGATCAAATGGCGGTACACATACCTCTTTCAGATGAAGCGATTGCTGAAGCTAAAGTATTGATGCTTGCATCGATGAACATTCTTCTTCCTGCATCAGGTAAGGCGATTGCTGTACCTTCTCAAGATATGATTTTAGGGCTATATTACCTAACGTTAGAGAAAAATGATGTTAAAGGTGAGCATAAACTTTTTGCCAATGTGGAAGAAGTAGAAATTGCTTTTGAACAAAGTGCACTTGACTTGAATGCGCGTATTCGAACAGTGATAGATGGAAGTATTGCAACTTCTACAGCAGGTAGATTAATCTTGAAATCAATTATCCCTGATTATGTACCTGAAAAATATTGGAATAAAATATTAAAGAAAAAAGACATTGCAGCATTGGTTGATTATATCTATAAAATCGGAGGCGTCTCAGAAACAGCAGGCTTCCTTGATGATCTTAAGGACATGGGTTTTAAATATGCAACCAAAGTAGGGGTTTCAATCTCTATTGATGATATTAAAATTCCAGAACTTAAAGTGGGACGTGTTATTGAAGCGAAGACTGAAGTAAAAGAGATCCAAAGACAATATGGAGCAGGGTTACTAACAGACCAAGAGCGATATAACAAAATTATTGATATTTGGACAGACGCGAATAATAATATTGCAGAAGGTCTCAGGACGTTAATTAAAGAGGATAAAGATGGATTTAACTCCGTGCACATGATGGCTGACTCAGGGGCGAGAGGTTCTGCGGCTCAAATACGTCAACTCTCTGGTATGAGGGGTCTTATGGCGAAATCGGATGGATCAATTATTGAGACACCTATTACGTCAAATTTCCGTGAAGGATTGAATGTACTTGAATACTTTATTTCTACGCACGGTGCTAGAAAAGGTCTTGCTGATACAGCACTTAAAACTGCGAATGCAGGGTACTTAACAAGAAAACTCATCGATGTGGCCCAAAATGTGAAGATTGCAGTAACGGATTGTGGTACACATGAGGGTGTTGAGGTCTCAGACATTGTTGTGGGTAATGAGATGATTGAACCATTGGCAGATAGAATCTATGGTAGAGTTTTAGCTGAAGCGGTGATTGACCCTATTACCTCTGAAGTACTTGTATCAGAAGGTACAATGATAGATGAAGAGACTGCTGCACGGGTACAAGAAGCTGGTGTGCGTTCGGTAGTGATGAGAGCACCATCAACATGTAAAGCAGCTAAAGGTATATGTGCAAAATGTTATGGTCTCAATATGGCGGATAACAAAATAGTGAAGCGCGGTGAAGCAGTAGGTGTTATTGCAGCACAGTCTATTGGAGAGCCTGGTACACAGCTTACTCTTCGTACTTTCCACACAGGAGGAACGGCAACCGCGGGTAAAGAAGAACGTTCCGTTGTAGCAACAAAAGAAGGATTTGTAAGATATTACAATCTGAATGTATATAAAAATACAGAAGGTAATCTGATTGTCGCTAACAGAAGAAATGCTGGTGTACTTTTGGTAGAACCAAAAATTAAAGCAGTAACCTCAGGGACTGTTTCTGTGATAGTATCTCATGATGAAATTCTAATCTCAGTGGTAGCAAAAGGAAAAGATGAAGTAAAATATAATCTGAGAAAATCAGATGTTGCAAAATCAAATGAACTTGCAGGTGTTGCAGGTAAAGTGGAAGGAAAACTTTTCTTACCCCTTAGTCATGGGGATAGTGTTGAAGAGGGTGATTCTATTGTAGAAGTGATAAAAGAAGGGTGGTCAGTACCCTCTCGTGTTCCATTTGCCTCTGAACTTAAAGTAGAAAATGGTGCACCTGTAACACAAGAAGTACGTTCTGAGTCAAAAGGTATAGTGAAGTTTTTCTTGCTTAAAGGAGATTATCTTGAAGCACATGATGCTATAAGGTCAGGTGCAAAGGTGGAAGAAAAAGGTCTTTTCGCAGTGATTGTTGATGAAAATAACAGAGAAGCGGCCAGACACTATATCTCAAGAGGATCGGTAGTTCAGATTGATAATGATGCTACTGTACAAAGAGGGGACACTCTTTCAGCACCAGAAGTATCAACTCAGATTGTCATCGCGGAGTGGGATCCGTATTCTGAACCGATCATAGCAGAGCAGGCAGGTACCTTGAAATTTGAGGATATCATTCCTGGCGTTACTGTCATTGAAGAATTTGATGAAGTGACAGGAGATACAAGGCTTGAATTAAATGAGTATATACCTACAGCATACAAGCCGGCAATTGTGCTTGCAACAGCAAGTGGTGAATTAATTCGATATCAATTGGATCCTAAAACGATTCTATTTGTTCAAGATGGAGCGGAAGTAAGTATTGCAGATATTTTAGCAAAGACACCTAAGGCAGCTATTAAATCAAAAGATATTACAGGGGGTCTTCCAAGAGTATCAGAGCTTTTTGAGGCTAGACGTCCAAAAGATATTGCCTTGATTGCACAAATTGATGGTGTAGTGAGTTTTGGTAAACCATTACGTGGCAAAGAGAGACTTATTATATCTGGAGAAAATAATCAAATTACAGAGCAGTTTATTGATAAAAACAAGGTAGCCCTTGTGCATCCAGGTGAATATGTACACGCAGGTGAAAAGTTGACGGATGGTATTGTCTCAAGTCATGATATTTTAGCAGCACTTGGTGAAAAAGCACTGTATGAGTATATTGTCTCAGAAGTACAAATGGTTTATCGTAGACAAGGGGTTAATATTTCAGATAAACATATTGAAATTGTTACTTCTCAAATGATGAGACAGGTCAAAGTAGTTGAGTCTGGAGATTCTAAATTTATCGCTGGAGATATCATTTCTCGCCGTAAGTTCCAAGAAGAGAATGCCTCAGTTATTAAACTTAGTGGAGAACCAGCAATAGCTGAACCAATGCTTGTAGGTATAACACGTGCAGCGGTGGGAGCGGATTCCATTATTTCAGCGGCATCGTTTCAAGATACAACAAAAGTATTGACTTCTGCTTCTATTGCAGGTACCGTGGATATGCTTGAAGACCTTAAAGAAAATGTTGTTATAGGTCGTCTTATACCAGTGGGTACGGGTATGATTGACAATGATGATATTGAATTAACTGTGGCTGAGTAGTTAGTTTAATTATGCGTCGGGGCGTCCACACCCCGACTTGCAAAGCCCTCCCTTTATTAAACATAAGACAAATCAAAGAATATCTCGATATAATATGCCTCCAAAAATCTGTGCAATTTAGGCTAGATGAAAGTAGTACTAAACTATTTTTATGTGGTGTAAGAACCCAGATTCAAGAGACATTGATCTCAATTCAAACTAACCAACTGAAGCATGAAAATGTTAAGTGGAAATACATTAAAGGAAACGATTTGCCTACAATTAACCAATTGATTCGTAAAGAACGTAAAAAGCAAGTGAAAAAATCAAAATCGCCTGCACTCGTAAGCTGTCCTCAAAGAAGAGGCGTATGTACAAGAGTTTACACAACAACTCCAAAAAAACCTAACTCAGCTTTGAGAAAAGTTGCAAAAGTTAGATTAACATCAGGATTTGAAGTCATCTCATACATCGGTGGTGAAGGTCATAACCTTCAGGAACACTCTATCGTATTAGTACGTGGAGGTAGAATTAAAGATTTACCTGGTGTAAAATATCACATTGTACGTGGTGCATTGGATGCTTCAGGTGTTCAAGGTAGAACAGTTGCTAGATCTAAATACG
>Ga0256839_1003052_pt1 | contig 17743 bp, 16 predicted proteins | sample 354166metaG_FD_185968 | JGI IMG/M metagenome (GOLD analysis project Ga0256839, IMG submission 185968) | Hydrothermal vent microbial communities from Mid Atlantic Ridge, Atlantic Ocean - 354-166 | ecosystem: Environmental > Aquatic > Marine > Hydrothermal vents | place: Atlantic Ocean: Mid... | reverse complement strand
CCTCGCTCAGCCGATCAACAAAGCCGCGTCCGACCTGGTAGGCCGTCTGCACCTTTTCAAGCGCGCCGCCCACGATGGTGAAATCCTCGCCGTAGTCGACCAGCCCGTCGACATTTGCCAGCGTCGGATCGCTCAGCCACAAACGCCGCAGCGCCCGGAGGCGCAGCCGCTCGGGCACTTTCGCCGACATGAACCCGGAAAAATCGTCTTCCGACGTCAGTGTGTCGGGGTCGGGCAAATCCAGCGCACGCAGGATGTCTTCGTCGCTCTTGTCTGCAAGTTCGCCCTGCTCGCGGGCGGCCCTGGCGGCGGCCTCGGCCTTTTCCAGCGCTTCCTGCTCTGCCCGCACGGCGGCCCGCCGGCGCGACCAGCGATCCATCGGTCTGGCCGGCGCGGCGCTCATGACGCCACCTGCTTGCGTGCCGGCGCGCGGTAGACGTCGCTCAACTGGCGAATGCGCGCATCCCCCACGCCGTCCTCCGTCAGGTCGATGCGTTTCTTGTCGCGCTTGCGCTTGATGAATTTTTCCTCGTGGTGATGGCGGCTGATGAAATCTTCGATCCAGGCCCGCAGGCCGGCCGGCATCGAAACCTGTTCAACCAGTTCTTCGCCGGTGTCGGCATAGTCCTGGGCCTCGAACGGCGAGGCGGTGGCCAGCACGACCTCGACCTCCTGCTCATCGGCCGCGCCCGAGGCTTCGCGCATCACGATATAGATCGACGGGTCTTCAGTCAGCAATTCGCTCTGGTAAGCCGAGGTCTCGCTGCGCCACAATTCCAGGTCCACGGTCGCGGCATGATATTCAACGCTTTCGCCCTCGCGCCGCAGCACTTTCCAGTTCGCAGGCGCTGCGCCCGGCAGAACGGCAACCGCGCGCCAGATCCAGCCGGCCCATTTCGTGACGCCCGGGCTTTTGCGAACCACGATCCCGAGCGGCATGGAAATGCTGATCTCCGGCAAGTTGCGTTCCCTCCCTGATGCGCATGGCCTGATGCCTGCGACGGTCCGACACATCTGCGCCACCCGTCGCTGCCATGATGATTGCGGAGAGCGTTTCGTGGATCAAACAAAATCTGACAGTTTGCCGAAAAAGGGTTTCGCGGCTCTCGATTGCTGGACATTTCGACCCGCAACCGCGCCGCCGGGGTCGGGTTGCGGACAAAAAGTCCCGCCGTTCTGGCTGACTGTTTCCCTCGGGAAATTCGCGCGCCCGAAAAGCGAATCGCGCGCCGTCTTGCGCGGCGCGCCAGTTCGCGGCCCGAATGACACCCATGGCTTTACCTTGGCGGCGTTTCGCGCGTATCTGATTGGGGGGAATCATCCGGCGACAGGATGATCGATCACCCGGATATCAGGGGAAGATGGATGCCTAAGCGTTTGATTTTGTGCGACTGTTTGAACAGCCAAAAGATTGACACCAAGGCTCTGGGCCATGTCGACGGGGTGGCCTGTTCGTCCGTCCACTCGGCGCTTTGCACCAGCGAAATCGCCAGGGCGGCGGCTGAAATCGAAAAGGGCGAGGCCGTGATTGCCTGCCAGCAAGAGGCCGCGCTGTTCGAGGATCTGGCCCAGGAACTTGATGTCGCGCCCCCCGATTTCGTCGACCTGCGCGACCGGGCAGGGTGGTCGGATCAGGCCGACAGGGCCGGCCCGAAGATGGCCGCGCTGGTGGCCGACGCGCTGCTTGAGGCGCCGATGATCAAGATGGTTGACGTGGCCTCTCATGGCCAATGCCTGGTTCTGGGGGCCGCCGACGTCGCGCTGCCGGCCGCAGCCCAGCTTGCCGAGGTTCTGACGGTCACAGTGCTGCTGCCCGAGGCCGATGACATTCCGCCGGACCGGCGCTTTGACGTGGTGACCGGGGTGCTGAAATCGGCCACCGGCAGTCTTGGCGACTTCACCCTGCGCATCGACGCCCTGCGCCAGGTCGAGCCGGGCGGGCGCGGCCCGTTCCAACTGGGTCCGCCGCGCGATGGCGCCCAGAGCGACTGTGACATCATCGTTGATCTCAGCGGTGCGCGCCCGCTGTTTTCCGCTCCGCAAAAGCGCGACGGCTATCTGCGCGCCGATCCGCGCGATCCGCGCGCGGTGGCGCGGGCGCTGTTCGAGGCGGCCCAGATGGTCGGCACCTTCGAAAAACCGCTGCATGTCCGGGTCGAGCCGCATCTTTGCGCCCATTCGCGGGCCGAGATCACAGGCTGTTCGAAATGCCTGGACAACTGCCCGACCGGGGCCATATCTCCGCAGGGCGATTTCGTGAGCGTCGATGCGATGATCTGCGCCGGCTGCAGTTCCTGTGCCAGCCTGTGCCCGTCCGGTGCGATCAGTTTCGACGCCCCTGACGGTGCATTCACCTTCCGCCGCCTGCAGACCATGGCCGAGGCTTTCCGCAAGGCCGGCGGCGGCCCGGCGCCGCGCCTCTTGGTGCATGACGCCGAGTTTGGCGGCGAAATGATCTCGCTTGCGGCGCGGTTCGGGCGCGGCCTTCCGGCCGATGTGGTCCCGATGTCGGTGCCGGCGCTGGCCGGTTTTGGTCATGCCGAGATGCTGGCGGCGCTGGCCTGCGGCTTCGGCCGGGTCGAGCTGTTGCTGGCCCCTGACAGCGAGCGCCCGGTGATCGAAGGCGAAGCCGCGCTGGCGCTGGCGATTGCCGGCCAGAAGGTCGTGCGGCTGCTTGATCTGAACGACCCGGACGCGCTGTGCGACACGCTCCATGAACCCCCCGGTCCCTGCCTGGACGTGGCCGCGCCGGTTCTGCCCATGGGCAGCCGGCGCCAGATTGCGCGGCTCGCGGCCACGGCCCTGCGCGGCAAACCGGACGCGCCGCTGCCGCTGCCCGACCATGCGCCCTATGGCGCGGTTGTGGTCGATGCCGATGCCTGCACGCTTTGCCTGTCCTGCGCGTCGCTTTGCCCGACCGGGGCGCTTGGCGACAACCCCGATGCGCCGCAGTTGCGGTTCCAGGAAGACGCCTGCCTGCAATGCGGGCTGTGCGCCCGGCTGTGCCCGGAAAACGCCATCACGCTTGCGCCGCGTCTCGACCTGTCCGACGATGCGCTGTCGCAACGGGTGCTGCACGAGGAAGAGCCATTTGCCTGTGTCGAATGCGGCGCGCTTTTCGGGGTGCGCTCGACGATCGAAAAGATCACCGAAAAGCTGGCCGGCAAGCACGACGTCTTTGCAACCAGCCAGGCCGCCCGCATGATCCAGATGTGCCCGGATTGCCGGGTGCGGGTGCAGTATGAGGTTGCCGACAACCCGTTTCAGGGCGCAGAAAAGCCGCGTGTCGTGACGACCGAAGACTATTTTTCAAAGCGCAAGGATCACTGATGCACGATCGGAGAGCCCAGGTCGGCCGGCGCAAGCGCCGCGACAAAGGCCAGCAGGTCGGCCAGTTCGTCCTGGCTGAGTTCCAGCGGTGCGATCGGCGACGGGTTGGCGGCGGTGAACGGCGTGGTGATCCCGCTGACCTGCACAACCGCCGGATGCGGGTTGCGCACATAGAATGTCTGAAACCGTTCGTCCCAGTCGGCCAGGGCACGCAGCGCGCCGAAAGACGGCGTGGACCCGATGCCCTTCATCCGGTTTTCCTCGCCGATCACATGGCAGCGGCCGCATTTGGCCAGCGACACGGCCCGGCCGTTTGCGGCGTCGCCGGCAAAGTCAGTCTGCGTTGCAGCGGTCCCGGCCGGGCTTGCCGGGGTGAACGGCTGCGCGCCGTCGACGGTGAATTGTGCGATCGTGCGGCGCCCGGTTTCCGATTGCAGCCAACTCGCAAGCCGCGCGGCCTGCGGGCCGGGGGCGTCCGGCACCAAAAGGGCATATGCCTTGCCGGAGCGGTCCTGCAGAAGCGGCACGCCCCTGGCGCCCGCCGCCTTCGCGTCGGTTATGGCTATGCTGTCTTGGTCGACGGAAAGCGGTGGCTCATCAATTGGTTCCGTTGTGACGTTAATCCCGGTTTTCAGGGAAAACCGCGGCAGGACAAACCGCAGCAGCCCGCTGTCGACAAGCGCCCGGTCGGCCTGAATGCTGACCGCGGTCTCCTGTGCAAGGCCGGCCCGGCCAGGCCCGAGACAGGCCAGGACCAGGGCGGCCAGCAACCACATCAGGCGATATTTTTCGGGGCGTCTCATGGCGACCTGTCTAAGCGGATGCCACCTTCGGCGTCAAATCAGCATTCAAAAGGAGCACCGGGATGAGCGAAGAATTCAACATGACCATGCGCAAGTTTCTCAAGCAGGTGGGGGTGACCTCGCAAAAGGCGATCGAAGATGCGATGCGCGATGCCGGGGGCGACAGAACCGCCGGCCAGAGCTTTGACGTGCGGGCGGTTGTGACGATCCCCGAACTCGGTCTCGAACATGTGGTAGAGGGAAAGATAAGCGGTGCAGAATAAACGGTTGGCCTCCGGAGTTCATGTAACATGACCGTGCAGAGAGACGCGGTTCTGGCGGCGCTTCGGCGCGTGGACGACCCCAGGAGCGGCGCTGATCTGGTCAGTGCCGGGATGGTGCGTGCCCTGATGATCGAGGGCGCCAATGTGCGCTTCGTGCTGGAGATCGCCCCGGGAGATGCCCCGAAGATGGAGCCGGTGCGCGCGGCGGCCGAGGCGGCGGTCGCGGCGGTGGACGGGGTTGACCAGGTCTCGGTCGTGCTGACCGCCCACAGCGCGAACGCGCCGCCGCCGGACCTCAAGGCGCGCAGCGCCGAGCCGAAGGGGGCGCAGAAAATCCCCGGTATCGACCGCATCATCGCCATCGCGTCGGGCAAGGGCGGGGTTGGCAAGTCCACGGTGTCGTCCAATCTGGCCGTGGCGCTGGCGGCCGAAGGGCGCCGCGTGGGGCTGCTCGACGCCGACGTATTCGGCCCCAGCCAGCCGCGCATGCTCGGGGTCAGCGGCCACCCGGCCTCGCCCGACGGGAAAACCATCCTGCCGCTGCGCAATCACGGGGTCACGTTGATGTCGGTCGGCCTGATGCTGCGCGAGGAAGAAGCCGTGGTCTGGCGCGGCCCGATGCTGATGGGGGCGCTGCAACAGATGCTGGGGCAGGTCCAATGGGGCGCGCTTGACGTTCTGCTCGTCGACCTGCCGCCGGGCACGGGCGATGTGCAGATGACCCTGGCGCAAAAGGCCGAACTGACCGGCGCGATCATCGTGTCGACCCCGCAGGACATTGCATTGCTGGACGCGCGCAAGGGCATCGACATGTTCAACAAGCTCGAGGTGCCGATCCTGGGGATGATTGAAAACATGTCGACCCATATCTGCTCCAATTGCGGCCACGAGGAACACACGTTCGGCCACGGCGGCGCGGCGGCCGAAGCGGAGAGGATCGGCGTGCCGCTGCTTGCCGAACTGCCGCTGTCGATGGATATCCGAATCGCCAGCGACGGCGGCGCGCCGATTGTCGTGAGCGATCCGAACTCGGCCCATGCGCAGGCGTTCCGCGCGCTGGCCCGGCGCCTGATCGAGGCGGGGAACGGCTGATGGCGGATGATCTGTTCGACGCCCCGTGCCCGGTTTCTCTGGCGCCGCTTTTTCAGGCCCATGAGCTTTCCGGCGCCACCGATCCTTTCGCGACCGCCTGCGCCCAGGCGGCTCTTGGCTGCGATGCCGGGCTGGTGCCCTACAACATCTCGGCCAGCCGGTTGCGCGCGGCCATTGTCTTTGCGCCGGAAGTCGCTCTGCGCAAGGCCGTCGCCATGCTGCCGCTGTGTGGCGTCGGGTTCCAGAACGCGCTCGGCGCGCTGGCGCCGCCCGAGGTGGCCGTGCACCTGACATGGGACGGGATCATCCGGGTCAATGGCGCCCTCTGCGGCCGGCTGCGGATGGCGGCATCGGGCGATGATCCCGACACCGTGCCTGATTGGCTGGTGGTCGGGGTCGACCTGAACCTGCGCCCGGAGGAGGGGCTCGATCCGGGCTATTCGCCCGATCAGACCAGCCTTTACCTTGAGGGCTGCGGCGCTGTCGATGCTGCGCGACTTCTGGAAGCCTGGGTGCGGCACACATTGGTGTGGATCAACCGTCTGGAGAGCGACGGCCCCAAGCCGCTGCATGCCGAGTGGCGCGGGCTGGTCGAGGAAATCGGACAGGACGTCACGCGCGATCTGTCGGGCAAGACATTTTCGGGCCGTTTTCTGGGCGTCGACGAAGAGTTCGGCATGTTAATCCGCAACGACAGCGAAAGCCATGTTGTCCCCCTCACGGATTTGCTTGAAAACGGAGTGAAAACATGAAGTTAGCCCGCGCTATTCATCTTGACGAAAGCGACATGCAGGTCTTTCATGCCCCGGCGCGCACCGGCGAATGGGCGATCAGTGGCGGGTTCGAGTTTTCGGACTGGACCGAGGGCGATCTTGTCGGCAAGGCACGCCAGGCCTTTGCCAACGGCTGGCTGGGGCTTGAGACCTTCGGGCGGGTGACTTTCGTCGCCGTGGCGCGCATCGAGCCTGCGGAACACGACGCGCTGGCGGACGGGCTGGCGCAGCATTTCGTTTCGGTCTACGGCGCGCCGGACATCGATGCGGCTCGCGCAGTGGCGCTTGAGGAAATCGGCCACATGCGCGAACTGTGCGAGGGGCAGGACGACAACACGCTGCTGACCGTGACCCGCAGTCTGACCGATGGCGGCGTGCGCGAAGAGTTCCGGGTGATCAGCCCGCAGGACGCACGCCTTGACCAGATCGCGGTGCACGCGGTGCCCGACAAGTAGCGCTTGTCACGCCCTGTCGGCCGTTCCGCGCTGGAGCGAGAAGCGAACGACAGGAAGCGCCGAGCGCGTCCGTTACATGCGCTCATGGCTGTTTCGCATTGAATGTAAACAGCTTTTCACCATTCACCCTGTAGCCGTCAATCAGTTCCCGCGCACGATCCGAGGCCAGCCAGTGCTCCAGCTTCAAGGCCAGATCAGCGCGCACATGCGGATGCTTGTCGGGGTTCACCGGGATGAAGGCATACTGGTTGAACAGCGCCGGGTCGCCCGAAAACAGCAGCGCCAGCCCGCCCTTGTTGCCGAAATTCAGCCAGCTGGCCCGGTCGGCCATCACATAGGCCTCCATCGCGCTCGCGGTGTTCAGCGTCGCCCCCATGCCGGCCCCGACCGGGCGATACCAGCCGCCCGTCGGCGCGAGCCCGGCTGCGTTCCACAGCGCCAGTTCCTTCTTGTGGGTGCCGCTGTCATCGCCCCGGCTGACAAAGGGCACCTGCGCGGCGGCAATGCGCTGCAACGCCTGCGCCGCGGTTTCGGCCCCGGCAATGCCGGCCGGGTCGCCCGCCGGCCCGATCAGCACGAAGTCGTTATACATGATCTCGCGCCGGTGCAGCCCGTGGCCCTGCGCAAGAAACGCCTCTTCGGCGGCGCGCGCGTGCACCAGAACCGCGTCCACATCGCCCGCCGCGCCCAGCCGCAGCGCCTGACCGGTGCCAACCACGATGAGCTGCACATCAAGGCCGGTATCGGCCTTGATTTCAGGCAGCAGCACATCGGCCAGACCCGAGTTCTGAAACGAGGTCGTCACCGCCACCCTGATCGGCTCGGCCCGCGCCGAAGCTGCGACGATACCCGCGAACACGACCGCCAGAAGCAGCACAAGCCTGCGCGTCATTCCACGATCTCCCCGTTGATGAAGGCTTCGGCTTCGGGCGTTCCGGGGGCCTCGAAAAACGCCCCCGCTTCGGCGCTTTCATGCACCTTGCCGCCATACAGGAACACGACTTCGCTGGCCAGCCGGCGCGCCTGGCCCATGTCATGGGTGGCCATCACGATGCGTGTGCCGGCGGCGCGGGCATCCAGCAGGATCGCTTCGATCTCGCGCATGGCGCGCCCGTCAAGGTTGGCGCAGGGCTCGTCCAGGAACAGGATCTCGGGGCGCCGGATCAGGGCGCGCGCCAGCGCCAGTTTCTGCTTTTCGCCGCCCGAAAGCACCGGCGCACCACGCTGCAGCGCCGCGCCCAGCCCGACGCGCTCGGCCCAGTCGGCGGCACGCGCGCGCGCCTCGCGCCGGGCCACGCCGTGCAGGATCAGCGGGTAGGCGATGTTGTCGAGCACGCTGCGCCGCATCATGATCGGCGCCTGGAACACATAGGCCTGCCGCTCGCGCGCTACGTCATCCGGGACATTCCAGCGGATCGTGCCCGCGCTCAGCCGCTGCAGCCCGTGCATCAGGCGCAACAGCGTCGTCTTGCCCGAGCCGTTCGGCCCCATGACGATGGTCACGCCGGTGCGCGTGATCGTCAGGTCCACCGGACCCACCAGAACCCGGCCGCGCACCTGTGCAACCGCGCCCTCCAGGCGCAGCGGCAACAGCGGGCGCGCCGAGTCTTCTCGTAGCCCGGCCGGGGCGTCGGTTGCGCCAAGGATGCCTGTCAATGTGCTCAACTGCGGTGTCCGATCTGGTCTGTTGCGCTCATCTTGCCTGCAAGTGCGCAGATTTCCAGAGGAAATTGCGGGCAGGGCGCCGGGAGGGCTCCGCGCCGGTCCGGTCCGGTCAATCTGTCCATCCGGCAACCGGCCGCGCGGCCCCGGGCCGACAAAATGTCCGCAAGGCCCGGCCGGCGCGGGCGAATCGCCTTACCAGGCGGGCGCGCGCTCGGTGCCGCTCAGGGTGTGGATCAGCAGGTTCACTGCCACCGCCAGGGCGATCAGCACAACCCCGAGCCCCAGCGCGAATTCGAGGTTGCCCTTGCTGGTTTCAAGCGCGATCGCCGTGGTCAGCACCCGCGTGGAATGCTCGATCGAACCGCCCACGATCATGATCGCCCCGACCTCGCCAATCGCCCGGCCAAAGCCCGCCAGCATCGCCGTCAGAAGCGCCCGGCGCCCGTCCCACAGAAGCGAGCGGATGCGCTGGCCACGGGTCGCGTTCATCGAGATCAGCAGGTCGTGGTATTCGGCCCACAGGTCGCGGATCGCCTGATGCGCAATCGAGGCGATCAGCGGCGTGATGATGATCACCTGGGCGATGATCATCGCCGTCGGGGTGAACAGCAGCCCGAGCACGCCGAACGGGCCCGAGCGCGACAGGAGCAGGTAGACGAACAGCCCGACCACCACCGGCGGCAGCCCCATCAGCGCGTTCAGCACGGCGATGGTCGCGCGGCGGTGGCGAAAGCGGTTGACCGCCAGCCACGCCCCCAGTGGCAGGCCGATGAGCGAGGCAATGGCAACCGCGCTCAGCGTGACCCGCAGCGACATGGCGATGATCTCGTAAAGGTCGGGGTCGAGCGTGAAGATCAGCCGGACGGCCTGGCCGAGACCCTGAAAGATGCTGTCCATGGCGGTATTTTCCCGGTTGTTTGATGCAAGCATAAAGGGCGCGCGGCCAAGTGCAAGGTGCAGGAATGCCAGATTTCGAAAGGCGGTGAGGGCTGCGCCTGCCTGGGCGGGCGCGAATGCGCCTGCCGGGGGGCAGGCAGGCGCAGCCCTTCGCAATCGGCCTCAACCGCGCAGCGCCGCGTTCTCCGGGTCGAACGCCGGCGCGGCCAGAACCGTTGCCGGCCGCCAGTCGTCCAGCACGCCGATTTCGAAGGTGCTGCCCGGCGCGGCGTGTTCCGGCGCCACATAGGCAAAGAACAGGCTCTTGCCCACATGGTGCCCGTAGCCGCCCGAGGTGGCCACGCCCATGACCCTGCCATTTGCGCGCACCGGCTCGCCGCCGCGCACATCGGCGCCTCGCGCGTCGATCTCGCCGTAAACCAGGCGCAGCGCCATCGCCTCGTGGTGTTCCAGCGCGTCGCGGTCGGTGAAATCCTTGTCCATCTTCACAAAGCGCATGATGTCGGCCTCGACGGGCGTGATCTCCGGCGTCAGTTCCGTGCCCATGCCCTTGTAGGCCTTTTCCATGCGCAGCGCGTTCACCGCAAGCAGGCCGAAATCGGCGATGCCATGGGCTTCTCCGGCCTGCCACAGCGCCGCGTAAAGCTCGGCGAGCCGCTCCATCGGCGCGTGCAACTCCCAGCCGAGCGCGCCCAGGTAGTTCACCCGCAGCGCCCGCACGGGCACGCCGGCCACGGTGATCTCGCGCGCGCTCAGCCAGGGGAAGGCCGCGTTGCTCAACCCGGCCCCGGTCAGCGGCGCCAGCACCTCGCGCGCCCGCGGGCCGGCCAGCACCAGAACGCCGAATGCGTCGGTGACATTGGCGATGGTCACATCTTCGTTCGGCTGGCGCGCGCGCGCGAAGGCGTCGAGGTCGCGCAGTTCCCAGGCCGCGCCCGACAGCAGGTAGAACCGCCCGCCGGCCAGCCGCGTGACGGTGCTTTCGCCGCGAATGCGCCCGGCTTCGCTCAGCCGGTGCGCCAGCGCGATGCGCCCCTCGGCGGGCATGCGATTGGCGTAGAGGCGGTTCAGAAAGGCCTCGGCCCCGCGCCCCGAGATGTCGAACTTGGCAAAACTCGAAAGATCCATGAGCCCGACGCGCTCGCGCACCGCGCGGCATTCCTCGGCCACCGCCGCATGGGTTTCGTTGCGCCGAAAGCCCGGCGTTTCGGCGCGCCCGTCCGGTGAAAACCACCGGGGCCGCTCCCAGCCGAAGCCTTCGGTATGGATGCAGCCCCGGGCGTTCAGCACCTCGTAAAGCGGGGTGGTGCGGGCAGGGCGGCCGGCCGGGCGTTCCTCGCCGGGCATGTGGGCGGCATACATGTGGTGGTAGTCCTGAAACGACTTGGCGCGGGTGTAATCCGCATCCGCATAAGGGCCAAAGCGGCGCGGGTCGAGCGACAGCATGTTGATCTCGGCGTCGCCATGGATGATCTGCTGCGCCAGGTATTTGCCGACGCCGCCGCCCTGCGCGATGCCGATGGACGAGCCGCAGCACATCCAGAAATTCGCCAAGCCCGCCGCGCGCCCGACCAGCGGGTTGCCGTCGGGCGTGTGCGGGATGGCGCCGTTGATCACCCGCTTGAGGCCGGCCTCGGCCAGGATCGGCATGCGCGCAAAGGCGCGTTCCAGAAACGGCGCCACGCGGTCGATGTCGGCATCGAACAGCTCGCTTTCGCTGTCCCAGTCGGGCACGCCGCCGCGCGCTTCCCAGCTTTCGCGCGCCGGGGTTTCGTAGATGCCGATCAGCCCGGCGTTCTGTTCCTGGCGCAGATAGCCCGAGCACCAGGGGTCGCGCACCACCGGCAGCTCGCCCGCGCGCGCGGCGATCTCGGGGATCGGTTCGGTCACGATATACTGGTGCTGCATGTTGGTGATCGGGGCGCGCGCGCCGACCCATTTCATCACTTCGCCGGCATAGCAGCCGGCGGCGTTCACCACATGCTCGCAGCGCAGATTGCCGCTATCGGTCTGCACCAGCCATTCGCCGCCCGGCGCGCGCTCGATCCCCGTGACCCGGGTTTTCGTGACGATCGAGACGCCAAAGTTGCGCGCCCCGCGCGCCAGCGCGTTGCAGGCACTTGCCGGGTCCACATGGCCGTCGTCCAGCGTCAGCGCGCCGGCCAGAACGCCCTCGGTGTTCAGAAACGGGTGATGCCGGGCGATCTCGTCGGGGCCGATCACCTCCATGTGGTAGCCGACCGAGCGCGCGATGCCCTTCATCTGGTGGAACCAGTCCACCTCGGCCTCGCTCAGCGCCAGGCGGATGCCGCCGCAGCCGTGCCAGCCGGGGTTCTGGCCGGTCAGCTCCTCGAGCCGCGGATAGAGCAGGTTCGAGGCATGATGCACCTGCGCCATGGCATAGTCGCCGATCAGGCTGGGGCATTGCCCCGCCGCGTGCCATGTCGAGCCCGAGGTCAGCTCGCCCTTTTCGATCAGCAGCACGTCGTCCCAGCCCGCGTCGCCCAGGTGGTAGGCCAGCCCGCAGCCCATCATCCCACCGCCGATGATCACGACCCTTGCCGTCTCTTTCATCCTGCTCTCCCGTCGGGCGGCCGCCCCAGGTTCGCGCCGCTCCTGTCCTGGTCAATGCGTGGTCATTGACCAAAGTGGTGCGTGGCGGCGGGCCGCGGGTCTTGCTTGAAAACGACATGCAGATGAAAAAACGCCCGACGGGCTGTCGGACGTTGCGGCGGGGCCGGGTTGGCCTGCAGGCGGTCTGGCGCGAAGCGCGTCAGCGCGCCCAGGTGCGAACCGGCCCGCAATCCATATGCACGAAGTTCGAGCGGCGATACTTGCCGACACCGCCGGCCTTGCAGGCAATGGCCGCGCTCGCCATCTGTGTCACCGAGCGCGATTTCAGGCGCAGGTCGCTGGCCTGGCCCTTCATGTGAAGCGAGTTCTTGGCAACACCCCTTGAACGCGAGCGCAGCATCGCGTTGGTTTTCGGCGTGCGATAGCCCGAAAGCATCATGTAAGGCTCATTTGCATCAAGCAGACTGTGGCTTGCGGCCATGATGTCGATGGTGCGCGGGTCGATCGAGATCGTCTCGTTCGAGCGCCAGTCGCGCATGAAGTAGTTGATTTCCTTCAGCGCGTCCCTGATGTAGTCGCCCTCGATCCAGTAGATCGTGTCGAGGCTTTCGCCGGTGCGGCCGGAATACATGCGGATGCGGCGGATGTCGCCGGCGCCGCGCAGGAAGCCGGCTGCATTTGCGTAGGTCGGTGCTGCAACGATCGCGGTTGCGGCGAATGCCCTGAGCAAGCCCCGGCGGCTCACGATGCCCGTGTTCGAACTCTTCATGGAATCAGTCATGCCCCGTTGCCGTCCTTGCCTGTTAAAAGCGCTTTCCGGCGCTTTGCCTCATCCCCAGGCGCAGGTCAGCTTCTGACATATTTGCGGCGTCGGGCCAAGGGTCGGTGCCCGAAAAATTCAGGTATCCGATTGATATCGGCAAGATTTCGCCAATCCGCGCCGCGAAACGGGGGTGGATGCAAGTTGCATCGACCTGTTGCCGAAGGGTGACACCAACCCCTGCGAGGGCTGTTGCCTGCGAGGATTGGCTGCAATATGGCCATATTCGGAAGTATCCTGCCACCATATCTTGGGACTTTGGGTAAGAGGTTTATTGATGACGACCCCGAACACGTCTACGCGCCGCCGATTTCTGGGCGGTGTGGCTGCTGCAACCACGCTTGGCGCCGCGGGCTTTGCCTTTCCGGCGCAGGCCCGCGTGACCGCGTTCATGCAGTCGGTTGCCGAAAATGCGGCCCGCGATCCGGCGCTGTCCGATTTTTACCGGCTGACCGGGTACAAGCCGATCTGGACCGGCACGGGCGGGCGCGACAAGGCGCGCCGGCAGGCGCTGCTCAAGGCGCTGGATGGCGCCGGCACCCATGGCCTGCCGCAGGCGGCCTATGACACCGATCTGTTGCGGGCCAATCTGCGCGCCGTGAAATCCGAGCGTGACCTTGGTCGCGTGGAAGTTGAGTTGAGCCGGCTTTTCCTGACCTATGCCCGCCATGTGCAGACCGGGGTTCTGACGCCGCGAGAGGTCGTCCGCGACATCGTGCGCGCCGTGCCGCTGCGCGACGGTGTGAGCCTGCTCACCAGTTTTTCCAAGTCGTCGCCGGGGGCATTCCTGCGCCAGTTGCCGCCGGGATCGCCCGAGTATGTTCGGCTGATGAAGGCCAAGCTGGCCATGGAAAAGCGTCTGGCCAGGGGCGGCTGGGGCCCGCGGGTGCCCGGCAAGAAACTGCAGCCCGGCGACAGCGGCGCGCGCGTGGTCGCGCTTCGCAACCGGATGATCGCCATGGGCTACATGCGCCGCTCGACCAGCCAGAGCTATGATGCCAACCTGCAAAAGGCCGTTCAGCGGTTTCAGCAGGCCCACGGGCTGAACCCCGACGGTGTCGCCGGCGCCGGCACGCTGAAGGAAATCAACGTGAGCGCGCAGCAGCGCCTGGCCTCGATCCTGGTGGCAATGGAACGCGAACGCTGGATGAACATGCCCCGCGGCAAGCGCCACGTCTGGGTCAACCTCGCCGATTTCACCGCCGCCGTGATCGACAACGGCAAGGTGACCTTCAAGACCCGCGCCGTCGTTGGCGCCAACAAGAGCGACCGGCGCAGCCCCGAGTTTTCCGATGAAATGGAACACATGGTGCTGAACCCGACGTGGAACGTGCCGCGCTCGATTGCCGTCAAGGAATACCTGCCGCTGATGCAGCGCAACCCGAACGCGGCAGGGCACCTGCGCCTGACCCGCGGCGGACGTGTGATCAGCCGCGAAGGCATCGACTTCACGCAATACACGCCGGCGAATTTTCCGTTCGACCTGAAACAGCCGCCCTCGCGGCGCAACGCGCTCGGGCTGGTCAAATTCATGTTCCCGAACAAATACAACATCTACCTGCATGACACGCCGGCCAAGAACCTGTTTTCGCGTGAAACCCGCGCCTACAGCCACGGCTGCATCCGGCTGAACGATCCGTTCGAGTTTGCCTATACCTTGCTCAAGCCGCAGGTTGCCAACCCGAAAGAGTTCTTTCAGGCCAAGCTGGCAACCGGTCGCGAAACCGTGGTGCCGCTGGAAAAACACGTGCCCGTTCATCTGGTCTACCGCACGGCTTTCACCACCGCGAAGGGCAAGGTCGAATACCGGCGCGACATCTATGGCCGCGACGCCAGGATCTTTGCCGCGCTGCAAAAGGCCGGGGTGGTGCTTCGGGCGGTTCAGGGCTAGATCACTGCATGACCCGGGGCCGCCTGGCCCGGCAAGGCAGAGGTTGAATGATGGCTGAGTTCACCATCCGCGAAATTGCGGACGCACTGGATGCGCCCTGTGCCGGCGACGAGACCATCGCCGTGACCGGCGCGGCCGAACCCGCCGCCGCGCGCGCCGATCAACTGGCGGTCGCCATGTTGCCGGCCTACGCCGAGGCCCTGGCGCAAGGCAACGCGCGCGCCGCGATCGTCTGGGAAGGCGCCGACTGGCGCGCGCTCGGGCTGCAGGCCGCGGTGTTCGTGGCCCGCCCGCGCCTGGCGATGGCGGCGCTGACCGGCCATCTTGCCGCCGGTGACGCACCCCCCCCCGGCATCCACCCGACCGCGCTGATCGACGACACCGCGACCCTTGGCGCCGGCGCCTCGATCGGCCCCTACAGCTGCGTCGGTCCCGGTGCGCGCATCGGCGCACGCGCCTGTATCGGCGCGCATGTTTCAGTGGCTGGCGGGGCCTCCATCGGCGACGATTGCCTGCTGGAGGCGGGCACCCGCATCGGGCGCGGCGTCAGGATCGGCGACCGGTTTCATGCCATGCCCGGCGTTGTGATCGGCGCCGACGGGTTTTCCTATGTGACGGCGGAAAAATCTGCCGTCGAAACCGTGCGCGAGACGCTCGGCGCTGACACCGGCGGCGCGGGCGGGCAGGAGTGGCGCAAGATCGCCTCGCTCGGCGGGGTCGAGATCGGCGATGACGTGGATTGCGGCGCCAACGCCTGCATCGATGCCGGCACCATTCGCCCGACCCGCGTCGGCGACGGCACCAAGATCGACAATCTCGTGCATGTGGGCCACAACGTCGTCGTGGGCCGGAACTGCCTGCTGTGCGGGCTGGTCGGCATTGCCGGGTCGGCGGTGATCGGCGATGGCGTGGTGCTTGGCGGGCAGGCCGGGGTTGCCGACAACGTGACCGTTGGCGACGGCGTGATCGCGGGCGGGGCCACCAAGATCATGTCGAACGTGCCGGCGGGGCGCGCCGTTCTGGGCTATCCGGCGGTGAAGATGGAAAGCCATATCGAAAGCTACAAGGCGCTGCGCCGGCTGCCACGCATCCTGCGTGAACTGAAAAGCATGAAAAAACCGGTTTCAAAAGCCCGCGGCAAGGACTAAATGATCGTCACCGACGCGCGAGGGGAACATGGCTGAGGACGTGCAGGAAAAGATTTTCGCCATCATCGCCGAACAGGCGGTGCTCGAGCCCGCCGACATCTCGATGGAGCAGTCGCTGGACGAACTGGGCATCGACAGTCTCGGGCTGGTCGAAAGCATCTTCGCAATCGAGGAGGCATTCGACATCGACGTGCCCTTCAACGCCAACGAACCCGGGAAAAGCGAGTTTGACGTTACAACGGTGGCCTCGATCGTGACAGCGGTCGAAAAGCTGGTGGCCGAACAGGCAGCATGAAACGCGTTGTCATCACCGGGGCCGGAACCATCAACGCGCTTGGCCATTCGGTTGACGAAACACTCGCGGCCATGCGCGAGGGGCGCTGCGGCATCGGTGAACTGGACATTCGCGATGTCGAGCGGCTTTCGATCCGCATCGGGGGCCAGGTCCGGGGGTTTTCACCGGAAGAGCATTTCAACCGTCAGCAAATCTCGCTGTTCGACCGGTTCACCCAGTTCACCATGATCGCGGCGCAGGAAGCGCTTGACCAGGCGGGGCTGGATTTCACCGGTGAAATGGCGGCGCGCGCGGGTGTCGTGCTGGGCACGGCGGGCGGCGGGGTGAATACATGGGACGAAAACTACCGCTCGGTCTATGAAGAGGGCAAGAACCGGGTGCACCCGTTCGTCGTGCCCAAGCTGATGAACAACGCCGCCGCCAGCCATGTCTCGATGCGCTGGAACCTCAAGGGGCCGTCGTTCACCGTGGCCACGGCCTGTGCGTCTTCCAACCATGCGATGGGGCAGGCGTTTCACATGATCCGGGCGGGGATGAGCGACGTCATGGTCACGGGCGGCTCGGAATCGATGCTGTGCTTTGGCGGCATCAAGGCCTGGGAAGGGCTGCGGGTGATGTCGAAAGATGCCTGCCGGCCGTTTTCGGCCAACCGCAACGGCATGGTGCAGGGCGAGGGGGCGGCAATCTTCGTCTTTGAAGAACGCGAACATGCAAGCGCGCGCGGTGCGGATATTCTGGCCGAGGTGGCGGGTTTCGCCATGACGTCGGATGCCTCCGACATCGTGATGCCCTCGCGCCAGGGGGCGGCGCGCGCGATGGCGGGGGCAATCGCCGATGCCGGCCTGGCCCCCGGGCAGATCGGCTACATCAATGCTCACGGCACCGGAACGGCCGCCAATGACAAGACCGAATGCGCCGCTGTCGCCGATGTGTTCGGTGCCCATGCCGACGACCTGATGATCTCGTCCACCAAGTCCATGCATGGCCACCTGATCGGCGGCACCGGCGCGGTGGAGCTTCTGGCCTGCATCATGGCCCTGCGTGACGGCATCATTGCCCCGACAATCGGCTATCAGGAACCAGACCCGGAATGCGCGCTCGATGTGGTGCCCAACCAGGCGCGGCAGGCGCGGGTCGATGCCGTGCTGTCCAATGCCTTTGCCTTTGGCGGCCTGAACGCCGTTCTGGCGCTGCGTCGGGCCTGACCCGGGAAATTGAGTATTTTCAGCAAGATGAATGGAGCCTGCTCTTCATCTTGCTGAAAATACTCCCGCCGGAGGCTGCGCGACGCGGGCGCAGCCCGCGGCGCAAACCCTCAGGAACACCAGGCAGGCGCCAGCCATGGTGCGAGATCCCGAAACCCGGTGCCCGGCCTCGGCCCGCGCCTGCCGCGCAGGGTGCCTGTCTCAGAATGAAGTGTCGCCCGGCGCCTGTTGCCAGGGTTTTGCAAGGTCGCCAAAGCGGGTGAATTGTCCCTCGAAGGCCAGATCCACATGGCCGATCGGGCCGTGTCTCTGCTTGCCGATGATCACCTCGGCCTTGCCGTGCAGCGCTTCCATTTCGGCCTGCCACGCGGACATTTTGTCCAGTTCGTGATCGCCGGGTTTCTCGCGTTCCTTGTAGTATTCTTCCCTGAACACGAACATCACCACGTCGGCATCCTGCTCGATCGAGCCCGATTCCCGCAGGTCCGAAAGCTGGGGCCGTTTGTCATCCCGGTTTTCCACCTGACGAGAC
>Ga0256839_1003051_pt1 | contig 17744 bp, 10 predicted proteins | sample 354166metaG_FD_185968 | JGI IMG/M metagenome (GOLD analysis project Ga0256839, IMG submission 185968) | Hydrothermal vent microbial communities from Mid Atlantic Ridge, Atlantic Ocean - 354-166 | ecosystem: Environmental > Aquatic > Marine > Hydrothermal vents | place: Atlantic Ocean: Mid... | reverse complement strand
TCGCCCCCCCCCCCCATCGCATATTAAAAATGATCAACGGAACAGTCACAAACTGGATGCCGAAAGGAAATGCCAATATCCATAGAGGTGCAATCGTCCCACGCGGCTCCTTCAATCCACGCACAAGCCCTTTGATTTCACGCTTCATGCGGTCATCCACACCAGAATCATAGCCCAACCTCCCCTATCCTCCCTGTAATGAAAACCCTCTACCTCATCGACGGCTACGCACAGTTCTTCCGAGCATACCACGCCATCAGAACGCCCATGACCTCGCCAGTCACCGGCGAACCCACCAACATGACCTTCGGCTTCGTCGGCATGCTTCTCAAACTCCTCAAAAACGACGGTATACACCTGCTCGACGAGGGCAAGGCCGACTACATCGCGGTCGCCCTCGACATCGGAGGCGACCAAGGCACCTTCCGCACCCAACTCTACCCAGAATACAAAGCCAACCGCGACGAACCACCCGAAGACCTCTCCCCACAAGCCGAACGCGCCATCGAAATGCTCGAAGCAATCGGTGTGCCCGTCATCGGGTGCGAAGGATTCGAAGCCGACGATGTGCTCGCGACCATTGCAACTGACTTCTCCACCAAGCACCCCGACATCCGCGTACGGATTATCAGCAAGGACAAAGACCTCAAACAACTCCTTGGCCAAGGCATCCCTCCAACCGAGATGTACGATGTCCACAAAGACCAACTCATCACCGAGCAAGACCTGATGGAAGACTTGGGCATTCGTCCGAACCAGATGGTTGATCTGCTGACGCTGATGGGCGACACTGCCGACAACATCCCCGGCGTACCGGGCATCGGGATCAAAACCGCTGCCAAACTCATCGCCGAGTTCAACACACTCGCAGGTGTGATCGAAGCTGCAAAACAAGGGGTTATCAAAGGCAAACGCCAAGAAAACATCCTTGCTTCTGAATCCGTATTACCGTTGTCCGAAGAACTCGTCACCCTCCGCCACGATGTTCCAATCGAGCTCGATCTGACCAAGGCACAAACTGGCAAATTCGATCTCGACAAATTCATCGTCTACTGCAAAGAGTTCGGATTCAATCGCTACCAAGACGACATCAAACGCATGATCGCTGGAGATACCATCGAAGAAACCAAACCTGCTGCCAAAGACAAACCCAAGCCCGAACCCTTCGGCCTCTTCAACCAACCCGACAACACCAACGATTCTCCAGTGGTTGAGGTCGAGGGCAACTACACCATCGTGCGCACAAAGGATGCGCTCAACACACTCATCGAGGAACTCAAGAACGCCCCACTGATCGCCGTCGATACCGAGACCACCCACATCCGCCCAATGTGGGCCGAGCTCGTTGGTATCAGTGTCTCCATCAAATCCGGCACCGGCTACTACATCCCCACCCGCTCGCCCGATCCATCATCGCATCTCAACACGCAACAAGTCATCGACGCGCTGCGCCCGATCCTCGAAGACGAATCCATTGCCAAGGTCGGACAGAACATCAAGTACGATCTTCTGATCTTCCAGAACGCCGGCATCAACCTGCGAGGATTTGTGCCTACAAATACAGCCTCAAATCCTGTATCATGCGCAGGCGACACCATGATCGCCTCCTATGTCCTCGACTCGTCGCGCTCATCGCACTCGATGGACAACCTCGCCCTTGCCTTTCTCGATCGTACAAATCTTTCCATCAAAGATCTCATCGGTACCGGAAAAAACCAGAAGCGTTTCGACGAGGTTCCTTTAGGACTTGCTGGTCCATACGCCTGTGAAGACGCCGATGTCACGCTCCAACTCAATGCAAAAATCGCACCAATGATCCACAGCGAACCATCGCTCGAAAAACTCTACCGCGAAATCGAGATGCCATTGGTCGAAGTCCTCGCCGCCCTCGAACACAACGGCGTACTCGTCTCCAAATCCGAACTCAACAACCAAGAGGACCGACTCCAAAAACGCATCGACGAACTTGTGCGCACAATCGATGATGAAGCCCAAAACACCATCGCCCGCACCTTCGATCTTAACTCCCCCAAACAACTCGCTGCTGCCTTGTTCAACAAACCAGACGATGAAGTCGAAGGGCTGGGCATCAAACCCATCAAGAAAACCAAAACCGGTTTCTCGACCAACGCCGAGGTACTCGAAAAGCTTGCGCTCGATCCAGAAGTCGAAACCCAAATCCCATCACTGATCCTCGAGTACCGCCAACTCACCAAACTTGTCGGCACCTACCTCAAAGCCCTCGCTGATGATATTCATCCCAAAACAAAGCGAATTCATGCAAGTTTCAACCAAACCGTCGCGGCGACGGGTCGATTGAGTTCATCGGATCCAAACCTCCAGAACATCCCCATCCGCACCGACATCGGGCGCGAAATCCGCAAGGCCTTCGTCGCCCCCGAGGGTCATCAACTCATCTCCGCCGACTACTCCCAGATCGAACTCCGCGTCCTCGCCCACCTCTCCAACGACCCCGCACTCATCGAAGCCTTCCTCGCCGACGAAGACATCCACCAAGCCGTCGCGGCCCAGATCAACAACATCGCCCTCGATCAAGTCACCAAGGAACAACGCTCGGGCGCGAAGATGGTCAACTTCGGCATCGTCTATGGCGTCACCCCCTGGGGACTCGCCCGTCGGCTCAATGTCTCGAACAGCGAAGCCTCCGAAATCATCGACAACTACAAAGCCAAGTTCGCCAACATCACCTCGTTCCTCGATCAGTGCGTCACCTTCGCCCGCGAGCACGGCTATGTCGAGACCATGCTCGGACGACGCCGACCCATCAACGACATCGACGATCGCAATCCCCAGCGCAAAGCCCTCGCCGAACGCATGGCCATCAACTCCGTCGTCCAAGGCTCCGCCGCCGATCTCATCAAACTCGCGATGATCGACCTGCACCATCGCATCAAACACGCCAACGAATCCTCCCCACTCTTGGGCTCAAAGATGATCCTCCAAATCCACGACGAACTCGTCTTCGAGACCCCAACCGATCGAGCCGATGCAGCCAAAGACCTCATCGTCGAACGCATGGAAGCCGCGATGGATTTGAAGGTGCCACTCACAGTCGATGCCCATGTTTCGAGTGATTGGTTTGGAGGAAAATAGCCTGCCTTCGGTGGCCCGATTCGGCGAACCGGGTCACCGAAGAAAAATCGGGTACACTTACTCCGTGACCACCGCCCGCCCACAAACTTGGACCACCCGTGATCTGCTCGCCTGGATGAGCAAAGCCTTTGAATCGGCCAACCTCGACTCCCCCCGCCGAATGTCCGAGATGCTCTTGGCCCATGTGCTCGGATACGATCGGCTCCGCCTCTATATGGAGATCGACCGCCCCGCCTCACCGCTCGAACGCGACACGCTGCGTGATCTCGTCAGGCGAGCACTCGCCAACGAACCCATCCAATACCTCGTCGGCGAAGAAGTCTTCTTCACCATGCACTTCAAAGTCGATCCGCGCGTGCTCATCCCACGCCCATCGACACTGACCATCGTCGAAAAAGTCCTCCAGCACGCCCACAACAACCCGGCAGACTATGCCCTGCGTGAATCCGACGCAGGCACCGGGATCATGATCGCCGACATCTGCACTGGGTCCGGATGCATCGCCGCCGCCCTCGCCAAGAACCTCCCTGGAGCTCGCGTCATCGCCACCGATATTTCCGAAGGCGCCCTCGAAATCGCCAAGATCAACATCTGTGCGCACAAACTCGAAGATCGCGTCGAACTCATCGCTGGCAATCTTCTCGATCCGATCAACAACCACCCCATCGCGGGCAACAACGCATCGCTCAACTACCTCTGCTCGAACCCGCCTTATATCCCTGATCATGAATGGGATGCGATCGAACCCAATGTCAAAGACCACGAACCCATCCTCGCGCTTCGCGCCAAAGACGAAGGCATGGAGTTTGTCGCCCCGCTGATCGCCGATGGCCCTCGCCTGCTTGTCCAAGGCGGCATGCTCCTGATCGAGATCGCTTCATGCACCGCAGAGCAATGCCTGGAACTGGCCAAGGCCCACGAACTGCTCGAATGCCCCCGCATCGCCAAGGATTCCGACGGACTCGATCGAGTGCTGATTGCCTATCGAAAGTAACCTACTCTCCCTCCCCTTACCCCTAGTGACACAGGGTCAGGTACGCTCAATCCCCAACGCCTCGCGCACCTGCCCGAGCAAAAGTTCGATTTCAAAGGGCTTGAAAAGCACGCTCTGCAAGCCATCTTGCGATGCGCGTACGATCGAATGGTGTGGATCGTACCCGAATCCTGTCATCAGAATCACCGGCACACCCGGACAGTGCTTGCGAGCTGCACTAAAAACCTCATATCCGTTACGATCCGGCATCTGAATGTCAGAAATCACCAGATCAAATGGCTTGGCATTGTTAATGGCGTTTTGCTCAAGCAGTTCAATTGCCTCGGTACCTTGCGAAACAACAGCAACATCACACCCCCGGTGCGTAAGCACTTCTCCGATGATTTTGCGAATCTTCTTGTTGTCATCGACAACTAAAACTCGTTTGCCAATCAAAGCAGGATCTTTTTCGCGTTCGAGCATTGCCCGATCAACCCCCAGCAGTGTTTGCGGTCCGCTGGCAACTGACTTGACACGATTACGAATCGACTCCACATCCATGATAATCCGCTTGATGTGTGCTTTTGTTTCCGGATCGGCATTAATCTCATGTTCGGTAAGCCACCCAACCTCTTGAATGATGTCATCGAGTGGTTCATTAATTTCACCCGTCATCCGGTCCGACACCACGAGATTGGTCTCGGTGCGTTCGGTGACCAATAACTGAAGCATGTGTAGGGCCATCGCAACATATCGCCCAAAAATTTCTGCAAACATACGATCTTGGTCGTCAAAGGCCCCCGGCTGCTGAGATTCTATATCCATAATCCCAATGACCCGGTCTGACACATACAGAGGAACGGTCAAGCTTGATCTTGCACCCGAAAGTCCGGGAAGAAACCGATCATCCTGCATGACATCGTTGCAAATGTAGCTCTTGCCTGTCGAAGCAACATACCCGGAAATTCCTGACCCCTCGGTTTCAAGATAGAGATCGAAGTCTTGAATCTCGGGAGGCAACCCCGACTGCATCACCATCTGAAGCCGATTTGTTTTCTGGTCAATCAAAAAAATTGCGAAGTGATCAAAATTAAGCAACTCGCTCGAATACCGCACGATCCGTTTTTCGAGCAGCTGCAAACGCTCTATCGCGTTCATCTCGCGAATTTCATGAACATCAAGACGAACAAGCTCAAAACCGGCGCGATCCAGCGCGACCATCTTCTTCTGGGCATGCTTGGCCATGGTCACATCGCGGACAATCGCAGCCACTCGACCTGCATGGACACCTCCTTCATCACGCTCGGCAAGTCCAGTGATGTAGATGTCATACACATGCTCAGGGTCATCTGAACGAATCTCGTGCTTGGTCACCAATGCCCCTTGCGCATCATGATTGAGCGAAGCAATCGAATCTGCTGCCTGAATACACAAAGACTGAACCTCATGGCGGACTGACTCTTCAAGTCCGTCAAAATAATCATTGCTCCAACTCAGTTCCCCTTGGGGATCAACAATGCAAATCCCCTCGCCGAGCGCCTTAAGCACTGCTGCCAATCCAGATTCATCAGGTTCGGTAACAATCTCATACCGGTCGCCGATGAGTTCTTTGAGTTCGTCGGCCATGGCTTGATCCCCGCCGACAAGAACGAGTTTGGGTTGAGTCTCTACCATAAATAGGCAGTGTCCGAACAAAGTTGGGGGTCTCTTGACAACATATCTCCACCCGTTGCGTATATCCTTATGCTCACTATTCGCACGCGAGCCCCGTAGGTTCGCCTTGTATCATTTCCTTCTTGAGTCCTTGGATCAAAGACCTCATCAGATGGAACTTATCGGCTCAGTGCCGGCAAAGGCTGTGAAACTCCCATGATTCTCGTTCGAGAAATCTCAAAATCCTTTGGCATGCTCAAGGCAGTCCACAATGTTTCCTTTGAACTCCCCGCAGGACAGATCGCCGGATTATTAGGACCAAATGGAGCAGGCAAAAGCACCACCATCCGCATGATGACCGGATTTCTGACCCCAGACAAAGGGTCTATCTCCATTGTCGGACACGACATACAACAACAAGCACCTCAGGCTAAGGCACTCATCGGGTACCTCCCCGAGAGTGCCCCGATCTATCCCGAAATGAGTGTCAAAGGCTACCTCAAGCACCGCGCCAAACTCTTCTGTATCCCGGGACGCCAGATCGGCCCGGCCATCGACAAGGCCATGGCCATCACCCGTATCACCGAGGTCGCCAAAAGACGCGTCGGGCACCTCTCAAAAGGGTATCGGCAACGTGTCGGGCTCGCAGCAGCACTTGTCCACGATCCGCAGGTCCTAATCCTCGATGAACCCACCAATGGGCTCGATCCGACCCAAATCCACGAGACCCGATCGCTCATCCGCGAGCTCTCCGAACACCGAACCACTCTGGTATGCTCACATATTCTCCCAGAAGTCGAGCGGACCTGCGACCGGGTCATTGTCATGGCCGGCGGGCAGATCCGGGCTGATGGCACCCCCACCGAGCTCATCAACGCCTCTCCAGGACCAATCCGCTACATTGTCGAAATCCGCACCAACCCCACCGCCGGGATCGAGCATGCCCTGCGCACCTTGGCGAGCATCCCGGGGGTTGCTGCAAGCAAACCCGCTTCCGATCAACCCCGTGATGCTTCGAGCGGATGGTCAACGATTGAGATCGAGTCGGCCCCCGCCGAGGACGATCTGCGAGAGGCCATCGCAGCCTGCGCCGACGACCACGGGCTCTTTATCCGTGAACTTCGCCAAATTGTCCCCACCCTTGAATCTCTCTTTATCGAGCTCGTCGCCCCCCCCACTGATGCCTCAACAGCACCATACGCATCCCAACAAGGCAGCGACCCATGACCCGAACCATCACCATCGCCCAACGCGAGCTCAGTTCGATGTTCCGAGTCCCCGCGGGGTGGATCGTCATTGCCCTCTTTGCCTTCCTCACCGCGCTGCTCTTTGTCAACCAGACCATCATCCCAGGCCAACCCGGCACGCTGCGTTATTTCTTCGCCTATTCAGGATGGCTCCTCATTCCCATCGCCCCGGCGATCTCGATGCGCCTGATGAGCGAAGAATACCGCTCGGGCTCCTTCGAATCCCTGCGCACCGCACCGGCTGGGGATTGGGCGGTCACCTTGGGAAAGTACCTGGGTTCGCTGGCCTTCCTCATCCTCATGCTCGTGCCCACGCTCGTCTATCCGATCGTGCTCATGCTCGTTTCGGACCCGGCGCCAGACTTGGGCCCGATCTTGGCAGGGTACCTCATGCTCGTCTTGGTCGGGATGCTTTACCTCGGCATTGGGATGGTCGCTTCGTCATTGACCGCCTCCCAAACCCTTGCCTTCCTCGGCACAATGATGACGCTCATCTTGCTGATGGTGCTCACTTCCATCATCGCCAAGCAGGTCAATGTCGAAACGGGCATCTTGCTCTCAATGTTTTCGATCACCGACCGGATCAACGAACTCTCCAAGGGCATCATCGACACCGCCACCATTGCTTTCTTTGTCATCGGCTCATGCTGGATGCTTGTGCTCGCATCGGGTGTGCTCGAAATCCGGCGACTGGGCAAATCCCGCCCGTTCACCATCGTCACCGCAGCTGCTTTCATCTTGGCGACAGGCACCGCGGTACTCTTTGCCGGGTATATCACTTCCACCTACCACTACCGCATGGATGTCACCTCGACAGGCTCGCACAAGCTCTCTACGCGGGCATCGAGCATTGTCGATCGACTCACCGATCCCACGGAGATTGTCCTGGCCATCGGGATGAACCATGCAGACAAGCGTTCGGTCGATCTGGTCTCCGATGTGCTCGATGCTTACGCCCGATCGAATGACCTGCTCAGTGTCCGCACCATCGACCTCGATGCCCCCGAGGGCATCGACCAGACCAAGGCCCTCCTCGCCGAGTTGGCCTGGCGCGATCATGCGAACATCGAGGCCAATCTCTCTGCCATCACCAACAGCGCCGAACTCCTGCTCGACCTTGCCCCCCAACTCACAGCACTGGCTCAGCGGCTCGAAGCGATCCGCGATGCGATCACCCCAACCTCCCCGCGCGAGATCAACAACCGGGCAGTCTTCGAGCAGCGCGCCGCGATCGTCCGCGTCTATGCCCGCGATCTACTTACACTCGGCGAGCAGATCGACACCCAAATTCAAACACACAACCAGACCAACGATATCTTTCCCTTCGATACCTACACCGATCCAATCGAGCATTCATTGGCCGAGTTGATGAATCAGCTCGATGAACTCGCTGCCCAGATCAAACTCTTTGTCAACGACGAACCCGGCGCCGAGCCCAAAGCCATCGCTTGGCCGATGGTATCTGCGCTCGAAGACCTCCGCGACCAAGCAGCCATCGCCCACGATCGCATCACCAGGCTTGTGCGCATCGACGCGCTGCGTGTTGGGCGTGCACTCGAGACCGGCGAAGCCTTGCTCGTCATCGGCGCACCCGATCAGGGCGTCGCAGCGATTGATCTCGATGCGCTTTTGCCATCATCGGCTGCCCTTGAACGGGCGGGGATCTCCGCAGCAGGAGTCATCGGCCCGCGCGCTCAAGAACTCATCGCTTCGGGCATCGCCCGGCTCGTCGCACCCGTCCAGCCCATCCTCATCTTTGTCCATGGAGGCAAACCCAACGAACTTTTGGGCACCTCGAAACTCTTTACCAAAACAGTCGACAAACTCCGCGCCAAAGGCATCGACACCCTCGAATGGGCAGCAATCGAAAAACCAACCCCTCCAGACCTTGACGAACTCGATCCGCTGGGCAACCGCCCGATCGTCTTCGCACTCATCAGCGTCGATAGCTCGGCTGGCTCGGGACAATCCGGACTCACCGGTGCCAAACGGGCAACCGAGATCGCCAAAGTGCTCGCCCGGCTCATCGAGCAGGGCGAATCGGTGCTCATCTCGCTGAGCCCATCGATCTTCCCAACCTCAGGACTCGATGATCCGCTCGCCAAGGCCTTTGCCCCACTGGGGATCATCCCCGATGCCGGGCGTCCGCTGCTGCACAGTAAAGTCGGAACACTCGGACGCATCGCCGATCCAATCACCCTTGTCGTCCCCTCTGGTGGAAAACATCCCATCGCCAATGCCATGTCCGGTCTCAGCACCGTGATGCCCTGGGCGATTCCTTTGTCAATCGAGCCCACCCCCGAGGTCGAAACCTTCCCAATCATCGAGTTTGACACCGATGCTCAACCCGAAGCCACTTGGGCCGAACGGGATTGGCTCGGGCTCTGGCAGGCTGGTGCTCAGGCCCGCTCGCTCGCCCATGATCAGCCCAGCTTTGACCTTCAGACCGACGCCCAATCTGACCGCTGGGTCATCGCAGCGGGTGCCCAACGCACCTACGCGGGCACCGAACAACGCATCGTCGTCGTAGGATCCAATGGGTGGTCGACCGACTCGATCATCGCCAACAACGAACAACTCGTCGATGGACGCATCCTCACACGCTGGCCCGGCAATGCGACCTTGCTCGATTCTTCGATCGCCTGGCTCGCGGGCATGGATGATCTCATCGGTCCGGGCACCCAGGCCCGCCCGATCGCCACGATCAAGAACCTTGATCCGGACCAACGCTCATTGATCCGCTGGCTACTCTTGGCAGGGATGCCCGGATTCATCCTCATCTTGGGCATGATCAGCCGACTGATCTTCGGATAGCACCTGATCCACCTTCGCACCATACTTCACTTCACACGATTCTTCGTACCGGTGCTTGCATTCCAAGTCGTCAATCTTCGGGCAACGATCCCCGTACAAATCAGCCCCAGCGGGATCACAATGATGGTCTCAGCAATCCGATTAATCACATCGGCCCCGATCGCGGTACGCATGGTAATCGCGGCCCCCGACGAGGGAAATTTGGCCGCAAAACCGACGCCCCATTCGCGAAATCCAAATCCGCCTCCAGTAATCGGAATCACCTGAGCAATCTGCGACGCTGCGGTAATCAATGCAATCTGCACCGGCGTGATGGTGATCCCAAGCATCGCAAAGGCTGCTGCATAACGCACCATCCATACCAAAACATCGGCACTGCGAAATACCAACCCAAGAATCAGGTATCCGAGATTGGCACTCTTGAGCCCCCCAATCCCAGCAGCGATCGCAAAAACCCCAATCGGAATCATCAGCACCATCACCAGCATCCCCAACGAAAGATCCGTCGGAACCATCAGCACCAACCCAATGGCCATCGCATTGGCGATACCGCCATGGATCATCGACCACACACTGGCCTCGATCGAATCGCGCACACGGATGTTGTTAACCTTGGCGTGGTATCCGATGCGTCCGACGAGCCCGGGGCGCATGGGCAAATGATTCAAAAGCCACGCGCTGCCCACCAAAGCGAGCATCTCGCCTGGCCCAATGACCCCATGGCGACGGACCAGCGCATGAAGACACAACCCGACAAAGACCCAGTTGACGACAGGTCCAACGAGCACAATCGCCACCGCCCACCCCGGAGCATGGCGAATATTGCTCGCAAATTCATTGAGTTGCTCAGGATCGGAGATCAGATACGCTGCCGCTCCTGCCAGGAGCACAAGTCCGATGAGAAACCCAATACGCCGACGCGATCGACCGAGGCTTGACCCCAAAGGAAGACGCACAGACTCATTGGCCAATTCATCCATCTGTTCATCGCCTCGGAATCAACACACTCCCCGGTCTCACAACGCCAGAGCCCACCTAAAGCCCTAAGGAATCCTCATGAGGGAACATCGACTCGCCCCCAGGCCCCACCGTTCCAATCGTCGGCACCATGGACTCGAGCCTGGCCTTGATGATCCCGGCGATCGTCATCAACCTGGGATCACTCACCTGATCAAGCACCTCAAAGATCGGCGAATCCGCAGCATCGGTCCGCGTGAGCAATGCGCTGGCAAGTACCACAGGATCCACACGCGAATCAATCAGCGCATCAGACAACAGCAACCCGACCACATGATCATCAAACGCCATCATCCCCGCAACCTGATGCCGATGTGGGAGCAACAAAATCATCCTCGCCCGCTCATGATGCTTGGCACGGGTATACAAATCCATCAACGCCGTCACCAAATCGCCCTGCTCTTGCGCCGAAAGCTCGCCCCCGGGCAATGGAAACAACAATCGGCTCGCACTGGCGATCACCCCGCGCCTGCGTGCATCTTCGTCTGTACTTTGAAGTACCTCAATCAGGCGATCAACTTCATACCGAGCTTCTTCAAGCACCATGCGCTGAATGGTTTGGGATTCATCGGTCAATCCCAAAGGCGAGTTGACGATCCCGTAAATCGCTGCGTCAGGATCAACTCGCATCTGCGAAAGTACTGAATCGGGACGACGAGGGCGGAACCCCTGGAGCAATCTCCATCGTTGTCGAATCGAAACGGTGGGCTGCATTTTGAGCAGCCATTGGGTCCTGGGTGAATCTGCAGGCACTTCAACAACCATCTCTTCACGCGGACGCAATCGGAGTCTGTAGCTGAGTTCAAGCACCTTTGAACTCGTCGTCCCGACAAACCCCACCGATTGATCATCAATTCGAGGCACAAGTAAAAATCGGGAATCCAAAGGCTGCGAAGGACCCACCGCCAAAGGAATCGGCGCCAAATTCTTTAGACGAATCTTAACCGTTGGATGCTCAAGAGGATCAATATCCTCCCTCGGCGCAATCATATCAAGGGCAATAAAAGTCGAAGGACGCGTATTCATCTGATCAACCCAGTTTGGAATCGTCCCTGCAATCTGAATCATCTGCTTGCCTGCAGCGGTCAGTGTCTTTTCACCTGCTCCAAGTTCCACCATTCGTGAACGAGCAAACGCACCATGCGCATCAAGAGCATACGAACGAGCCAGCTTGGCATACATCTTAATCGCCTCGTCGATATTGCCCAGCTTCTCATGCGATAACCCAATAATCAAATCGAGCATCGGTGTTACTGGAAGCTCAGAAGCAAGCTCAAGGGCTTGGGTGTATTGACCATCGGCATACAACGCCATCGGCTCGATCAAAGAAAAGTAAGGTTCAAGTGCGGGCACGCTTGTAATAATCTGCTCGATATCTGTACGAATCCGGTCGCCCTGAAGCTCAACAATCGCGCGCATCACCTGAAAATCAGTAAAAATATTTACCACTTGCATCCGCAGCATATGCTGATTCACGCCACGCTTCTCCATCATCTCAGAGGCCATTCGGATATCAGCATTAACCGTACGCTCAATGTCCGTGAGCACTTCGAGGGTTGCTTCTGGATCGCCCAAACTGTACGACGCAAGCAATCTGAGTTTGTCAATACCGATGTCATACCGAATATCTTCAGGCGCAAGCAAATCGTCAGTCGGAAGCTGCGCTTTGATATGCGATTCGATCAGCGATTGTGCTTCAGCTCGCCGATCATTCAAAATCGGGTTGAGTTCGCCAAGCAGACTTTCGGGACCATCAAGTTGCCAATCGAGCGCATAGCGCGCCTGCTCGATCGAAGTCGACACCCGCCCAGATTCAAGCTTGTAGAGTGTAACCGCATTGGTCAAAAACCGCTTCGCGGGGGCATATGCCCCCTCACTGGCCAAGATCCTCGCGATCGTCATGTGTACATTGGGATCGAGCGGATCAGCAAACAAAAGCCTGAACTGATAATCCAGAAGCATTACCGTGTCTTCGGTGCTCTGCCCATAAAACTGTGCCGAAAGTGAAGCTGCTGCCTTGTGCGAGACATCAAGCTTCGTTGCCAAGTGCAGCCGCTCGATAAACCCCTGCGTGTTCCCCTGCTCGCGTTCGAGCAATGCTGCATCAAGGGCCAGCCTCGAACGCACCGATGGATCAAACGATTCCCCTGCCTCACCAAGGAAACGGTTGTAGAGTTTCAATCGCCCCTCAACCGTCTGCTGTTTGTTGATGACCGAGCTCACCAGGCGCAGCTGGGCCACCGTGTCGCGCGGGTCGATCCCAATCACCCGGCGCGTCGCTTGGATCATCATCTCGTGATCCCCCGCCGACCATGATGCCTCCACGACCGAACGCGCCAAATCCGCATTGGTCGGATCAAGATCAGACGCGATCGAGAGCAGATTCGCGGCCAGAAGATAATCGGCCGGTGTCGGAGATACACGCAACCCAAGATCAAGCACCGTTGTCCGCGCAAGATGCGAGGCAACAACCGGGTCGAGTGCAATCCCCCCTTCGTCAGCCAGTGCTGCCCTTGCCCCAACAAAGAACACAACAACAAGGCACATACGCCCAAGGGTCACACATAAGATTTGATTCATGCTTCCTCTTCTCATCAGGTTCTCATCAGGTTCTCATCAGGCCCACCACTCAATCGCCCAAGCTCCAGCAAGTACGCCCGCCGAACCCAGAAAGATCATCGCGAGTATCCCCTCGAGCGTCCGGGAGATCAGCCGATGCGCCCGTGGGAAGACTCGATCGGCAATACACATCAAAAACACAATCTGAGCACCGCACAGCGCTGCGACTCCCGCGCTGCCCCCAATCCCCGGGCGAGCGAGTGTGCCCGTGTGAGGCTCGGCGATCAGCCAAAGTCCCATCACCCCGAGAGACAAGCTCCAAGGCAACGCCGTCACCATCACCAAAGTCAGACTCACCCATCTGCGCGACTGCACCTCGACCTCCGATACTCAAATTCGGGTTTCACCAGCACACCCATCATAGAGTATCAAGAGCATCCACATAGCGCGATTGCCCGATGATCTCGCCGGATTCTTCGCCTGTCATTCAACCCCACCCTAGCGTTTATCCAAGCGCCATCGCCATCAGGAACTCGGCGTTGGTCTTGTGCTTGCCTAGTCGGCTCTTGAGTAACTCCATCGCCTCAACGACATTCATATCCGCCAAGACCTTTCTGAGCCGATACACCAACTCGAGCTCCTTGGGATCCATCAAGAGCTCCTCACGCCGTGTCCCCGAAGCGGCCACATCAATCGCCGGGTAAATCCGTTTCTCGACCAATCGTCGATCAAGGTGAAGCTCAGAGTTGCCCGTGCCTTTAAACTCCTCGAAGATCACTTCGTCCATCTTCGACCCGGTATCAACCAACGCAGTTCCGATGATCGTCAATGATCCACCTCGCTCAATCGCTCGGGCAGCACCGAAGAACTTCTTGGGACGCTGCAATGCATTGGAATCCAGACCGCCGGACATGATCTTGCCCGAGTGCGGAATATCGTTGTTGTACGCCCGGGCCAATCGAGTGATTGAATCAAGCAAGATCACGACATCCTCGCCGAACTCCACCATCCGCCTGGCCTTCTCGATGACCATCTCGGCAACGGCCACATGTCGGCTCGACTGCTCGTCAAAAGTACTGGCAACAACCTCTACTTCCTTGCTCACATTGCGCTTGAAGTCCGTTACCTCTTCAGGACGCTCATCAACCAAAAGTACAAACACACGCACATCGGGATAGTTCTCGTTGATCGCCGCAGTCATCTTCTGCATCAGCACCGTCTTCCCCGTCCGGGGCGGCGCGACAATCAATGCCCGCTGACCCATCCCGATCGGTGAGACCAGGTCCATAATCCGCATCTCGATGTTCTCAGGCGTTGTCTCAAGCAACAGCCGTTTCTCGGGATGCATGGGAACCAAATCCTCAAAGTTCACCAAATCATGAAGCTCGGCCGGGTCACGCCCGTTGACCTTCTCCACCTTAAGAAGCGCAAAGTATCGCTCCGATTCCTTGGGAGGCCTGACCGCACCACGCACATTCATCCCACGCCGAAGACCAAACCGACGAATCTGACTCGGGGAGACATAAATATCATCCGGCCCCGCAAGGTAACTCAGTTCGGGGCTGCGCAAAAACCCAAACCCGTCGGCCATAATCTGAAGCGTCCCCTCGCCAAACATAATCCCCTGCTTGGCAGCACGGGCTTTGAGGATTTTGAAAATCAAATCCTGGTTGGGCAACTGGTGGAACTCTTCGAGCCCCTCCTTGTCAGCAACCGCCATCAATTCCTCATGATCCATCCGCTGAAAATCCGCGATGGTCAACCCATCATCCTCAATCTTGCCCCCTGTTGCCGCCACGATGCGTTCAAGTTCCTCTGCTTCGCGCTCAAGTTGCTCATCTGAAGGCAACACATGCGCCGGATAGGCCGTCGAGGTCGAACGCTGGCGCTGATTCTGATTGTTTCGCTGGGTGCCACCACCACCGCCAGACGACCCTCGGCGTTTCTTACGATTGCGCCGACGCCCTCCGCCACCCTCACCCTCTTGACCTGACCCATTACCACCATTACCGCGATTCGAACCCTTTGAACGATCATCACGCCCCGATTCCCCCGAAACCGAAGATGCAGATTCCGGATTGGATTCTGGTTTTGATTCCACTTTCGGCTTGGCATCCTGCCCGCGTTTCGATTCGGCCTTGGCGCGAAGCCTCGAAACCGCCTTGGATTCAGGCTTCTTAGGCTCGGGTTTAGATTCGGGTTTAGACTCGGCCACGACCCCCGCCTTTTCAACCTTGACGGATGCTTTCTTCGTTGTTCGCTTTTTTTTCGTCACTTTGGCAGATGATGCCTGATCTTGGGCCTTCTTCTCGACAACTTCGGTGGACTTGGCCATGAAACTGATCCTCGCTGGTTTTACCATCGAGGGCAATCCCCGCAATGGCTCAACTTGATCCTGTGTGTGCTCTTAATTGAAGAATAGTTTGGAAATTATGAAAACAAATAATGAAAACAAATGCGTTCTACAATCGTGGGTAGACAAACAATCCGCAACAATCCACACCAATAGGCCATGTCCAACCGGTACACTCTTTGCCACCCCACCCGCTTGCTCCCGTGTCATCGGGCAGCCCATCAAAATACACACAAAATCAGTATAATTGGGAGGGAAGGAGTCGTTTGCTGAAAAATGAACCAGTGAGAGATGAACCAGATCAGATGTCTGACGCTGCTCGGCGCTTCAAATCTTTCTGAATCGAAGCAAGCACCCGTACGACCCTGCCTTGAAGTTCATCAGGCAGGCCAGTATTGGCTACTACATAATCGGCCCGCTTTCGCTTATGTTCAAGTCCAAGCTGCGCTTTTTCTCGTTTCTCAAGCTCTTGAGCATCCCATCCACGCGTCTTCAAGACCCTCGCCGCCCGGGTTTCCAAAGGCGTATCGACAAAAACAATCGCATCACACTCCGAATCCACCCCCGCCTCAAACAGCAACGGCGCATCAATAACCACCCCGGGAACCCCATGCTCAGTCGCCCGGGCAATCAGCGCCCGTCGACGATCATGCACCATCGGGTGGATCAGCCCCTCGAGTTTCCGACGCTCGAATGGACGATCGAATACAATCTGAGCAACCCGCGATCGATCGACCGATCCATCGGATGTCAGAATATCACGCCCCCACCACTGCACAAGCTGAGCAATCACCCTAGGATCACGCAAAATCTCGCGTACACTCTCGTCCGAATCCGAAACCACGCACCCCAGATCCGCAAAAACTCGCGCCACCGTTGATTTGCCTGAACCAACCCCCCCCACAATTCCAATCACAGGCGTCACTTGCTTCCCCTGTCCATGCACTGACATCCGATCTGCCTGCGCCCGAATCGTATCGAGCACCCGCTGGGGATGCTCGACCCCACGCCAGACGAGATCAACCGATCCTGTCCCCGCGGTCGTGATCCCAAGCGATCCAATCCCAAAGAGCCGCTCCACGGGCGGCCGCACCATCACAATATGCTGAATCCGCCTCAACGGGATATCCGTCGTCACACTCCGCAGGATACCAAACTTGGCAATGATCCGCGCATCGGTCAAAATATGCCTTCTCGCCCCCCAATCGAGCAATCCCAACACAAACCGTATCCCCACAATCACCAACGCCCCATTGGCACCCGACACCACTGCTGGATACCCCATCGACATCCCAATCCACCGCATTGCTCCCCATACGATGAGCCCAACGACGATCCACCGCCACATTTGCGTCACCACAAACACAAGATGAGGGCGATCATCGATCAACACCCGTTCGCCCGCAGGAACAAAGTTCGGGCGAGATCGATGAGATTGGAGGGATGCATTCATCTTGGAAGCAGGAAGATCACGAGCCATCTGGTGCAATGATAGCTCGAGACAGCATCCCAAACTCGATCAGAGAATGCTACTTATGACCCAGAAACCCATATTGACCATTGCGTACCTGACAAATGACCGCCGAAGACAAGGCAGATACAAATTTCACATGATCACCTCCAAATTTTGCCGCTTTCCTCTTGATCGAAAGAGGCTTTTCGAGGACACTGCCCCTTCGAAGGTAGATTCGGCCACCGTAGGCCGAATCGTGGGGGTTCGATAAGAGGGAGAGTCACCTGTACCATCTGCGCAAATGACAGGGCCCAAGGCTCGGGGATTTCGCAAATGGCTCAGCTTCACTCTCTTCTGTTCAATATAAAACCTCTCCTTGGGACCATTCTCATATGTGGAACCAAGCCACCATCTTATCCAAGGCCTATCTCCATTAAGAAACTATCTCAAAACGGTCAATCGTTGAAGTCTTCTGTACCAGATCAGGATGCAAGCGAGTTTGATCGAAGCGAGGTCGTTCGATGACTTCTTCGCATAACGCACCAAAATACCACGCCATTG
>Ga0256839_1003050_pt1 | contig 17744 bp, 14 predicted proteins | sample 354166metaG_FD_185968 | JGI IMG/M metagenome (GOLD analysis project Ga0256839, IMG submission 185968) | Hydrothermal vent microbial communities from Mid Atlantic Ridge, Atlantic Ocean - 354-166 | ecosystem: Environmental > Aquatic > Marine > Hydrothermal vents | place: Atlantic Ocean: Mid... | reverse complement strand
GCTGATCGGCAAAAAGCTATTTTCATAGCAACACTCACCACGTTATTTAAGCATCGGGCTTGTCCAACAAACGGTTCAGATGGTGGCTCCGCGCTGCGCGCGAATCACCATCTAACCTTATTCGTTAGACCTAAGGTCAGCAATTTCAACGCCATTTATTATCCTATGGCACAGTCCCCGACAGAAGTTTTTTAGTATTTTATTGGCAATTGTACTTTCAAATTTCATCATTCGTGATAATGAAGCATCATCCAGGCTAAGAAGTTTAACGTCATCAGTTGCTGCCAGTACAGATGCTGTTCTCTTGATGTCTAAAAAAAAAGCAATTTCTCCAATGACTTCGCCCGGTGAAATGATTGCAAGTAAATGCCCGTCCCTTCTGACTTCTACAAATCCTGACAAGACAATAAAGATTGTTCTGGCTGTATTGTTTTTCTCGATAATCCTGTCACCTTTGGAACATTCTATAATATGACTTTTATCGATAACCCTTTCTATTTCGCTTTCGCTAAGCGAATCAAAGATTGGCAGTTCCTGATTTTTTTGTGGTTTGGCGTCATTATAAACCTGTTCGAGGAAATCTTTTGAGTCGAAGTCAGATCGGCTGATGATTTTAGAGCGGGGAGAAATTAATGTATTTAATTTGTCAACATGCTGACAATAGTTTAGGTCTTCTTCTGTGGTAAGCATGGCGAAGGGGGAGCCGACTCGTTGTAAATGAGTATAATCACCGACTATAAGAGCCATGGGAACCACTAATCCGATTCCAGGATAAGAATAGGTTTTTGCGTATGGCCGGAATCCTAATTTGAGGTAAGAATTTAGGTGATGCGGTTCGCAATCAAGAAGGACGACTTCTGCTTTTTTCTCAAGAATAAAGTGCATTACTTCTTTATACAAGCGTAAAGTAATGTTTGATCGGCGGCTTTGTTCTTCAACCATGAGTCGCTCAACGATACAAATTTTATTGGCTTGTAGGCGTTCCAGTAATGGATGCAGGTGGTATGCGCTTTTTAGGTTCTGGTCGAATTGGGTATCTTCACCCCAGAATAGCCGAAGTGTTCCAACTGCTTTACCCTGTTTAATTGCAATAGCGACATGTGCAGTTTTGTCATACTTATCTTTTAATTCTTTTTTTTGATGGTCGCTTTTATCTTTTAGTCTGCCCATCGATTCGACATAAACTTTATATCGAAGTTGATAAGAGGCTTCGAATTCTTGTTCGGTTTTGGCAAATCTAACGCCATCAGTTAGGTCATTCATAATCTTTTTGAATTAAAATTCAGCAAAAAAATATTTCTGTTGAAATTAGATGTAAATTTTATCTGTGTAACAGTAAGGTGCGGTAAATATTTTCTCACAGCTAATCATTAAGGAATCCTTATATTCTTAATATTAGCAGGAAGATTATAAAATGGAATGATCGAAGGAATATTGCCTTTATGGTGATTTGTGTTGTTATTGAATTATCCCCAATAATTGAAAGATTGATTCGAAGTTAAATACAAATTAGGGGCAAAGTTTTAACATTAAATATCAATAGCTTATATTGTCGCTTCTTGATCATACTATCAAGAGTAATGGTATAAGTTATTGATTCTAAAATGTAGGATGATTTTAGCTCTTAATTCACATTTAAGTGTAAAGTTTTAGTTAGGCGTTTAAAAATGGTATCGTAACAGCTATGGGGTTGATGTAAGCAATTCGGTGTTTCCGAATTTTGCATTCAAACGAAGTCTTAGTTTTGATGAAGTAATGGTTTTTCGGTTTCTTTGTATGAGTTGGTTATTTGTTGAAAACAGTTGTCTAAGTGTTTCTTTGTTCTCCTTTTTTATTTGGGAAACAATTTTCTCTTCTCGATTATCACGAATTATCTTTTGTAGTAAAGAAACGTAGTTGCAATAACGTAATTCTTCACGACCTGCTAATATTGCAAATGGGGAGCCTATACGTGTTAAATGTTCAAAATCACCCACAATAAGGGCCATCGGGATAACGGTGCCAATTCCAGGGTAATTGAAGGTTTCAGTAAATGGCTGAAACCCCAGTTTCATGTACGAATCTTTTTGTTCAGGGACGCAATTAAGCAATACGACCTCGACTTTATTTCGAATTACAAATTTCATCACTTCTCTGTACATTCTTAGCATTACAGTAGATCCACGATGTTTTTCATCTACCATAAGTCGTTCAATAATACAGATTTTAGTATCATCAAGGTGTTTCGTAAAAGGGGATAAATGATAGGCATTAGTCAAATATTGGTTAAAATGGGTGTCACCCCCCCGAAATAATCTTAAGGTGCCTATAGCTTTGTCGTTTTTTATTGCAACTACTGTATGGGCAGTTTGGTCATACTCATCACGTAGTTCTTTGTTTTTCACATCACTTTTCTCCTTCAGTCTTCCCATTCCTTCAACATATACTTCATATCTCAGTTGATAAACTGCTTTACGTTCATCATCAGTTAGCGCAAATCGTATGCCGTCTTTCATAATTACAATACCTTCAGATAAGCTTCTGGTTGGTTAAAGTATAAAAGGGCAATATTAAAGCCTTCTTAAGTGGAAACTTTTTTTTGGGTAACAGTGAAGTAAATCACAAAAAATATGTGAGTATTACCTTGATTTTTTGTAACTACTCAGCGTATTTATAGTTTCAATATCAGTAACTTATTACAGAAGACGCCGTAAATACGTCCGTGTAGGCTTGATTGTGTCATCCATGACACAGACACTTCTTCCATAAGCTACTAATATTTAATAATTTTAGTTAAATTAAATACGCTGAATAGTTACGATTTTTTTTCAGATCCTTAGTTTTTGATTTGAGAAAAATATCAGCTAATTAGTAAATTACAGCTATTTATTAAGTTTTATGATTAAGTGCATTGTCAATTTCCTAATATTTCAATCAGTTAAAATTGTCTTTCACGGAGAAAACGTCGCCGAATGTATCATGTGACGGTATTCCATTCTCTAAATTCAGTTGTTCTGTAAACCATGGCTCTTTCGCTTTACCAAGTCGTTCAATTGCTGCCCAGTTGTCTGTTCCGCAGAGCGGAGCGCAGAGTGAAATAAAGAATATGTCTGAGAGACGATGCTTTTTATGCCTATCTCTTCTGGGGTCTTCAAGTGCTCGAAAAATGATGAATAATGGGTGCAATAGGTTGGTCTGTCATTTAAAATCAAAATGATAGCCTTAATACATCATCTAAATTATAATTTAAGCCAGTTTTAAACCCGATTGCCCTAACAAGGAGAAGGCTAAGTATTGAAGAAAATACTTAAACCTAGTAGTATATTTAACCTTTTTCTAAAATAAAACCAAGTAATTTGGTCGATTTTACAGAAGTTTTTTAAATCTATGGATTTAACACATAAATTGAGGGTAATGTTGTGGAGCTAAACGGCGCACAAATTTTGGTCCAGAGTCTTAAAGATGAAGGTGTAGAATTTCTTTTCGGTTATCCCGGGGGGGCAGTTTTACATTTGTACGATGCGCTTTTTCATCAACAGGACATTAAGCATATTTTGGTGCGCCATGAACAAGGCGCCACTCATGCCGCAGATGGCTATGCGCGTGCAACCGGGAAGCCGGGCGTGGTATTGGTGACTTCAGGGCCAGGCGCAACCAATGCCGTGACAGGTATTGCCACTGCCCATCTTGACTCAATACCGATGGTAGTTATTTCCGGTCAGGTTCCAACCCCAGTGATTGGCAGTGATGCATTTCAGGAAGTTGATATGGTCGGGATAACCCGACCTTGTGTGAAGCATAATTTTTTGGTCAAGGATGTAAACAAGCTGGCTGAGACGGTTAAAAAAGCTTTTCATGTGGCAACTACAGGGCGCCCTGGCCCTGTTGTTATTGATATCCCTAAAGATATTACTGATCCAAATATTAAGGTTCCTTATAAATATCCGCGTAAGGTTTCAATGCGCTCCTATAATCCGGTTGTTAAGGGGCATAAAAAACAGATCAGGAAAGCGGTTGATTTGTTGTTGTCCGCCAAAAAACCGATGATTTATTCGGGTGGTGGCGTCATCCTTGGCGAAGCGCATAAGCAGCTGATTGAATTTACCCGTCTTTTAGGTTATCCCATAACCAATACCTTAATGGGGCTTGGAGCATACCCTGCAACTGATAAGCAGTTTGTTGGCATGCTGGGGATGCATGGAACTTATGAGGCAAATATGTCCATGCATGAGAGCGATGTTATTATCGCTATTGGTGCACGTTTTGATGACCGGGTAACGGGAAAACTTGATGAATTTTGTCCTTATGCAAAAATCATCCATATTGATGTCGATCCTGCTTCGATTGCTAAAAATGTAATGGTTGATGTGCCCATTGTCGGTGAGGTGAAGCCAGTTTTAGAAACCATGATCGAAATGATCAATGAAGATGAAAAACGCCCTGACAAAAAGGCTCTCGTCAAATGGTGGGAACAGATTGCAAAATGGCAGGCACTGGATAGTCTTGCCTATGACAGAAATAGTGATTTAATCAAGCCCCAATATGTGATCGAGCAATTATATGAAGTGACTAAGGGCAATGCTTTTGTTACTTCAGATGTCGGCCAACATCAGATGTATGCCGCTCAGTTTTATCACTTCGATAAACCTCGTCGCTGGATTAATTCTGGCGGTCTTGGAACTATGGGTTTTGGTTTGCCTGCTGCGATTGGTGTAAAGCTTGCTCATCCAAAATCAGATGTGGCCTGTGTAACAGGGGAAGCCAGCATCCAAATGTGTATTCAAGAATTATCAACGGCTTTGCAATATAAGACACCGGTAAAAATTGTCAATCTTAATAACCGATATATGGGAATGGTTAGACAATGGCAGGAATTTACTTATGAAAGCCGCTATTCCCATTCCTACATGGATACAATCCCGGATTTTGTGAAATTAGCTGAAGCTTATGGTCATGTCGGTATGCGTATTGAAAAACCTGAAGATGTTCGGTCGGCATTTGAAGAGGCTTTTGCCATGAAGGATCGAACCGTTTTTATGGATTTCATGACTGACAGAACAGAAAATGTTTATCCGATGATTGAGGCAGGAAAAGCCCATCATGAGATGAGATTGAGGGTTCCGCCCGGAACGCCGGTGGACAGGGAGTTGGCGTAATGAGGCATATTATTTCCATTCTTATTGAAAACGAATCGGGGGCATTATCCAGAGTAGCGGGTTTATTTTCTGCTAGAGGTTACAATATAGAATCATTGACTGTTGCACCGACTGAAGATGAGACTCTTTCCCGGATGACCTTGGTGACTTGGGGTGATGAGAATATTATCGAACAGATTACCAAGCAACTGAATAAATTGATTGATGTCGTCAAATTGATTGATTTGGCAGAAGCTGTTCATATTGAGCGGGAACTGATGATGATCAAAATCAAGACAACTGATGAAACGCGGGAGGAAATCAAAAGGATGTCTGATATTTTTCGGGGGAAGATAATCGATGTGGCTGCAAATAGTTATGTTGTTGAAATTACCGGTCCATCAGATAAACTGGATGCATTTATTGCTGCTATAGACGATGGTAGCATTATTGAAGTGGTTCGTTCGGGTCCGACTGGTATTTCGCGCGGAGAAAACGGCTTAAGGTTATAATACTTCATTACATATTTAAACTAATTTTCTTACTTTCGATTTACAAACAGGAAAACTCATGCAAGTTTATTACGACAAAGATGCTGACCTTTCAATCATAAAAGGCAAAAAGGTGGCCATTATTGGGTACGGTTCTCAAGGCCATGCTCATGCAAACAATTTAAAAGATTCTGGCGTTGACGTTGTCGTCGGTTTAAGGGCTGGTTCAACTTCTGTTGCAAAAGCCCAGGCAACCGGTCTCACCGTAAAAGAGGTGCCGGAAGCGGTCGCTGGTGCAGATGTCGTAATGATTTTGACGCCTGATGAGTTTCAGTCGCAACTTTATAAAGCAGAAATTGAACCGAATATTAAACAAGGTGCGGCTTTGGCATTTGCTCATGGCTTTTCAATTTTATACAACCAGATTGTTCCACGCGCAGACCTGGATGTCATTATGATTGCTCCGAAAGCGCCTGGACATACTGTCCGTTCGGAATTTACTCGTGGTGGTGGTATTCCCGATTTGATTGCTATTCATCAGGATGCGTCAGGTACTGCAAAAGAAATTTGTTTATCGTATGCTTCTGCAATTGGCGGCGGCCGATCCGGTATTATTGAAACGACTTTCCGAGATGAAACTGAAACTGACTTGTTTGGCGAACAGGCTGTATTATGTGGAGGAGCAGTTGAATTGGTTAAGGCCGGTTTTGAAACCCTGACTGAAGCGGGTTATGCTCCGGAGATGGCTTATTTTGAATGCTTGCATGAATTGAAATTAATTGTTGATTTAATGTATGAGGGCGGTATAGCCAACATGAATTATTCAATTTCAAATAATGCCGAATATGGTGAATATGTCACTGGCCCTAAAGTTATCAACGAAGAAAGCCGCAAGGCCATGCGAGAGGCACTGAAAAATATTCAAAAAGGAGATTATGCAAAACGTTTTGTTATGGAAGGAATGACGGGCTATCCAGAAATGACCTCGCAACGCCGATTGATTGCAGAACATCCTATTGAGCAGGTCGGCGAAAAATTACGAGGCATGATGCCTTGGATCAGCGCCAATAAAATTGTAGATAAATCAAAAAATTAACGCTATTGGTTTTTTCCGTTTTTGCGGAAAAAATGAAATGCTGTAATACTGAAAGCCTGTCACTTGACAGGCTTTTTTGTTTGTCTTGATACCGGTTTTTCCTGCATTTTCAAATTCCTTGACTATACTTAAATAAAGATTCTGCGGCTGAAAGAATCTTTTGCAGTGCCAGCTAAGACCTTTTGAAAAAATTCAAATCAGTTACCCAGGAAGATGACAAAGTCATTCAAGATTAATTAATCATGTATACCGAATTTTTTGGAATGGCGAAAAAGCCATTTTCCCTGATCCCGGATCCGGAATTTTTATTCCTGAGCCCCAAGCATAAAAAAGCCTTAACAACGCTTCAGTATGGACTCATGAGTCAGGCCGGTTTCACGGTTATAACCGGAGAGATTGGTTCGGGGAAAACCACATTAATTCGCAGTTTGCTGAGTAATTATATGGAGCAATGTGAAGTTGGTTTGATTACCAACACGCATAGCACTTTTGGTGACTTATTGACCTGGATTTTGGGTGCATACGATATCAAAAATGATACCAATCACAAGGCAGAGCGATATCAGAAATTTGTTGATTTTATCACCAAAAAAAACCAGGAAAATAAACGTGTCGTGTTAATTGTTGATGAAGCTCAGAATATGGATATTCAGACTTTGGAAGAATTAAGGTTGCTGTCCAATATTAATACCAATCAAGAAATTATGCTGCAATTGGTTCTGGTTGGACAGCCTGAACTGGTTGACAAACTTAATCGGCCGGAATTAGTCCAGTTTGCGCAAAGAATTTCCGTTGAATATCATCTCAATCCGCTTAGTTTTGAGGAAACAGAAAGTTATATTGTTTATCGTCTGAAAGTTGCAGGTGTTGAAGATCCGATTTTCAGAAAATCAGCTTGCGCAGCCATTTTTTATTACAGTGCTGGCGTACCTCGTTTAATCAATAATATTTGTGATTTGGCACTTGTTTTTGCATTTGCCCAGGATGCTAAACAGATTGGCTGGAAGACAATCGTGGATGTTGTGAATGAAAAGAAAACTGGCGGAATTAAAAGATTTAAAGGTAAACATGTACCAAAACCAGATTTAATTCAGCGTGCCGCCGAGGCGGAAAAATTACGCCGCGCCATTTTGGAAAAAACAGATGTGGATATTGCTAAGACTTTGTAAGCGATATCACTGAAAGCTTGCCCTGAATATTTTTTTCGTTATAGTGGGTAGTTATACTTCGCGATCACGGATGCGGAATTTATAGCGCACTGATTTATGTCGAGAGCAAGGCACTAAAACAGGCGCATAGCGAGCTACGCAACTGTTTTAGTAACGCAGCTATCGGCAAAAACTCAGTCGTTAGAAATCCGTAGTCGTGACCGCGAAGTATAATATTGATAACTCTTATCATTATTAGCGAACGAAAAAAATATGTGAAAAAAATGGCAGAAAATGAACAGCTCTGGGAAAAGCATTTCCCGAGGTTTTTTCAATGCAAAGATCCTTGTGTTAAACAATTAATAGCAGCAGCCAAAAAAGTTGTAATTCCTGCCGGACAACAGGTTTTTTATCCGGGCGGATCTTGTGAAAATTATCTTCTGATGCTCGCTGGTAACATTAAAGCCCAATTAATTGCTGAAAATGGTCGGGAAGTGTTGCTTTACCATGTTTTGCCAGGCGATTCATGTGTGTTGACTACGTCCTGTTTGCTTAGCGGTGAGTCTTATCCAGCGGAAGCAGTTACCGAGCAGGAATCGACCGCATTTGTAATTCCTGGAAAAATTTTTCATCAATGTTTGTCCGAATCCATTTTCTTTCAGCAGTTTGTATTCAATAATTTTGCCTCGCGGCTATCCAGCATTATCAACAGGATAGAGCAAGTTGTTTTTGCACCCATAGATTTGAGGCTCAGCAAGTTACTGCTGGCTTACAATACAAAGCAAATTAATAAGACGCATCAGGAGTTGGCTTCAGAACTGGGTAGTGCCCGCGAAGTGGTATCCCGGCATTTAAAAGTTTTCGAGGCAAAAGGATGGATACTGCTGCGGCGTGGAATGATAGAAATTATTGATGTCGTAGCACTGAAAAACCTGGGCTAGTATTGGCGCTATTCATTTCTTTGAGATTGTCATAAAGCTGTCATATTTTTCGTTCAAACTACTTCTGTATTAATTATTTATTTCAGAGTAGACAACATGAATCTTAAAATAAAAACATTGTTAACAAGCGTTGGTCTGGCATCATCAGTATTGTTGAGTAGCCCTGTAAGTGCCGTGCAAACAGTTGATGCAGGGATTCCAGAGTATCAGAAAGCCAGTGGCATATCAGGTAATTTGTCCAGTGTCGGTTCGGACACTTTGGCAAATTTAATGACGTTATGGGCTGAAGAGTTCAAGAGACTCTATCCTAATGTAAATATTCAGATTCAGGCGGCAGGATCATCGACTGCGCCGCCGGCGTTAACGGAAGGGACTTCAAATTTAGGTCCAATGAGTCGCAAAATGAAAGACAAGGAGTTGGATGCATTTGAAAAGAAATATGGTTATAAGCCCACTGCAATTCCTGTCGCCATTGATGCTTTGGCGGTCTATGTCAATAAGGAAAACCCAATAACAGGGCTTTCAATTCCTCAAGTCGACGCAATTTTTTCTTCCACCCGTAAATGTGGCTATGATTCTGATATTACCACCTGGGGGCAGGCTGGATTAGCAGGTACTTGGGCTGATAAATCAATTCAGCTCTATGGGCGGAATTCAGTTTCGGGTACCTACGGCTATTTCAAGAAAAAAGCATTGTGTAAAGGTGACTATAAAAATAATGTCAATGAACAGCCTGGTTCTGCTTCCGTCGTTCAATCAGTCACATCATCTGTTAATGGCATAGGTTATTCCGGTATTGGATATAAAACTTCAGGTGTTAAAGCAGTACCTTTAGCGAAAAAATCTGGCGGTGAATTTATTGAAGCAACGCCTGAAAATGCAGTTACCGGAACTTATCCTTTGGCAAGATTTTTATATGTTTATGTCAATAAGCAGCCTAATAAGCCTTTAGCGCCACTTGAGCAGGAATTTATTAAAATGGTGTTGTCTCAAAGTGGGCAGCAGGTTGTAATTAAAGATGGCTATATACCTCTGCCAGCAAAAGTGGTTGAGAAAACTCTGGCAGTTATTCAATAATCAGGAAATAATTCGGATTAAACAAGGATTGTTTAGCAAAGGATTGCAGCTTTATTCATTCCCATTCATCCCTCATGAGGGTTTGAACAAGCTGATTTAAAACAGGCTGGATGTGGGATCACCTTATCCAGTCTGTTTTTTTGTGTTGAACAATGCTTTTGTTTTCTATTGTCAATAGCGGCTAAATTTTTCCCATGACTGAAGTAAATCCCAATCAAATTAATAATTCTTCCTCCGGCTTGCAAAAAGTCAGTGCAAAATATCAAAAGTGGCGGTTGCTTAAAGACAGAATCACCGAATATGGCGTAGTAGCAGGTGGTCTTGGCGTTATTGTGGCAATTGTATTAATCTTTTTTTATTTGCTTTATGTGGTTTTTCCACTGTTTACTTCCGCTGAAACCAAACCGATTAGTCAATATTCGATTCCTGAAAAAACACTGGGTCAGACTGCATTTTTGGCTATGGAAGAGCAGAATGAAATAGCAGTCAGGTTCACCGAAACAGGAAAAGTCATATTTTTTACTGCAAAAGATGGTAAGACTGTCAAGATTGACGCAATTAATATTCCTGAGCAAGTTGAGGTAAGTAGCTTTTCTCATGGCAACCTGGCAAAAGGTACCGTTGTTTACGGGTTATCAAACGGTACTGCAATTGTTTTAAAACCAGTTTATAAAATTAGCTATCCAAATGATGTTCGAAAGATTACTCCAGTTTTGGAATATCCACTGGGTCTTGAGCCGTTAATTTTAGATGAACAAGGAAATGCTTTAACGCATATTGCCGTAAAAATGAGCGAGGATCAGACAACCCTGGTTGCCAAAACCTCAGAAAATACAATTTTGATGAGTCGCTTTATCAAGGAAGAGTCATTGTTTGGTGACGATGGGGAATTTGAACGTACTGATGTGATATTGGATGTGCCGGCAGAAACTATCAGTCATTTTTTGTTGGATAAAAGGCAGCAATACCTTTATTTGCTAGGCAGGCAAGGCGATATGACTGTTGTCGATATCAATAATGCGGATAATACTAAAATACTGCAAAAGCTGAGTGTATTGGAGCCAGATAGCCAGGTTACTGCGACTTCTTTTTTGACTGGAGAGCTTTCTCTGTTAATTGGTGATTCCAGCGGGATGGTCTCACAATGGAGTATTATTCGAGATGAGCATGGTCAGATTAGTCTTCAAAAATTAAGATCGTTCAAGGTTTCGCAAAAACCAATCGTTGCAATCAGTCCTGAACAACGAAGAAGAGGTTTTATTGCGATTGATGCGGATGGAGTTGCAGGGGTTTATCACACCACAGCTGAAAGGGAATTGATTCGTGAACGAGTCAGTGAACAAATGCCTGTATTCCTTACCTTATCACCCAGAGCCAATGCATTTTTAATGCAAACCGAAGATGACAAAATACATTTTTGGGGTATTAAAAATGAACACCCTGAGGTTTCATGGAGATCATTATGGGGAAAGGTTTGGTACGAAAGCTATCCAAAGCCAGACTATATTTGGCAGTCTTCATCATCCAGTAATGATTTTGAACCCAAGATGAGTTTAACTCCTCTGGTGTTTGGAACATTAAAAGCAGCTTTTTATGCGATGTTGATGGCAATACCGTTGTCGATTATGGGCGCTATTTATACTGCTTATTTTATGGCGCCTAAAATGCGCAAGCTGGTTAAGCCAAGCATTGAAATTATGGAAGCCCTGCCGACCGTAATATTAGGTTTCCTGGCAGGACTATGGCTGGCGCCCTTTGTAGAAAAAAATCTGTTAGGAATTTTTGTACTGTTAATGTTTGTGCCTTTAGGAGTGATTATTTTTGCCTGGTGCTGGCAGTTTGTGCCTCGCGCTATTCGTCATAAAATTCCAGATGGCTGGGATGCGGCTTTGTTAATTCCAGTCATTATATTGAGTGCCTGGGTGGCTTTTTTGATAAGCCCATCAATAGAAGACCTGGTATTCGATGGTAATATTCAGTATTGGATGAAAAGCCAGTTTGGTATTGGCTATGATCAGCGTAACGCGCTGGTGGTTGGTTTAGCAATGGGGTTTGCTGTAATCCCAACCATCTTTTCAATTGCTGAAGATGCAATTTTCAGTGTCCCAAAACATTTAACCGTGGGTTCCCTGGCATTGGGAGCAACACCTTGGCAAACCATGGTCAAGGTCGTGTTATTGACAGCCAGCCCGGGAATTTTTTCGGCAGTAATGATTGGGCTTGGTCGTGCTATTGGGGAAACCATGATTGTGCTGATGGCAACAGGAAATACGCCGGTGATGGATTTTAGTATTTTTCAGGGAATGCGGACTTTGGCAGCCAATATTGCAGTTGAAATGCCAGAGGCAGAAGTAGACAGCACACATTACCGAGTATTGTTTTTAGCTGCATTGGTATTATTTGTATTCACCTTTGTTTTTAATACCCTGGCGGAAATTGTACGCCAGAATTTACGTCAAAAATATAGTTCGTTATGATCAAAGCGTGGTTTAAAAGCGGTTCTCCCTGGGTTTGGCTGAATGCTGCTGCAGTCAGTATGAGTCTGATACTGGTTGTTGGCTTGTTGATTTTGATTGCCGTGAGAGGTTTGGGGCATTTCTGGCCGAAGGATATTGTTGAATACAAATATAATGAAGGTTCACAGCCAACCTTAATTATTGGTGAACTGGTAGAAATCAGCCGTATGACAGCAAAAGAAGCAAAAGCTTCCGGATATAAACTGCCTGACAATGCCAAATATTTGGAGCAGCGATTAATTAAAACGGGTAATCGTGATATTACAGGGGCTGATTTCCGTTGGATTCAGAGTCAGTACATTCAACAAGAAAGTTATCCCGAAGATTTGATTGTTATTGAAAGAAGAGAGTGGGGTAACTTTTATGGCCGCTTGATTGCAGTAAAAGAAAAGGGACAGATTATTGCTGAAGACGATCAGGCATACACAGTTGCGCAGCAGCGAATCGATCGTGCCCTGGGATTATTTGATGAAATAGAGCATTTACAGAAAAAAGAAATCGGTGCAATTAATTACGCATTGGAGCGATTACGTTTAAAACAAAGGCGTTTGCAACTTGAAGGAAAATGGAATGAGGCTGAAGAACAAACACTGGCAGCTGAAAAAGCCTCTTATAAAAAATCATATCAAGAGTTGCAAAGGCAATTAAGTCAATTAAATGAGAAGATTAGACGTGACAGTTTGGTGGTTAAGGAGGCGATGGGCAGAACGGTAGAGATCCCTCTGGCAAAAGTTGTGCAAATGTTACAGCCCAATGCGATGAATATTGTCGAAAAATCATGGCAATATGTCGTTAAATTCTTTGATTTTGTTTCTGAAGACCCGCGTGAAGCTAATACCGAAGGCGGTATTTTTCCTGCTATTTTCGGAACCATCATGATGGTGATGTTGATGGCTGTTATTGTTACGCCGTTTGGCGTGATTGCTGCTGTTTATATGCGTGAATATGCTTCACAGGGATTAATCATTCGTATAATCCGCATTGCTGTTAATAATTTGGCGGGTGTGCCTTCTATTGTTTATGGGGTGTTTGGTTTGGGTTTCTTTGTTTATATTCTAGGTGGCAATATTGACCAGTTGTTTTTCCCAGAGGCAGCACCTGCGCCGGTTTTTGGTACTCCCGGTTTATTATGGGCTTCCTTGACGCTCGCATTATTGACATTGCCTGTTGTGATTGTTTCTACAGAAGAAGGTTTGGCGCGTATTCCTAAATCTATCCGTGAGGGTAGTTTGGCCTTAGGCGCAACAAAATCAGAAACCCTATGGCGTACCGTATTGCCGATGGCCAGTCCTGCGATGATGACAGGATTGATTTTGGCCGTTGCTCGGGCAGCGGGTGAGGTTGCACCGTTAATGTTGGTTGGTGTGGTTAAAATGGCGCCTACATTACCGTTGGATGGTAACTTCCCTTTCTTGCATCTGGAGCGTAAATTTATGCATTTAGGTTTTCATATTTATGATGTGGGGTTTCAAAGTCCGAATGTAGAAGCCGCAAGGCCACTGGTATATGCGACATCTTTGTTACTGGTAATAGTTATTATCGGACTGAATGTTTTTGCGATCAGTATCAGGAATCATTTGCGTGAAAAATATCGGGCTTTGGAAAATTAAAAAAACAATTATTTTATAAGATGAAGATGATGAGTACAGAACAACTCAAAACCCATGCCATCAAGATAGGCTCAATAAAAGGATCAGGCGTCGAGGTAAAGCAAGAGACGCTGGAAACAAGTATCAGGATAGACAAGCTCAATTTGTTTTATGGCGAAAAGCAGGCTTTGTTTGATGTTGATATGGATATTCCGAAAAAAAAAGTTACTGCTTATATTGGCCCAAGTGGTTGTGGTAAATCGACTTTGTTACGCAGTATCAACCGAATGAATGATTTGGTCGATTCTGTCAGAATAAACGGGAAAATTTTTCTGGATGGTGAAGATATCTATGACAAATCGGTTAATGTTGCCGATCTTCGTCGGCGAGTGGGAATGGTTTTCCAAAAACCTAATCCGTTTCCCAAGTCAATTTATGAAAATGTTGCCTATGGGCTGAGAATACAGGGCATCAATGATCGTCGAACCCTTGATGAGACCGTTGAGAAATCTCTTCGTGGAGCAGCATTGTGGGATGAGGTTAAAGACCGTTTGAATGAAAATGCCTTGGGTATGTCAGGCGGGCAACAGCAGCGGCTAGTTATTGCCAGAGCCATTGCTATTCAGCCGGAAGTCATGCTATTGGATGAGCCTGCATCTGCACTTGATCCTATTTCGACCCTGAAAATTGAAGAACTCATCAATGAATTAAAAGAAAAGTACACGATTGTTATTGTTACTCATAATATGCAGCAGGCTGCCAGGGTTTCTGATTTTACGGCGTTTATGTATATGGGTAAGCTGATTGAATTTGGTAACACAAGTGAATTGTTTACCAATCCCAAGGAAAAACAGACTGAAGATTACATTACAGGCAGATACGGTTAAAAAGGTATAGCAATGGATAACAAAAAGATTGGTCAGCACATTTCCCGTCAATTCAATGAGGAAATGGAAGATATACGGCATAAGGTTTTAACGATGGGTGGCATTGTTGAAGAGCAAATTGAACAGGCTGCTCAGGCATTTATGCAGTGCAATCTTGAACAGGCAGAAAAGGTTATCCAGAAGGATGATTTGGTTGATAGTCTGGAAATAGAAATTGATCAGGAATGCACTGAAATTCTTGCAAGAAGACAACCTGCGGCATTTGACCTGAGAATGCTGATTGCAACACTCAAAATTATTACTGATTTAGAGCGGATCGGCGATGAATCTGTCAGGATCGCAAAAATGACTATGGCTTTGGAAAAAACAGAATACTACCACGATAAATATCATGAAATTCATCACTTGCTTGATTTGGTTAAGGGTATGCTGCATAACTCGCTGGATTGTCTTGCCAGGTTAGATGCAGATAATGTCATTGCAATAAAGATGGAAGATGAAAAGGTGGATAGGGAATATGGCAGTATTATCAGGCAACTGATTACCCGCATGATGGAAGATCCAAGAAATATTACCCGGGCATTGGATGTCCTTTGGACGGCGCGTTCTTTGGAACGAATTGGAGATCATTCCTGTAATATCAGCGAACATGTTACTTATATGGTTAAAGGCCAGGATGTCCGGCATATCAGCTGTGAAGAGCTGGAAAAGGTTATTAACAAGCAATGAAATTAAAGATTCTGGTTGTAGAGGATGAGCAGGCAATCAGGGAAATGCTGGAAATGATATTGGAAAAGGAGGGTTTTGAAGCAATAATTGCAGAAACTGCGGAACAGGCATTGGAAATTTTATCCGAAACAATCCCCGATTTAATATTGCTTGATTGGATGCTTCCGGGAATCAGCGGTATTGAACTGGAAAAAAAATTAAAAAAAAGTGACAGTTATAATGCCATTCCAATTATTTTGTTGACTGCAAGAGGAGAAGAAGAAGACAAGATAAAGGGGCTGGAAACGGGCGCTGATGATTATATAACCAAGCCATTTTCCCCCAGAGAATTAATTGCCAGAATAAAAGCAGTCGTTAGAAGAACCAACAAGTCTTTAAGTGTGGAACGAATTGTTTTTGGAAATTTACAGCTTGATGTTGAGCAGCATCAGATAAGGGTGGGCGATGAACCCTTAGATGTCAGCCCTACAGAATTCAGGTTAATGCAGTTTTTTATGAGTAACCCTGATAAAGTTTATAGCCGTAACCAGTTACTCGATCAGGTATGGGGTAGAAATATTTATATTGATGAACGTACCGTAGATGTGCATATTCGGCGATTAAGAAAAATTCTGGCTAAATACCAGCTTGATGAACTGATCCAGACAGTTCGTGGTTTTGGCTATCGGTTTTCATTTTCAGGAAAATAATTAATGACGCGATGGTGGAGAGAGATTACTCTCGTCATTTTACTTTTGTCGTTAGTCAGCATAATCAGTATTTTTACAGGCCATTTTGTTGAATGGCTTTTGCTTATCAGCGTTGGCTTACTGGCCTGGCAAACTATTCAGGTTAACCGCTTGGAGAGAAGGTTAAGTATCGGAAAGATAGGTAAGAATATTCAGGCAAAAGGAATATGGGAAGATATTTATTATCATCTGTATAAAATTAAAAAATCCGAAGCAAACAGAAAAAAGAAACTCGGTCGAATGATTGACCAGTTCCGTAAATCAACAAATGCTCTCCCTGATGCGGCTGTTGTATTAGGTAAACAGGGAGAGATTGAGTGGCTCAATAAATCAGCAAGAACTGTATTGGGCTTAAAAAAGTCTGATAAAGGCCAGCGTATTACTAATTTGATTCGGATGCCCCGGTTCGTTGAATACTTCAATGCCAAAGATTATGATAAAAAGATCAGCATTGTTGCTCCTGCTGATGAAAGCAGTATTTTACAAATTGTCATTGTTCCTTATGGCGCAGCCGGGCTGAGATTGCTGCTGGCGCAGGATATAACCCAGTTAAAAAAGATGGAGCTTGTTCGAAAGGATTTTGTTGCCAATGTTTCGCATGAATTACGAACACCATTGACAGTTTTAAAAGGTTATTTGGAAACTTTGCAAGACATGGAGGATAATTCTCCAATTCTAATACGTTCTCTTCAGCAAATGGAAGCACAAACTGAACGGATGCAAATACTGGTCGATGATTTGTTGATGTTGACTCGCCTCGAAACCAGGGCGAAACGCTCAGAATGCGTTGATATTACTGAATTATTAAAAAGAATTGTTCAGGAAAACCGTGTCCTGGAAACAGAAGCAGAACGTGTAACGCTGAGGATTGATAGCGATGCCAAATTACAAGGAGATCCTGATGAGCTTCGCAGCGCTTTCAGTAATTTGATTGAAAACGCACTAAAGTATTCTCCTCCCGAGACGATAGTAAAAGTTCGATGGTATGCAGTGGATAATTGTGCATGCTTTGAAGTTGAAGATAAAGGTGAAGGCATTGCTCAACTAGAGATTCCGAGAATTACAGAGCGTTTTTACCGTGTTGATGTCAATCGGACCACCAAAATCAGTGGTACCGGCTTAGGTTTGGCCATTGTTAAGCATGTGTTAGTCAGACATGAAGCAAAGCTTGATATTGACAGTACAATAGGCAAAGGCAGTTGTTTTCGGTGTTTGTTTCCAAAACGGCGGCTATGTTGACACATCACTTTGGCTAATTCTTTCTTTAGGCGTTTGTTTTCGTCATAAATAGGTTCGTCAGTTCTATCAGTATTTACTTTGGGTTTTGTATATTGGCTGATCCAGGTATGGAGAGTGCTACTGTTTACACCTAAATCACACGAAGTTTGAGCAATCGATTGGTCAGATTCAAGTGCTAACTTGACGGCG
>Ga0256839_1003049_pt1 | contig 17748 bp, 14 predicted proteins | sample 354166metaG_FD_185968 | JGI IMG/M metagenome (GOLD analysis project Ga0256839, IMG submission 185968) | Hydrothermal vent microbial communities from Mid Atlantic Ridge, Atlantic Ocean - 354-166 | ecosystem: Environmental > Aquatic > Marine > Hydrothermal vents | place: Atlantic Ocean: Mid... | reverse complement strand
CCTTGGTAGATTATGTCGTTGCCGTCTATGCGTGCATTAACCTCGGGGTAGCGTTTTAAAGCTTCTGTTGCTGCTTTGATAAAAAAGGACATAAAGCCAAGTTTTATGTCATGTGATTTTTGGAAACGATCTTGATATTTACGGCGTAAACGCGCAACTTCGCTTAAATCAACCTCGTTAAAGGTTGTGAGTATTGCCGCTGTACTTTGTGCTTCTAGCAAACGTTCTGCGATGCGTGCGCGCAATCTTGTCATTGGTACTCGGCGCTCTTCTCTACCTTCAGTATCACTTGATGTTTGTGGGCTTGGTGTAGGAGCAGATGCAGGTTTTGATGGTGCTGAGGCTGTTGTTGCTACCGCCGTTGGAGTTTGTAGCGCTTTTTCTACATCTTCTTTTAAAATACGGCCATTTTTGCCTGTACCTGTTACTTGAGATTCGCTTAGGCTATTTTCTGCCATTAGCTTTCTCACCGATGGGCTGGCATTGCCTTCTGTCGTGGCTTCGGCTTTATCTTCAGCTTTAGAAGCTGTTGCTTCACCCTCTTCAAGTATGCCAATCACATCACCTGAATAAACCGTCGCGCCCTCTTCTGCAATGATTTTAGTCAGCACACCTGTTGATGGTGCAGGTACTTCTAAAACCACTTTATCGGTTTCTAGTTCTAGTAAGTTTTCTTCTTCATTAACGCTATCACCTTCTTTGATTACCCAAGCGGCAATAGTGGCATCGCTGACTGATTCTGGTAATTGTGGTACACGTATTTCAATAGTCATTTTATTTAAATCTCGTTTGTATTATTTGTCTGTATTCTTCGTTTATTTAGTCAGTTTTAAAGCTTCGTTTACCAAAGCAGCTTGTTGTAATAGATGAACTTTATGCGAACCAACCGCAGGTGCTGCTGCACTTGGGCGACTTACACAGGTCACTTCATATTGGTCTTCTAATTTTCTATAACGGTGTTTAATACTGTCCCATGCGCCTTGATTGCGTGGCTCTTCTTGACACCACACTAGTTCTAATAATGCAGGGTAAGTTTTTAGGATAGTCGCTAATAATTTATCAGGAAAAGGGTAAAGTTGTTCAATACGAATCAATGCGGTGTCTGTGATATTTTCTTCGTTAGATTTTGCCAATAAATCGTAATAAACCTTGCCACTACACAGTACAATTCGTGTGATTTTTTCTTTAGATTTTTTGAAACGATCCTCGTCAATAATTGGGCGAAAGCTTCCATCCGTTAGTTCTTTCATGGTGCTAACTGCTGCAGGGTTTCTTAATAAGCTTTTGGGTGTCATTACTATTAATGGTCGTCGATACGGTCGAATCATCTGACGACGAATCATGTGAAAGGTTTGCGCTGGTGTACTTGGTACACAAATCTGCATATTAGATTCTGCACACATTTGCATAAAGCGCTCTAAACGCGCTGATGAATGTTCGGCACCCATGCCTTCATAGCCGTGTGGTAAAAACATAACTAACCCACATAAACGCCCCCATTTACTTTCACCTGAGCTGATAAATTGATCAATAACAACTTGTGCGCCATTGGCAAAATCACCAAATTGCGCTTCCCAAATTAATAGCGTGTTTGGCGATGAGGTTGAGTAGCCGTACTCAAAAGCAAGTACTGCTTCTTCGGATAATACCGAATCTATGACATTGAACTTGCCTCGCTTTTCATTCTTTGTCTCATCTACCACGTGTCTTAAAGGAATCCATGCCTGACGCTTAACTTGATTATGCAAAACTGCGTGACGGTGTGAGAATGTTCCGCGCCCACTGTCTTGCCCGCTGATGCGAATATCATATTGTTCGGTCAATAAACTGGCATAGGCTAAATTCTCAGCGCAACCCCAATCGACGGGTCGTGTGCCTTCAACCATTTCCTCGCGCATTTGTAATATCTTTTTCACACGCGGATGTATTATGAAATCTTCTGGTACATTGTGGCAACGCTTTATAATTGTCTTTAGTTTGTCATGTTCAAAACGTGTATCGCCTTTGCTGGTCCAATCACGCCCTTTAAAGGCATCCCAACTCACTTTAAAGTGCTCTGGAACACTACTGTAATCTAGGGTATTTACCGCAGGCTGCCCTGCTGACAAACGGTCTTTGTAGGCTTGGATGCGCTCTTTCGCCTCGCTTCCTGATATTAAACCTTCGTTACTTAACTTTTCTGCATACAACTCTTGCGTGGTTTTCATATTGCGAATTTTGGCGTACATGACTGGCTGCGTCATCGCAGGCTCGTCCGCCTCGTTATGACCATGACGACGGTAACAAACTAAATCAATCACAATATCTTTCTTAAACTGTAAACGATAATCCATTGCTACTTGTGCCGCAAAAATGACTGCTTCTGGGTCATCGCCATTAACGTGCAAAATCGGGGCGTTAATCATCTTTGCTACGTCTGTAGGGTAATAAGTACTACGACTATCAAACTGCGTGCTGGTGGTAAAACCGATCTGGTTATTGATTACGATGTGAATCGTGCCGTGAATACGGTAGCCGCGCGTTTGCGCCATATTAAAGGCTTCCATTACCACGCCTTGCCCAGAAAATGCGGCATCACCATGTATTACCACACCAACAACTTGCCCACCTTGATCATCACGTCGCTCTTGCCTTGCACGAACCGAACCACAGGCAACAGGGCCAACAATCTCTAAATGTGAGGGGTTAAATGCAAGCGACAAATGCATTGGGTCTTGGCTGGTTTGAATACTGCATGAGAAGCCTTTGTGATATTTTACATCGCCTGCGGCATCTCGGCTAATCTCTTCATCAATATTTGTACCTTCAAACTCTTTGAAAAGCTTGTCAGGAGATTTACCCATTATATTGATTAATACATTCAAACGACCACGGTGAGCCATCGCCAACACCATTTCACGTGTTTTCAAGCTGCCTGAGTGATGGATAATTTCATGCAAGAGTGGAATAAGGCTTTCTCCCCCTTCTAACGAAAATCGCTTTTGTCCTACGTATTTTTTATGGAGATAACGCTCTAATGTTTCTGCCGCTATTAAGTGATTGAGCAATTCACTTTTAATTTCATTATCAAATTTAGGGCGTGCTTGGCAAGGCTCTAATCGGCTTTGAATCCAACGTTTTTCGTCAGTATCCATAATATGCATATATTCTATGCCGATGCTTTCGGTGTATGTATTGCGTAGCGCACGAAAGATATTCCCCAGTGTCGGGGTTTCTTTCATTTGGAAACTGCCAGGGTCAAATAGCTTATTGCTATCAACCTTATCCAAACCATAGTTTTGTAATGTTAATTCTGGCAAATTGGGCTTCACTTCATTGCCCCGAAGCGGGTTCGTATACGCCACTAAGTGCCCTAATGAACGATAGCTATCAATCAGCTGTAGAACATGAACCTGCTGTCTTTCTGTTTCTAGCACAACATGGTCTATCTCGACGGCTTGTTGCCCTCTTTTCCCTGTGTGAAGTTTATCGGTGCGAAATTTATCACGCATATCAGAATGCGTTGCGCCGTTACGAAAATCTTCAGGTACAGGCATATCTGCAAAGTAGCGCTGCCAATCTTCACTAACGGAATTATTGTCTTTTAGGTAGTTCTCGAAGAGTAATTCAAGATAAACCGCATTTTCACCTTCAAGCGCGGTGTCCTGCGGATTGTTTGATGTATCGTTATTATTATTTTTATCTGTTTGTTGTGTCATTTCTTTGTCCAGTTATGAGGAAGACCCTCTTAAAAAGACTTTTAGTTTGCTATATAGAATGTGTCAAGGTAGATAATGAAAATAAGCTAAAATAAGTGATATTACTATACCCACCCCCCCTCTTTTTCGATGATTTGTAGGAAGATTATTTCCATCTTAGGTATTGTATCAGTGATTTGGTGAGCTATTTACGACCACGCCCTTTCAAAAACGAAGTAAATAGCATTTTTAAAACACAAATCATCGAGCCAAGCGGAGCGAGACCATGTTTGAGTATCGCAACGACAACCCATAGGGAGCATAAAAACAGAGAAGGTGAGGTGGTATAAAAATATCACTGTTTTGGGAAGAAGACCCTAAACTCAGCCCCTGGCTTAGTATTAATCACATCAATTTTGCCGTTCATGCCTACCACCATTTGATGCACTAGTGCTAAGCCTATGCCTGTGCCTACGGTTTCTCGCGTTAGTTCGCTCTCGGTTCTGTAAAACAGGTCGAATATTTTTTTCATCTGCGTTTTATCGACACCTTGCCCGTAATCTCTGATGCTAAACTGTACTTTTCCACCTTTAGATATTTTACAGTTCAGTTCGATTATTTTCTGCTCTGCTTTTAGTGAAAATTTAATCGCATTATCGACAAGGTTAATCATAATTTGACTAAACCAATCTTCATCAACTTTGATCATTTGGTTTTTCACTCTATCGTCACAATGAATTTTAAATGCAAAACCAGCGTGTTTGATTTGGGTAGATACTTTTGAACGAATCCCATCAATCAACTCTACCACTGTTATTTCTTTGAGTTCTGGTGTTTGTTTATTGCGTGTCACGCGTGCTAAATGGAGTACGTTATTAATCAGGCGTGATAAACGCTCACTTTCATCAAATATAAAGTCGTAATAGCTTTTCTTTTTTTCATCGCTTGCCCAGCCTTCACGCAACATTTCGGAGTACATCCTGATTGATGTTAAGGGTGTTTTTAATTCATGGCTAACAGCAGAAACAAAATCTTGCTGTTGGTTGGCAAGGTTAATCTGCCCAAGCCCTAAGCGATACATAAGATAAAATCCTGCACACAATACCGAGCCGAGCAATAAACTCAACCATAATATAATCTTGCCCCCTGCTCCTACTGGCAACTGCCTCACGCTGAAAAGCAATTGCAATTCACTTAACGGGGCTGACAATCGTGTTTGGTATAATAGTTCTCCGTTCAGTTCTCCACTCTGTTTATTATTGCCTGATAAATAACCTTGTGATCCGTTTGCTGAAAAAGCGGATAGAATATTGCCTTGATAACTCACCAATAAATCACTCATTTGTGACAGTGCTGTTTTACGAAAGCTGGTATTTATTATGCTTTCTAAGAAAGGTTTTTGTTTGATGAGTAAACCTTGAATAGTGCGTTTTTCATTTAGCCAAACATTTCTAAACAGTACAAAGTGACCACTGTTTAGTTGACTAAATTCAAAAGGGTCAATTGAGCTTTCAAAGGTACGAATCCTTATATTCCTATTATTAACTTTTGCAGGAGGCGGACTAGTAGCACCTACAGATTCTGCCTCCATTGAGGCACGAGTCTGAATGTCTAATTCTTTGAAGCTAGGTTTAGCCACTTTAGCTTGAGGTATGCGCTTTTCAGGCAGTACATTTTTTTCTTTTCTTGCTCGCTTGCTTAACTTGTTTTCTAATAGTTTTTTACTATTTTGAACCCGCTGTTTTTGCATATTTTGGGAGTAGGTTTTTTTAAGTTTTAAATCCTCTAAACGCCCTAGCTTATTTTTTTGTTGTGCTAATTTTGGTGCTTCCGTTTTTAAACGATCAAATGCTATTTGTGCATTTGATTCTGCGGGAATACTCTCGATATTAGGTGAGTCACTTTGATAGTTTGAAGCACGTTCTAATGATGGTTCACTAGCACCGAGTAAACTACCAAGGATTGTTGCACTCTCGTTCTTTTTTGACAAGCCACCTGTTGAACTATCATAAGAGCTTCCAGCATTTAGTGCTTTATCAAACTCTTTTGTATTAATTCTAGATACTCTAGGAGAGGTTATTGACGGAGCTTTCACCAAACTATTTCGGCTTAATATTTGTTGAATTTTATTTTGTAGTTTTGTTCGCTCTATTAATTCTTCATCTGCAATGCCATATATATCACCGTTGGTATCGAGCTTTATCGCCTCTGGTAACAAGGGTGTTTTGAGTTTACCTTGATTATCAATTTGAAAATAACCCACCAAACCCGGTATTTCTGATTCGACAGGGTAATTAGACAAAGGTGAGCGTTGAAGAAGATTTGCTTTAGGATCACCGGCAATATTTAAAAAAGAATAATCAGTGAATGAGCGCTGTTCTTCAATGTCGATTAGGCGCAAAAGCTCGCTATCGATACGGCTAGATAGCTCATCAGCCATGAGTTGATGTTGGTGAAAAGTCTCCCACTTTAATCGGCTGTAAGATTGCTGAATCAAGATTGCGGTAGGAATCGCTAAAGCAAAGAAAAACAACAATAGCCAATGGCGTAGTTTTTTCTTATCTAATCCTGTGAGTGTGTTTTTTAACATTGGTTAATATTTTATATTTCAGCTCAGCAATTTATAACCCGCACCACGCACCGTAACAAGGTATTGTGGTGTACTGGGGTCTGCTTCAATTTTACGGCGTAGTTTAGCCATGTGAATGTCTACCGTACGAGTTTCTAATTCCAAATCACTCGCATAACCCCACACTTTATTCAAAAGCTCATCACGCGATACGGGGCGTTCTGAATTTGCGTGTAAGTATTGTAGGATTTCTATTTCTCTTCGAGTGAATGATTGTATCTCACCTGAACGCTCACAAGATAGATTGAGACAATCTATCACCACATCATCGCCTAGCTGGATTTTATGACTTTGAGTTTGTAGCGTCGCTGTTCGGCGTAACACCGCCTCTACTCGCAAGACTAATTGGGCTACCGAAAACGGCTTAGAGACATAATCATCAGCGCCCAATGTTAAGCCTTCAATAATATCTTCATCACTACTTTTGGCGGTGAGCATTATGATGGCTTGCTCACGGCTTTGCTCTCTGATTCGATTGCATATTTCAAATCCATTCATTCCTGGGAGCATGACATCCAGTAATATCAAATCAAACTCACCTGTTAAGGCTTTAGCTAAACCTTCATCGCCTTGGTCAGCAAAATCAACATCATAACCATGATAGACAAATACATCGATCAAGCCTGTACGGATAGCGACTTCGTCTTCAACTATTAAAATACGTGTTTTATTTTTATCGTTCATTTTATTTCATTCATTTCTGGCATCTAGCAAAGTTTAACAAGTTCTTGTCTTACCTATGTAAATTATAAGTAAAGATTTATCTAAAAGCTTTTACATAAATCTGTCTATTTATTCATCCATTGCAAATCTAAACTGTGTATATCGCGGTGATAACTGACATTCATTGCCACTTAACAACAAACACATTGGAGAATGACCTAATGAAGAATAAAACAACACCTCTTCTTGCTAGAAGCCTATTTATTGCATCAGTAGCAACTGTAGCACTTATCCCAACTATACAACCCGTCTTTGCTAAAACAATGGTAGTAAACCAGACAATGCAAGAACCAACAACAATGAATAGCATAAAACAAATTGCTCAGCAGAACCCCAAAATAGAGGTAGTTTTTGTTTTGGACACGACTGGCAGTATGAGCGGATTAATTCAAGCGGCTAAAGAAAAGATTTGGTCTATTGCCAGTACCCTCGCTACTGGGCAAGCATCAAATAAAAACACGCCTGATATAAAAATGGGTTTAGTGGCTTATCGTGACAGAGGTGATGCCTATATCACCAAAACTACACCACTCTCTACGGATTTAGATTCGATGTATTCAACCTTAATGGATTACAAAGCAGGCGGAGGTGGGGATAGTCCAGAAAGTGTTAATAAAGGTTTATACGATGCCGTACATAAGATGCTTTGGAGCCAAGATGAGAGCACCTATAAAGTCATATTTTTAATTGGTGATGCACCTGCTCATATGGATTATCATAATGATGTTAAATATCCAACCACTATCGCCAAAGCTCTTAATAAAGGCATTATCATCAATGCTATACAAAGTGGTCAGAATAGAAAAACAACAACAAACTGGCAACAAATCGCCACATTAGGTCAAGGTGACTACTTTCAGGTAGACAATAGTGGCAATGCTGTTGCTATCGCTACACCGTTTGATAAAAAGTTGGCTGAATTATCAGTAGAATTAGATAACACCCGCGTTTATTACGGTAATAAAAGAGTACAGCTTAAACAGCGTAAAAAGGTAGCGGCATCTAATAAGCTCCATAGTGAATCAAGCGTAAAATCACTTGCTCGTCGTGCCGCTTACAACACATCTGCCAGTGGTAAAAGTAACTTTTTAGGCGAAGGTGAATTAGTCGATGCGATTAGTAGCGGAGCGACTTCACTTGCCCATATTGATAAAAATGAATTACCAAAAGCAATGCAAGCAATGAAACCTGAAGCACAAAAACAATATGTTTTAGGAAAAGCTAAGAAACGTAAAGCGCTTAAAAAACACATCAGACAATTAACCGAAAAACGTGATTCTTTTTTGAAAAAAGAAGTCGCTAAAACAGGTGCTGATAAAAATTCATTTGATGCACAAATATTCGGTGCAATTCGTGAACAAGCGGCAAAAAAAGGGCTACTTTATGATGAGGCTGATGCAAAATACTAAACGTATCAAATTTAACATCAGCCGCCACTCGTCATACTGGTAAAGCAGTATGACGAATTTATCATTAATTTAGAGTTTAGAAAATTGAAGTGCTACACTCGTACTTAATGAACAAAAAAATAAACAATGGTCAAACACAAATAAGTAGTTATCAAAAATCACTGCGTTTATTCTGGCGCGAGCTATATTCAACAGGCGGTAAAACGCTCTACAGCCAACAAGAATTCGGCCCTAACAAACCTGATTGGATAAACATCGAACATATCTTCCCAATGGCATGGGTGGTAAATGCACTAAAATGTGAAGACCGACGTGATTGTCGTTACCGTAACAAGCAATTCAACTTTATAGAATCTGATTTACACAATCTCTACCCCAGCCGACGAGACCTCAACCTATTACGTGCAAGCCATGGTTTTGGAAAAGTAAAAGGTGAGATACGACTCTTTGGCTCTTATAATTTTAAAATAGATAAAAAAAGACGCATCGTAGAACCTGCTCCAGCCAGCCAAGGCGAAGTTGCCCGTGCTATGTTTCATATGTCTACAAGTTATGATTTGAAAATATTCTCTCGCCAAGCTGAAACACTCGCTTATTGGAGTAAAGTTGACCAGCCCAGCAAAGAAGAAATGCGCCGTAATGATTTGATTGAGCAGTTACAAGGGACACGTAATCGATTTATAGATTATCCAAAAGAAATTGAAATAAGCATCAAAAGTTAATCCTTTAAAGAGTCTCTGATTATTAAAGGCTTGTGTTATATTCATCAATATTTCTTGAATATTTAGGCTCAATTTCTATGTACGGAAAAATCAGCTCCACATCTAATCTATTAGGCTCTTATAAAATGATGGACGTGGCACTACGCTACAGCAAATTTGTTCCACGTGTTTATAATCTAGCAAAATCATTAGGATTCACTCCAGGAAAAATCATGCCATCGCGTGCCTTTTGTTCCGATGAAAGTCAGGGCTATCCTGTTATTTTAATAGCCAAACACTTTGGAGCATTTCCATTTAATCATGGGTTAGTTGGCGGAATGATATCAACCGATCGACATGGTCCTCATGCACATCACGGTAAAGATTTAGTCATCATCCACGCCAGCCATGTTGGCTACGACCCACATTCGGGTAAGTTTGGCGTATATCGGCGCTTACAAACAGAAGGAACCACCGAAACGACCAGTTGCGGTAAAATATGTGGCACGCTGGATTGGTATCAAAATGAATATCACTTTGCGCAAAATAATATTTTACTCACAAAAAATGATGGTAACTACCAAGTATTAATAGATAACCTCCTTCTTCACAATGATCGTTCACAAGGTTTGATGCTCAATTTAGAACAGCTTGTCGAACAAAATAGTCAAGATAAAATCATCGCTATAAAAAGCCTAAGCACCTCAAAGGTATTTCCATTAGCCAATGATATATTGGAAAAAATTCGAAAAAATAATCAAGCAGAGCCTTTAGAAGAAGGTGAAACAAAGGCCATAGGTAATAACCTCACACCAGATCTATTCTATTTTAAGCGCCAATCAGACGATCATATGGATAGAAACCTCATCACAGCTATGCCCTATATCGTTACAGATAAACACCCGGCACTTAAAGCGGCACAGGTTAATACTCAAGTTGAGTTTGATCATGCTTTTAGAAGTGTGATTCAAGAACCTGAGTATCAAGGTAAAAAAGTATTATTTATTTCTGGTTTAAACGTCGATATATCTCCCGAAAAAGGGCAAATATTTCCACTGACAAAATTTATTCCATGGGCTGCATACCATCAAACAACTGATGGTAAACATGAAACATGGGAGCAAGCTGAACTCTACGAGCGTTTAAAAGCACAGCCCTACGATAACCCTGATCAAGTTAATCTTGAAAATGCTATAAAAGACATGGAAGAACTACAGGAAATAGTTTTACCCTTTTAAATTGTCACCCGCTTTTTTGAGGTTTTGTAATGACAGGAAATTATTAATCAACATTTTACATTGATTATTTCACATTGAAGAATAACCCTATGAAACCCACACAGACATTCTCATTTAACGGACGTGATAACACTAAAATATCAGCGTATTCTTGGCGACCAAATACTGATCAAAGTACATGGAAAGGCATTATACAAATTGCTCACGGCATGGCAGAACACGCCTTGCGCTATGGGCGTTTCGCTAAAGCTTTAAATGATGCAGGCTATGCCGTTTATGCACATGACCACCGTGGGCATGGTAAAACTATCCCGATTGTTACCAGCCAAAATGAACAAGGTTTCTTTGCTGAAAAAGACGGTTGGGCTTTAGTTGTTGATGATACTTTTATCCTCAATCAAAAAATAAAAGCCGATCACCCTACTCTTCCCATCACTTTATTTGCGCACAGCATGGGCACATTTATATCTCAACAATACGTCGCCGAACACGGTGACACATTGGCGGGCTTAATACTCTCTGCCAGTATCGACAATGCAGGGTTCTTGCGAAACATCGGTTTAATTATTGCAAAAATAGAACGTCTAAGAATTGGCGCAAGAGGACAAAGTAAACTCCTCAACACCATGAGCTTTGGTGACTTTAACAAACCCTTCAAACCCAACCGTACAGAGTTTGATTGGCTCTCACGTGATAACACCGAAGTAGATAAATACATCAACGACCCACTCTGCGGATTTATCGTCACCACACAGTTATGGATTGATCTACTCCAAGGGCTAGGCGTAATGGCACAGCCATCTACACGCGCACGTGTACCAAAATCATTACCTATTCTACTTATCACAGGTGGCGATGACCCTGTTACACAAAATGGTAAAACCGTTGATGCGCTAAAGCAGGCTTATGAAAAAGCAGGTGTTAAAAATGTATCAAGCAAAAAATATGCAGGCGGAAGACATGAAAGCCTTAATGAAACTAACCGCGATGAAGTAACAGCGGATATTATTGATTGGTTGAAAGGCATCTGATGCCCTTTACAGCATAAGATCAAATACAAAACACCGAAAAACAGGGGGGGTGGGCTTAAAATCAGGCTTTTTTATTAAGTTTTAAAGACCACCCCCCCTGTTTTTCGATGTTTTGTATATTTCTTCTTGTTGACATATTGTCAATACTTGTTACTATTGACAATATGTCAACTGGAAGGAATAACTTTTGCATGTAATCTCAAGAAAACCATTCAAAGATGCCACTATACAATTTCCAAATCAAGCAGATGCACTTGATAGGGTTTACAAGATATTGCGAACAGGAGATTTCAGTAAGCCAGATGATCTACGTAATATTTTTCCTTCACTAGATAATTTCAAGTACAAAGATAAGTGGTGGGTTATTGATATTGGCGGCAATCATTTACGATTAATTGCTTTTATAGAGTTTAAAGATAATCGTTTATTCGTAAAACATATCGTTACACATGCAGAATATGACAAGCTTTGTAAGCACTACGCTAAAAATAGAGAACGGTGAATATTATGGGTTTTGAACAAATAAAATTAAAAGCTGATGCACTTTTTTCAGAGGCAAACTTTATAACTGATATTAAAACCAATAAAGAATATCAAAATGCATTGGCGCTTATGGATGATTTAATCCAAGACTATGACAAACAACGCCCGTTAATTGAAATACTCTCTAACTCAATCGAACGCTGGGAAAATACCACAGATGAATTTAGTGAATTTAACCAGCGCATCAAAGCCTTAGACGGTGTTGATACCTTGAAACTACTCATGGAACAACACAAACTTGGTATTGCCAATGTACCCGAAATTGGTTCGAATACATTGGTATCTAAAGTTTTGAATGGTAAGAGGAATTTAACACGTAATCATATTGAAGCTTTAAGTAAGCGCTTTGGGGTAAGCCCTGCTTTATTCTTTTAGCGAGCTTGCCGTTTCAAGTCTTTTCTTGAAACGTTCAACTCGATTATGTCGCCGTCTTTTTGGCGACGTGGTGGTATAGCAGACGACGTTAGATTCAAGATAATCTCTTGTAGGCTGGATAAGGTACATCATCCAACAAATCTATGAACCGACTACTATGATCATGTCGGATGACGCTATGCTTATCCAACCTACCGTGCTTTATTGTCACCACACAGTTATGGATTGATCTACTCCAAGGATTAGGCACAATGGCATTAGCTTCAACCTGTGAAAATGTATCAAGCAAAAAATATGCAGGTGGAAGACATGAAAGCCTTAATGAAACTAACCGCGATGAAGTAACAGCGGATATTATTGATTGGTTGAAAGGCATCTGATGCCCTTTACAGCATAAGATCAAATACAAAACATCGAAAAAGAGGGGGGTGGTCTTAAATCAGAGCATTTTTTAATGCCACCCCCCTCTTTTTTCGATGATTTGTATAGAAAACTAGATTATAACGCCTTAGAAACAATCTCAAAAACATCCCCACTCAAACCATCTTGTGCTTTAATCCGCTCCAACTGCTCACGCATCAGCACCGAACGTCCTGCTTCATACTGCCTCCAATTCATCAATGCTCTAACCATTCGTGATGCCACTTGTGGGTTCAACTTATCTAATTCTAAAACGCGGTCTGCGTGGAATTGATAGCCCGAACCATCAGCATTGTGGAAATTGACGGGATTACCCATCGCGAATGCACCAATTAATGAGCGCACTTTGTTTGGATTTTTTATACTAAACAGTTTGTGACCCATCAAGGCTTTTACATTGCCTAAAGTCTCTGGCAATGAGGAGGTCGCTTGCATGACGAACCATTTATCCATCACCAAGGTATCGTGTTGCCATTGTTGTTCAAAATCACTGAGGGCTTGTTCACGTTGTGGGCATTGAATGCTGGCGAGTACACTTAGCGCTGCTAGTGTATCGGTCATATTTTTTGATTGACTAAACTGTTGGTAGCATTGCTCATGGATGGAGGGATCGCTGATCTCACCTAAGTAGCCTAAACAGGTATTTTTAAGGCGACGTTTACCAATACTTGTGGTATCTATCGAGTATTCACCTTGCCCACTTTGCAGTGAATCGTACGTGCTTTCAAAGGATAAACGTAAGCCTTGCGCAAGTGTTTTTCTCAGTAACTTTCTTACTTGATGGATTGCATCTGGGTCTGCTAGTTCTACCATTTCTGCTAGGTCAGCTTCTGATGGTAATGTGAGTGCTTCTGCGCGCAAGGCGGGGTCTAGCGTTTCATTTTCTAGCAGTGCCTGATAGGCATCAATCACGTTAGGCGCTACGCCGTAGGCATCACTTTTTGCGTGTTTGTCTAGCATATCAAGCATGAGGCTTTTAGCTAAACGCTGGCTGGCTTCCCAGCGATTAAAGTCATCATTATCATTTGCCATTAAGAAGATATTATCTTCTATGCTGTAGTCATAATTAAGTTTTACGGGTGCTGAAAAATCTCTTAATAATGATGGTAATGGCGTGCTTTCAATATTGTCAAACGTTGCGCTTTGTGTCATTTCGGTTAGCTGAATAGTATCGCTCACCAGCTCTTTTCCATCGCTATCGAGCAATGCAAACTTCATGGGGATGAGATACGCCTGCTTATCTTCACTTTGTGCTTCTGGCGTACTTGGATAAGTTTGCTTAAAGTGCAAGGTGCAGGTTTTTGCATCGGCATCATATTCCATTGTTACATCGACAACAGGCGTACCTGCTTGGTTATACCAGCTTTCCATTTGACTTAAATCGACACCGTTTGCATCTGCCATAGCGCTTAAAAAATCTTCGGTGGTGACTGCTTGCCCATCATGGCGCTCAAAGTATAAATCCATACCTTTTCGAAAGCCGTCTTGCCCAAGCAAGGTGTTATACAAGCGCACCACTTCTGCGCCTTTTTCGTAAACCGTCATGGTGTAAAAATTGTTGATTTCCATAAACGATGCGGGGCGAATCGGGTGCGCCATTGGGCTGGCATCTTCGGTGAATTGGTGGGTGCGCAGCATACGCACGTCTTCAATACGCTTTACGGGACGTGAGTGTAAATCAGAGGTGAATTCTTGATCTCTAAATACGGTTAAGCCTTCTTTTAAACTGAGCTGAAACCAATCACGACAGGTAACGCGATTACCCGTCCAATTATGAAAGTATTCATGTCCGATAACGGCTTCGATATTGATATAATCGCTGTCGGTTGCTGTTTCTGGGCTGGCAAATACGAGTTTGGAGTTAAAGACATTCAAGCCCTTATTTTCCATCGCGCCCATATTAAAATCATCAACCGCAACGATCATGTAAATATCTAAATCGTATTCTAGCCCGAAGCGTTCTTCATCCCACTGCATGGCGCGTTTTAGCGATTGCATCGCGTGGTCACACTTATCAATATTGTGAGCTTCGGTATATATTTCTAGCTTTACATCTTTGCCTGATGCGGTGGTGTAGCTATCAGTTACGTGCTCTAAATCACCTGCGACTAGCGCGAATAAATAAGCGGGTTTTTTGAATGGGTCTTGCCATTTGGCAAAGTGTCTGCCGTTTTCAAGATCACCTGAATCAATCAAATTACCGTTAGAAAGTAGAACAGGAATTGTCTTTTTATCTGCACGAATCGTGGTGGTGAATTTACCCATCACATCTGGGCGATCTAAAAAGTAAGTGATTTTACGAAAACCCTGCGCTTCACATTGTGTACAAAAGTTACCACTAGATTGGTATAAGCCTTCAAGCGAAGTGTTCTTTTGGGGATAAATTTTGGTGGTGATTACTAGCGTAAATTCATCTGCCAAATTCGATAAAATCATTCCCGTATCAGTGAGTTGATAATCATCATTATCTAATTCATAGCCATTAATGGCAATACGTTCTAGCTCTAGCTCAGTGCCAAATAATTCTATGTCTTTCTCAGTAGAGTCATCATTGCGCTTATAGTCAACCGAAGCCGTAACCATTGCATGATCATCTTCTAAATCAAAAACTAAATCGACAGTATCAATCCAAAAGGCGGGTTGTTGGTAATCTTTCAGGTAAATGGTTTTTGCTTCAGTGTGCTTCATAGTATTTATTCTTTATAGGAGAGACTAAAAAAAATTAGTAAGGACAATAAGGGAAATAGATGATAACTTATTCTCAGTGCATTTTGCACGAGTCTGACAATAGAATCATTTATCAATGAACTTCCAAAGGATAAATAACAATGAAAATATTTTTATTAAAAAGAAAAGTAGCCATTATCACCACAGTGTGTGCCTTTATGTTTATTAGCTCACCTGCTTATACGGATGAAGAAGCGTTATCAATCTCAGTGGTTCGTTTATCAGCAGAATCAGCACTCATTGTTGCCAAAGCAGCCATGCTTGAATGTCGTAAACAAGGTTATCAGGCAACGGCAACGGTCGTTGATAAAAATGGGATTATACAAGCCGTAGTACGCGACACATTGGCTCCACCCGTTTCTATCGGAATTAGTAAAGCTAAAGCGTACACATCAATTAATTTTACTGCCGATACATCAAGTATGGAATCACGCCAAAATTCGGCTGTTGGGAATTTTGAAGGTGTACTGATGTCTGCAGGTGGGGTAGTGATAAATGTAGGTGGCGTAATTTATGGTGCTGTAGGGGTAAGCGGTGCACCATCTGGTGTTACTGATGAAAATTGTGCTAAGGCTGGTATTGCCGCGATTGCTGAAGAACTTGAAATGGCAGATTAATTCGCCTTTTGCTAGTCTGATATTTTACCGCGTAAAACTTTAGTTTGGCTCCTTTTCTTTTTATTGTCTAAACGCCTTAATTTAGAGCCTTTTGTTGGACGAGTTGGGCGTCTAGCTTTTTGAACAGTCGATACCGTTTTGATAAGTGCTTGTAAACGCGCCAGTGCATCTGCCCTATTCTTCTCTTGGGTACGAAACACTTGTGCTTTTAAAATCAAAACACCTTCTTTGGTGATGCGTTTATCTTTGAGGTTTAATAATCGCTCTTTGTAATACGCTGGCAACGATGAAGCATTAATATCAAAGCGTAAATGTATCGCAGATGAAACTTTATTTACGTTCTGCCCACCCGCACCTTGTGCACGAATAGCAATTAGCTCTATTTCATCATCAGGAATGGATACATTATTGGAAATCACTAACATAGTTAATCATTTTAACTCAATATTTATACCCCACCCCCCCTTTTTTTCGACGATTTGTAAACTAACTAATACAAAACGTCGAAAAAAGGGGGGGATGGATGTAAATAATTAAAATATGTTCATGAACATGAATAGAATTAGACTAGTATATGTGTCCAATACCTGCTGATTTCTATCATGACTAAAAAATCTGATCACCCGTTCAAAAACCACCGTATGCCTTTCTCAATGCGCTTATTCTTCTTCAGTACTACTTTTCTGTTTAAGGTTTTGGGCGTTATTTCACCCAAGTTAGCTGGCAAACTTGCCTTGCGATTGTTTATGACGCCAACGCGTTTTAAAACGCCTCGTAAAGAACAAGCACTACGCGAATCTTCAAAGCTTACCTTTATCACTGTACGAGATCGCAAAATATCAGTACGTTCATGGGGTGAAGATGATGCACCTATTGTGTTACTTTCTCACGGTTGGGGCGGGCGTTGTACGCAGTTTCATGCTTTTATCAAACCTTTGGTTGATGCTGGCTATCGAGTAGTTGGCTTTGATGTGCCTGGACATGGAGATTCTGAGGGAAAACGTACAAATATGATGGATGTTGCTTTAGTGATTTCTGAGGTTTATAAAGCAGTAAACAGCCATAAAAAAAATCAAGAAGATGAACCCTTTGAAGCCATTATTGGACACTCTTTTGGTACAGGCACAGTACTTTTGGGGATTGATAGATTAAATGTGAATGCTAAAAAAGTGATTTTAGTTTCTTCATTTCCCAGTGTTATTTGGATTACTAATTTATTCGGCGAAGTTTTTGAGTTGAGAAAATCCACACTTGATGCCATGAGGCACGTTTCTCGTGAAAAATTTAAAGATACTTACGGCATCTCATGGACTTGGGATGATATTTCGCCCTTACAAACTATAAAGAGTGTTAAGGGAGATCTACTTTTAATCCACGATGAAAAAGACCATGAAGTCCCTTATGAGCAAGGTAAACTGTTGCACGATGCAACACCCCATGCTCAAACAATGATTACCTCTGGCTTTGGACATCGTAAGATTTTGATGAATAAAAAAGTGGTTGAAGCTGTTGTGAAATTCATCCTAAAATAAACTGTATTGAACGAAAAAGAACAGAAGGTTGCCATTGAAATTATCATTCCGCAAAGCAAAAGTAGCTGACCTTAAACTACTTGTAAACCTACTCGCAGACGATGAACTCGGGCAACAAAGAGAATA